>ENA-UOWG01001690-UOWG01001690.1-activated-sludge-metagenome-genome-assembly--contig:-NODE-1690-length-21002-cov-6.105409_pt1 | contig 21002 bp, 20 predicted proteins | sample MGYA00238147_ERZ761563 | MGnify/ENA primary metagenome ERZ761563 (study PRJEB28884, sample SAMN05720216) | anaerobic digester metagenome | isolation source: active sludge of municipal... | reverse complement strand
CAGAAGAATTGGACGTTGAGCGCTTCTCGGGCGGACGTTTATGAAAGAGAACAACGGATGGCCGTGGAAACCCCTCACGTCCTTTTCTATAAGGCGGGACAGCTCTCCTCGACGCTGGATGCGCAGCACGGGTCGGTCCGGATGGACAGCAAGGACATGTGGATCGGCGGACAACTCGTCATGGAATCGACCACGGGGGTCCGGTTGAGTTCCGACTGGATGAATTATTTCCACGCCGAGCAGAAGATCGTTTCCACGGCTCCGGTCGTCATCGTGAGGCCGGGGTCGGTGACGCATGGACAGGCATGGGAGGCCAAGCCCGACCTGTCGGAACTGGTCGTGTATAATCAGCGCGTCGATTTCGACTCTCAGGCGAAGACCCCATGACGATCCCTGCGCGTTTTTTAGCCGTTGTCTTGTGGGGCTCGGCGGTGACTCTTCCGGTCGGGGCCACCGCCGGCGAGACTCCCGCCTCGTCGACGGAAACGCCCAAAACCGTGATCACCGGCGGGCGGATGAACATCCTGGAAAAGGGCGATGCCGTCGAATTTTCCCAGGGGGTCCAGATGACACGGGGACGGGATTACATGACGGCCGATCGGGTGGTCTATGAGGAGAAACAGGGCCGCGTCCGGGCGTGGAGGGGGGACGATGAGTCCAAACGGGTCTACCTCCGCCGGGATGTCCAGGAGGAGAATTTGAGATGGGAAGCCTGGGCCGACGAGGCGGTCTACGACACGGCCATCGGGTCCGGCACCCTGATCGGACGGACACAGTTGGTCAAAGTCCGTCGCACGTTCCTGAAACCGGCCCCCGGAGCCGGTGTCTTCGAGATGGAATCGCAGACATTGATGTTCCTGCAGAAATCCACGGTCGCCGCCGCGTCGGCGCCGCTCCCTGTCGCGGTCTCCACGGCCATCGGCCCCGGCAGTGTGAGGGCCAGCGGGAGCGTTTTCGTGAAATTCTTGGATACGGTCCCGGAACCACGGGACACCAGAGTCTGGGCCAAAGACGCCGCGTATGACGACCTGCGCGGGGCGATCCGGTTCACGGGGACTTACGATGAGTTCCCGATGAAAGATCCTCCGCCCAAGAAGAGGAAGGATGTCGGCGCTCGGGCCCGGCAGGTGACCGCCACCGCGAAGAGGGACCTGAGCGGGAAATCCATCACCTATCACATCCGGGACCAGCGGTTGATCGTGGAGAAGAACGTGAAGGCCAAGACGGAATCCATGGGGAAGAAAAAATGATGCTTCGAACCGAGCAGTTGAAGAAGGTCTATGGGGGACGCACCGTGGTGAACGGCGTTTCCCTCGAGGTCCGTCCGGGCGAGATCGTGGGATTGTTGGGGCCCAACGGCGCCGGAAAAACGACGACTTTTTATATGACGGTGGGGTTGATCCGTCCCGACGGGGGGAGGATCTATCTGGATGAACAGGATGTTTCGGAGCAGCCCATGTACCGGCGGGCGCGGTCCGGGCTGGGATATCTGTGCCAGGAACCCTCCGTTTTCCGGCGGTTGTCGGTTCAACAGAACCTGGACGCGATCCTGGAATATCTGCCGATGAGCGACACGGAACGCACCGGGCGTCGGGAGAAATTGTTGGAGGAACTGGGCATCTCCTCTCTTCGTCATCAGATGGCCAACACGTTGTCCGGAGGGGAGAAGCGCCGCACGGAGATCGCCCGGGCGTTGACGACCCAACCTCAGTTCCTCCTCTTGGATGAACCGTTCGTGGGCATCGACCCGATCGCCGTGGCGGACATACAAGGCGTTTTGGCGGATTTGAAAAAGAAAGGGCTGGGATTGCTCATCACGGACCACAACGTTCAGGCGACTTTGGAGATCGTCGACCGGGCCTACATCATCTACAGCGGCCAGATCCTGGTCCACGGGAACGCACAAGACCTCCTGAATTCCCCGGAAGCGCGCCGGGTCTATCTGGGGGAAAAGTTCCATTTGTGAGTGTTTTGAAGAAATTGACAGGTCTGTAACGATATAGTAAAGTAAAGTCACATCATGCAAATCTCAATCACAGCACGACATTTGGCATTGACGCCGTCCTTGGGAGATTACGTCCGGAAGAAATTGGAAAAGGTCGGGCGGCATTATCCCGGTCTGCTCCGCGCCCAAGCCATTCTCATCGTTGAAAAACTCCTCCACATCGTCGAAATCGTCGTCCATTCCAGCGATCGGCACGATTTCCGTGTCGAAGCCCGTTCCTCGGACATGTATGCCGCCATCGACATCGCCGTCGATAAGTTGAACAAACATCTGATGCATCAGAAGGACAAGTTGGTGCTGGGCACACGCCGGAAGAGCCGTTTGCTGGCCCGCCGGATCAGAACATCGCCGTCGTCCTCCCCGATGCCGCCGGTGCTGCCCCTGGAGGAGGGGATGACGGGGAGCGATGACGAATCGTCCCCCGTGGCCGAGGTGAAACCGTTCGTTCCCGAGTCGATGACCGTCCGTGATGCCGTCGACGAGATGGACCGTCTGGGTTACAATTTTTATGTGTTCTCGAACGAAGAGAAAAAGGGACGTCTTCATATCGTCTATCGTCGATCGGATGGAACGTGCGCCTTGTTGTTCCCGAAGGCTTAGGAGGATGGGATGAAACTCGTTGAATTGCTGACTGCGGAAACCATTGTGACGGATCTGAAGGCCCAGACGAAGCGGGAAGTGCTGGTGGAAATGTGCGAGGTTCTGAGGAACGCCGGTCGGATCTCCGACCTGGACAGCGTGATGAACATTTTGATGGAACGGGAAGCCCTCGGGTCGACCGGTATCGGACAGGGGATTGCCATTCCCCACGCCAAGAGCGATGCGATCAAAGAGCAGATCGTCGCCGTCGGGATTTCCAAGAGGGGGGTCGACTTTGACGCGTTGGACGGGGAGCCCGTCTATATCCTGTTCCTCCTCCTGGCCCCCGTCGAAGAAGCCGGCGCCCATCTCAAGGCGCTGGCCAAGATCTCCCGCCTGCTGAAGGATAAGTATTTCCGTCAAGCTCTCCGTGACGCCAAAACCCCCGATGTCCTCCTGAAAGCGATTCAGGACGAAGATGAATACTGAGACCGAGAAGAGCGCACTCAATCCCAAACAATCCTCCCCGCTGAAGGTCGAGGAATTATGGAACGAACAGGCCAACTTGTTGCGCCTGTCCCTGGTGGCCGGACAAGCCGGCCTGCCGAGGTCCATCTCGGTGACGGAGATCAACCGACCGGGCCTCACGCTGGCCGGTTTTTTTGAGTTTTACAGGGCCGAGCGGATCCAGGTGTTCGGTATGGGGGAAATGGCCTTCGTCGGGACGTTGTCGAGCGCGCAGCGGATGGAGATATTCGACCGGATTTTTTCGTTGCCCGAAACGCCGTGCGTGATCCTGACCCATGACCGGGAACCCTCTCCGGAGATGCACGAGCAGTGCGACCGCTATCAAGTGCCCCTGTTCCGTTCTCACTGGGAGACGGCGCGGTTGATCGGTGAACTGACGGCGTTCTTGGAAGAACGCCTCGCCCCGGCGGCCTCGGTCCACGGAGTGCTGGTGAGCGTCTACGGGCTGGGAGTCCTGATCGTCGGAAAATCGGGCGTCGGAAAATCCGAGTGCGCCATGGAACTGCTCAAGCGCGGGCATATGCTGGTGGCCGACGATGTGGTCGAGATCCGCCAGAAACCGGGCGGCATCCTGATGGGCGGGGGCAATCCCCTGGTCCAGCATCACATGGAGGTCCGGGGATTGGGGATCATCGACGTATCGAAGATCTTCGGCGTCGGCGCGTTGTTGAACCGGTCCCGGATCGAGTTGGTCATCCATCTGGAAATGTGGGATGAGAAGAAAGAATACGAACGCATGGGCCTCGAGGACAAGAAGACGACGCTCCTCGGCGTCTCCGTGCCGGAGATCCGGGTCCCCGTCCATCCGGGCCGCAACCTGGCCGCGCTCATCGAAGTGGCCGCTTTGAACCAACGATTGAAACAGCAGGGGATCCATTCAGCGCACGAATTGAACGAGCGTCTGATCCGCCAGATGGCCTCGAAGGCTGTCCGGCCCGCCTAGGCTGAACTTGTTTCCGCTCCGTCTCGTCTCATCTTCCAGCGCGTCACCCAGAAAGTTTTTCAACGAAGAGCCGGGGAGCCCCCGTCCGTGAACGGTCTCGGAGACCTCCTCGATCCGAAGGGGCTGCTGGGGAAGGGGCGCCTGTCGGTCCCTCGCGAGTGGTTGGGAACCCTCCAGTGCGTCGTGGTGACGGGGATGTCGGGCGCCGGGAAGAGCATCGCGCTCCATTCCCTCGAAGATTTCGGTTTCTTCTGCGTCGACAATCTGCCCCTTCAACTGCTGATCCCCCTGATGGCTCTTTATCATCGGTGGGGGTATCACCTGTCCAAGATCGCGGTGGGGGCCGATATCCGTACCGGCGTCCCGCTGTCGGAACTGTTGCCCTCGTTGAGGGCGCTCCGCAAACAGGGGTTTCCGTTCGGGGTCGTTTTTTTCGACGCCGATAACGGGACGTTGATTCGCCGTTTTTCCGAAACCCGCCGGCGTCATCCGCTGGGGACCTCCGTCATCGCGGGGATCCGCAAGGAGCGGAAACATCTTCAGTCGGTGAAGTCGTTCGCGGATCATATCGTCGACACGTCGAACATGACGCCGACGGAGATGAAAGAGGTTCTGTTGAAGACGCTCGAGATACGGCATCCGCGAGGGACGGCCGTGGCGGTCACCTCGTTCGGATACAGATATGGGATCCCCCAGGACGCGGATATGGTCTTCGACGTCCGGTTCCTGCCGAATCCGAACTATGTCCCCTCGTTGCATCACTTGACGGGGAAGAACCAGAACGTCGCGTCCTATATCTTCCGTACGGTGGAGGCGCGAACCTTCATGAGACATGCGATGGAGATGATGGATTTTCTGATCCCTTGCTATGTCCGGGAAGGGAAGAGTTACCTCACGGTGGCGGTCGGATGCACGGGCGGGAGACACCGGAGCGTGGCCGTGGCCGAATCCTTGGCGAAGGCTTTGAAGGGGCGGAGCAAATCCCTGGATGTCCGGGTCATCCATCGGGACATGGAGAAGGGGAACTGATCCCATGATCGGGATTCTGATCGTGACCCACGGGCGTCTCGGACAGGAACTCCTGACGAACGCCGAGACCATCGTCGGACATCAGGAGGCGGTCCGCGTCCTCGGGTTGGATGCTTCCGAAGGGCCCGACGCCTTCGAGAAGAAGGTGCAGGTGGCCCTTCAGGAACTCTATAACCCCGACGGGGTCCTGATCCTGGTGGATATGTTCGGCGGAACGCCCTGCAACGTGGCGTTGCGTCAGTGCCGGGGGGGGCGTTGGAATTTTGAGTTGGTGACCGGGGTCAACATGCCGATTCTGTTGGCGGCCGTTTCGGCGCGGGATAAATTGGCTTTGACGGATTTGGCGAAAAAGGTGACCGAGGATGGGCCTCGGACCATCCTTCGCCCGTTGGAACGGCTCAAGAACGCGTGCGGGGCGAAACCTTCACCCGCCGCCTGACCGCGCGGACACGATGACACTCTTGCTGGTACGCATCGATGATCGTCTCATCCACGGACAAGTCGTGGAGGGGTGGATGAGGAATATTTCGACCGACCATGTCGTCGTCGTGTCGGATGAGGTCGCTCAGGACGGGCTACAGACGGACCTGATGCGGATGGCGGTGCCGGCTCACGTCCAGCTCCATGTCCTGCCGGTCTCGACGGCGGCGGAGACCCTGAAAGAGGGGCGGTGGGACAAGGAGAGGGTCATCCTGCTGGCTCCCGGCCTTCGCGAGATCCGGCGGCTCCTCGAGGCCGGAGTGGTTTTCCAGTGCGTCAACTTGGGCGGGCTCCACGATGCCCCGGGCCGGAAACAGGTCACGGCGTCCATCTCGTTGAGTAAACAAGACAAGGAAGATTTGGTGTTCATCCTGCAACAGAAGGTGGCGATCGATACGCGGATCCTTCCTTGCGACGAATCCAGGGATATCGTGGCGATCCTGAATAAGACGGATAGGAATTTCCAGTTGTTGCAGGTCTCACAAGAGAGAGGTTGACCGAGCGGATTATGGGAAATCAGATCACATTTTTGCTGGGCGTTCACAACCACCAGCCGGTGGGGAATTTCGGGTCCGTCTTTCAGATGGCGTTCGATAAATCCTATCGGCCTTTTCTGGACGTCGCCCGGCGTTTTCCCAATCTGAAGTTCTCCTACCACACCACGGGCCCGTTGTGGGATTGGCTCTTGGAGAATCAGCCGGCCTATTGCGACGAACTGAAGGGGCTTGTCCGGGAGGGGCGGGCGGAGGTGTTGACCGGCGGCTATTATGAGCCGATCCTCACCGTCTTGCCGGATGACGACCAACAGGGACAGATCCGTAAAATGAACCGTTTCCTCAAGGAGACGATCGGCACGACCCCTCAGGGATTGTGGTTGGCCGAACGCGTGTGGGAACCTCATTTGCCGAAGGCGCTGGCGCGCGCGGGAATCCGTTATACCTTGTTGGATAGCGCCCATTTCCTGTCGGCGGGATGCCGCGAGGCGGATTTGACGGGATATTTCATGACGGAGAACGAGGGCCATCCCCTGGCGGTGTTCCCGATCTCCCAGAAATTGAGATACATGATCCCGTTCCGCGATCCCGAGGAGGTCGTCGCCGAGTTCGGCCGTTGGGCGGACGATACGGGAGAACGGGCGTTGGTCATGTTCGACGACGGGGAAAAATTCGGCCTGTGGCCGGGAACGAACGACCTGTGCTATAAGCGCCGCTGGCTCGAGCGGTTCTTCGAGGCCCTCAGCGCCAATTCTTCGTGGATCAAGACGGAGACTCTGTCCGAATACATGGCGCGAGTCCCGGCCCGAGGACGGGTCTATCTGCCCACGGGGTCCTATCACGAGATGGGAGAGTGGACCCTGCCGGTCCACGCGGCGGAGACGTTCCATCGGTTGTCGGAGCTGATCAAGAGGCAACCCGGTGGAGAGGATCTCCTCACCTATCTGCGAGGCGGAATGTGGCGCAATTTTTTGACGAAATATCCGGAATCCAACAATTTGCACAAGAAGATGCTGCAGGTGAGCGAAAAAGTTCACCGCTCTCTGGTCAAGCCCCACTCCTTGAAGACGGGGGAGGGGGTCCCGGCGGATCCCGCTACGCGCGAGATGATGGATGCTTTGTGGGGAGGGCAATGCAACTGTCCCTATTGGCACGGCGTCTTCGGGGGACTCTACCTGCCCCATCTGCGCCATGCCGTTTATGAGCGGTTGCTCCGGGCGGAACGGTTGGCCGACCGGAGGCTTCACGATTCCGACGCTTTTTGGGCGGACCTCCAGGTGAAGGATTTCGACATGGACGGCCATCCCGAGATCCTGGCCCAGTCCGGGGCCGGCAACATTTACTGCGCGCCGTCTCAGGGGGGAGGGATCTTCGAATGGGATCGGAAGGATCTGGAGATCAATTTTTTGGATATCCTGAGCCGCCATCCCGAGGCGTATCACTCCCAGATCCGGGAGGCCTCTCAGAAAAAACAAGAGAAGAGCGATCAGGTCAGAACGATCCACGACCGGATGCCGGCCAAGCAGGAAGGGTTGGAGCAGATCCTGTTCTACGATTGGCATCGACGAGCCCTCTTCCTGGATCATTTCCTCCATTCCTCGGTCGGATTGGACGCGTTCAAAAAGGCCCAATATGGGGAACAGGGCGATTTTGTCCTGGGGTCTTACGACTACAAATACGGGAAGACACGGAAGGATGCGTGGATCCAATTGTCGCGGGAGGGACATGTCTGGGCTAAACCGGTGCACTCGTCGAACGATCTCTGGGCGCGGATCCATGTGGAAAAGACACTTTATCTGCAGGAAGACGGGAACATCTCCGCCGATTATCGGATCACGAACAAGGAAGATCAGGGTTTGGAGATGTGGTTTTCCGTCGAGTTGGCGCTGTCCTTCGCCGACAAGGGCGAGGAAACCGTGCTGGAGGACCGGTGGGAGTGTCCGGATCGGGCGCGCCCCGTGGTCGTTCGGTGCCAGTGCGACCCCGTGTCTCAGTGGTGGTCATTTCCGCTGGAGACGGTCTCCCAGTCCGAGGAGGGGTTCGAGAAGACGTTCCAGGGGCTCGTGCTGTTGCCCCATTGGCGCATGACTTTGAACCCGAAACAGACGTTCGAGTTGTCCATCCGACTGTCGGCGGATAAGAAATGATGTCGACGTTCTTCCTCGGCGGTTGGTTGAAATTGAGTTTGATCTACGCCGTGTTGTCTTTGGACCAGTGCGCTTGGGGACAGGGGCTCGTCGTCTCCCGCCCGCTGGTGGTGGCTCCCCTCATGGGCTGGCTCCTCGGCAACCCCGCGTTGGGTTTATTGGTGGGGGTCATCGCCGAATTGCTCTGGGTGAGGGTGATTCCCGTCGGAGAATGGCCGATGGATACCGCCATCATCGGGGGGTTGGCCATCGTGTGGAGCCTGTGCTCCATCAAGCCGGGTCTGGAGTCCCTGGTGATCAGCCTGATGCTCTCGGTTCCCGTCGGGATATTGAGCCGTTATGGCGACATCTGGGTGAGGCGTCAGAACCGATGGTTCAATTACTGGGTCAGCAAGAACCTGGTGGCGGGCCGTGAGTCCATCCTCACGAAGGCTCTCGGGGTGTCGCTCCTGATCTGGTTCGTGAAGAATTTCGTGTTCTATTTCGTGATGGTCATCGTGGGGACGGCCCTGGTGAACGTGGCGCTGTCTCATTGTCCCGCCACTGTTTTGCGCGGGCTGAAGCTGGCCGGATTGGCCATCCCCATCTTGGCGTTCACGGCGGTGCTGGCCTACTTCTTAAAAAGGGAGAAGAATCTGTTCTCATGGACAATCCCCTTCTTGAGGCAATGAACAACAGGGATGTGTCGGACTGTGGCGGTCCTTCCGGTCGGGAGAATCGTTCCGTCCGATTGGTGGACTTGGCCCGGGTCCTCGTCCGCGCTTTTTTGATCCAGGCCTGGTGGAATTTTCATCGCATGCAGAACGTGGGGTTCCTCTTTTCCCTGTGGCCGGTGCTGAAGCGCCTTTACCCGGACAAGAGGGAGAGGCGCGACGTCGCTTTCCGCCACCTGGAATTCTTCAACACGCACCCCTGCATGGCGAACGTGGTCCTCGGGGTCGTCGCCGGTTTGGAACAGGAGCATGTCCGTCGCGGGGCGGTCAGCCGGGACCAGATCCATTCGGTGAAGGAATATATGGCCGGTCCGCTGGCCGCGTTGGGCGACACGATCTTCTGGGCCGCTTGGCGCCCGTTCAGCGCCATCCTGGCTGTCGCCATCGGATGGCATTTCGTCGGGAAAGAGTGGCTTTTCATCCCGCTGTTGTTCCTGTTGATTTATAACGGGTTGAATTTCTTCATGCGGTATTGGGGGGTCTTCCATGGGTTTTATCTGAAGGTCCAGGTGATCCCTTTCCTGGTTCGTTTGAACGTTCAAAGCGTCGTTCAATGGGTCTATCTGTTGGGAATCGGCCTGACGGTCGGAGCGCTCATGACCTTGTGTCTCCGGTTCGAGAAGGGATTGTTGTGGAGCGGGATCTTTGTTCCCGTCAGCCTGTTCTTTCTGATCTTCACGAAAAAGGTGACTTCATCCCATCTGCTGTACATCTGGGTGATTGGATTCGTTTTACTGTCCGTGGCGGGTGTGATATGACTTTGGAGAGGCTATGAAAGAAAATGTTTTTGTGGTGAAGAATAAGCTGGGACTTCATGCGCGTCCGGCGGCTCTTTTCGTCCAGACGACACACCGCTATGTTTCCGAGATCCGCGTCATCAAGGAGGAACAGGAAGTGAACGGGAAGAGCATCATGGGTCTCCTGACCCTGGCGGCGGAGAACGGGTCGGAAATCCGGATCATCGTCACGGGGCCCGATGAGGAGGACCTCTTGAAGGCTCTCGAGGATTTGTTCCAGCGGAAGTTCGACGAGGAATGACCATCCGCCCGGTGAATCAACAATGACCGACCCCTTGCCGCAACAGTCCCATCCTTTCGAAAAGAACGCCAGCCGCGTGTTCCGGGGCATCCCCGCGTCCCCGGGGATCGCCATCGGCAAGGCCTGTGTGTTCGCCGAGGAGACGGACCTCGCCGTCGGCCGATGGCAGGTCCCGCCCGAATCCATCAAGGCGGAAGTGACGCGGTTCCGCAACGCCCTGGCCGAAACCAAGAAGGAGATGCTGGGCATCCAACAACAGGTCCTCAAACTCCTCGGTAAATCACACGTCCGCCTCATCGAAGCCTATATCCTGATCCTGGAAGATCCGCTCATCACCAAAGATGTCGTGAAACACATCACACAGAACCGGGTGAACGCGGAGTACGCGTTGTCGGACGCGGTCGCGGGAGCGGTGAAGACATTGGAAGCCGCCCCCGACGAGTATTTCCGCGAAAGACGTCACGATATCCTCGACGTCGGCCGGAAGATCCTCATGCACTTGATGGGGCGGGCCAAACAGCCCACGTTCAACCTGACCGAACGGTGCGTGGTCGTCGCCCATAACCTGACTCCCTCCGACACGCTCCATCTGCGAACCCATCTCTCCGAAGGGTTCATCACCGACATCGGCGGCAAGACATCGCACACGGCCATCTTGGCCCAGTCCCTCGAGATCCCGGCTGTGGTCGGTCTGCGAGACATCACCCGCCATGTGCACCAGGGGGATATTCTGATCGTGGACGGATACAGCGGGACCGTCCTCATCAACCCGCAAGCCGACGTCATCGAGAATTACAAACGGGAAAAGGAGATCCGCGCGGCCAAGGGGAAGGAACTGGAGAAACTGAAGAACCAGCCCGCCACAACGCTCGACGGGCACCGCGTTTCACTCGCCGCCAACATCGATTCTCCCGAAGACGTCAAATCCGTGGTTTCCCACGGAGCCGAGGGGGTCGGCCTCTTTCGGACGGAGTTTCTGTATCTTAACCGCAAGGCCTTGCCGACGGAACTGGAACACTACGAATACTATGTCCGCGTGGCCCGGTCGGTCCTCCCCTATTCCGTCATCATCCGCACGGTGGACATCGGCGGCGACAAGCTGATGGATTTCGGCCTGGGGAATGCCGGCGGATCCGAGCAGAATCCGTTCATGGGACTCCGGGGCATCCGCTTGTGTTTGAAACATCCCGAGATCTTCCGCATCCAGATCCGGGCGATCCTGCGAGCTTCCAATGAGGGGAAGGTCAAGATCATGTTCCCCATGGTCTCCTGCATCGAGGAGGTCCGCGCGGCCCGTCGCATCGTCGATGAGGTGAAAGCTGAGATGAGGCGGGAAGGACACCCGTTCGACGAACACATCGAGATGGGCATCATGATCGAGATCCCGTCGGCGGCTCTCATCGTGGATCAATTGGCGCAGGAAGTGGATTTCATGTCCATCGGGACCAACGATCTCATCCAATACACGCTCGGGGTCGACCGCGTGAACGAAAGCGTCGCCGATCTCTACAACCCGCTTCACCCGGCCATCCTCCGCCTGATCGCTCAGACGACGTGGGAGGCCCACAAGGTCGGCAAATGGGTCGGGATGTGCGGCGAGATGGCCTCCGAACCCGAACTGACGGGGATCCTTCTGGGGATGGGGCTCGATGAATTCTCCGTCGTGCCGGCCGCGGTCCCGAAGCTGAAGGAGACCATCCGGGGCCTCCGCTATGGCGATTCTCAGTCGTTGGCGCAGGATATCCTGAAGAATCCGACCGTCGAAAATATCAATCAAAAGCTTCGCGGGCTGAGTTCTCCCTGAAATCGGGAGCAGCCCTCTCTCCGAACTTCGGATACACCCCCTCATGTTCATCGATCACATCCGGAACTTCTGCATCATCGCCCACATCGATCACGGGAAGAGCACGTTGGCCGACCGTCTCCTCGAGGCGACGGGCACCGTCCAGACCCGCGACATGCGAGCCCAGATCTTGGATGGCATGGAACTCGAGCGGGAGAGAGGGATCACCATCAAGGCCAAAGCCGTCCGGATGAACCATACCCCGTCGTCCGGAACCCCTTCCGTCTTCAACCTGATCGACACGCCCGGTCATGTCGATTTCACCTATGAAGTTAGCCGCGCCATGGCGGCGTGCGAGGGCGCTCTCCTGTTGGTGGATGCCTCCCAGGGCGTCGAGGCGCAGACGTTGGCCAACGCCATCTTGGCTCAGGAGTCGGGATTGGAACTGATCCCCGTCATCAATAAGATCGACCTCCCGTCCGCTGATATCGAGGGGGTGAAGAAACAGATCCGCGATCTGGGTTTGACGGGGGATCCGTTGCCGGTCAGCGCCAAGGAGGGGAAAGGAGTGAAGGAGGTGCTGGAGGCGATTGCCCTGAAGATTCCCGCTCCCCAAGGCGATCCGGAGTCGCCCCTGTCCGCCCTGGTGTTCGATTCGATTTTCGATTCCTATCGCGGGGTCATCATCTATGTCCGGCTGTTGGATGGAGCGCTCCGGGCCGGCATGAAGGTGACCTTCGTGGCGACCGGCGCGTCCTATGAGGTGGAGGAGGTCGGTCATCTCCGGATGAAGTATGTCAAGGCGGACCGGCTGTCGGCCGGAGAGGTCGGATACGTGATCTGCGGTATCAAGGACATCCACCAGGTCAAGGTCGGGGACACTCTGACGGAGTCGGCGCGGCCGACCACCCGGCCCCATCCCGGTTACCGGGAGATGAAGCCGTTCGTCTTCGCGGGACTCTATCCGATGGCGCAAGCCGATTATGTGACGCTCCGGAGTTCAATCGAGAAACTTCACCTGCAGGATTCGGCTTTCTTCTATCAACCGGAGACCTCCGTCTCCCTGGGGTTCGGGTTTCGTTGCGGGTTCCTGGGGCTCCTGCATCTCGATATCATCAAGGAACGGTTGCAGCGGGAGTTTAAACTGGACCTGCTCGTCACGGCCCCGAACGTGGTCTATCACGTGACGACCTTGGGCGGGCAGAAGATGCAGATCGACAACCCGGCTCAATTCCCGCCCCATGGAGATATCCAATCCGTGGAGGAGCCCTATGTGTTGGCCACGATGGTTCTTCCCTCGGAATACGTGGGGGCCGTCATGCGGCTCTGTCAGGACCGGCGGGGGACTTTCGTGGACATGCGCTACATGACGCTCACGCGCGTCGTGATCAAGTATGAGATGCCCCTGGCGGAGATCATCATCGATTTTTACGATCAGTTGAAGTCGGTTTCCAAGGGATACGCCTCTTTCGACTATGAGCATGTCGGTCATCGTCCGGGCGACCTGGTCAAACTGGAGATACTGATCAACAATGACGTCGTGGACGCGTTCTCCTCCATCGTGCCCGAAGAGACGTCGTATCAGCAGGGGCGGAAGATGGCCGAACGCCTGCGGGAGATCATCCCGCGCCAGATGTTCGAAGTGCCCATCCAGGCCAAGGTGGGCAGCCGTGTCATCGCCCGGGAGAACATCCGGTCCTTGAGGAAGGACGTTTTGGCGAAGTGTTACGGAGGGGACATCACCCGCAAGCGGAAACTTTTGGAAAAACAGAAGGAAGGGAAGAAGAAGATGAAACAGTTCGGACGGGTGGAGATCCCCCAGGAAGCTTTCCTGGCTGTCCTGAAGATGGACGAACCGTCGTGATCCTATCGGGAAAGGGCCATTCAAATGGAAGCTAAATTGTTTTGGATTTCGATCGCGTGCGGGGCCTATTCGCTCCTGCTCAGGCTGTTCCTCCGGAGGGAATCCCGGGCGGGACAATGGAAGCTGACCGCGGTGATGCACGGATTGTTCTGGGCGCTGGTCGGCATCGTCGCCGGGTCCCTGCTCAGTTCTTATTGGGAACGGCCGGATCTTTCGATCAAATTGATGGTGGGTTTGGGGTTGATCGGGTCCGCCTGGGGGGTCCTGTGGAGATTCTTCCGTCCCCGGGACGCCGAGACGTCCCTGCTCATGATGGCGGATGACCTGGAATGGTCCGACACCGGCTTTTCAGCCATCCTCCTGGCCGCTTTCATCATGTATTTCTTCGTCCAGGCATTCAAGATCCCCTCCGGTTCGATGCGGATGACGTTGTTGGAGGGGGACCATCTCTTCGTCAATAAGTTCATCTATGGCACGAGGATCCCGTTGACCTCGAAGAAGATCTGGCGATTCCGGAAGATCCAACGGGGGGATGTCGTCGTGTTCCGTTTCCCGACGGAAGACAAGGAGAACCCCCACTACGGTAAGGATTTCATCAAACGCGCCATCGGTCTGCCCGGCGACGTGATCGAAATACGGAAAAAAGTGGTGTATGTCAACGGGCAGCCCCTGAGCGAGAGCTATGTCAATTTCGACGACAGTTACGTCATCCCGCCTCTCCGCCCGTATCCGTCCGCGGAAGAGTTCCAGAAATACTGGCAGGAAGGCACCTTGGCCCAGTCCGCGGGGGAAATGGTCCGTGATCATTTCGGTCCGATCACCATCCCCCAGGGATATTACTTCGTGATGGGGGACAACCGGGACAGGTCGTTCGATGCCCGTTTCTGGGGGCCGCTCCCCGATCAATATGTCAAAGGACGAGCATGGTTCTTATACCTCCCCATGAAACGGATCAAACTGATCCGTTGAGCCAGGGGCTCTGCCCCGCGGGGCCCTTCCCGTCTTGATCCCGTTCCTGTCTCGGGGAGAACAGAGATGAAAGACATCCATCGGTTGACCGTCTCCTGGCGCGTCGAAGCGCTGTTCCTGCTCTCCGTCCTTGCCGTTTTCCTCCTCCTCACGCTCTCCCATTTCAGATCACCCGGTTTCATTCTTGACAACCTGATGGATGAACAGCGTTCTGCGGCCTGGGCCGAACAATGGCGGGCGGGGCAGCCCCTCCAATTCTCCAATGGGTTCGGCGCCTCTCCCTTCTATCACGGCCATATGACAAGTCATCTCATGCTCCCGTTCTTCATGTTCTTCGGGAATAGCTGGATCTTGGTCCGGTCTTGGCCCGTCGTCTTCGGGGCGTTCACCCTTCTGGTGAGCTATCTCTTCGCCCGGCGCGTCTTCGATGTCAAGGTGGCCATCCTGGGCACCTTCATGCTGGTCCTCCACCCCTCCTTCATCTTCGGTGTCCGGGCCGGCAATTTCCATGTTTCGTCCATGCTCCTGTTTTCGATCGGAAGCCTTTGGATGATCTGGATGTGGCGGGATACCCATCGGCTGACCTGCCTGTTTTTCTCGGGAATGTTGTTGGGAATGGGGATCGCGACGCGACTGTGGTTCGTTTTGTTCGCGAGCGCGGCAATCCTCTCCTGCCTTTGGCTTCCGCTGGCCGCGGGAGTCCGGATGGAGTATTCCGACCGTTTGAAGGCCGTCGGGGCGTTCGCGGCCGGTCTCATGCCTTTCCTCCTCTGGATGTGTTACACGGAGATCATCTTCCCGACCGTGGTTCACCTGGGATACACGATTAAATTGGGGAGCCGTCACACCCTGTGGAATCTGGATTACGAGAGGGCGTTCCCTCGATGGAACATGTTGCTGGATGGGGGGTTCTTCCATCGGCTCTACTTTTTCAATTTCAAGGTTTACGCCATCCGGATCCGCTCGTTTATCCGTCCGCCGTTTTGGGTTTCGGATTCTCCTTTCGTATGGGTGTTCTGGTGGAGCGTGCTGATGGGGGTAATCCGCGGGTATGTGGGCCGGGAGACGAATCGGAAACTGCGCTGGATCGCCATGTTCTTCATCGTTTATTTCATCGTGACCGCCTATTATCCGAAGATCGTTCCCCATCATGTGTTCCTCGTCTATCCCCTGCCTCAAATACTCATCGCGGCGGTGTTCTGGGACCTGCTGTCCACTCAGGGATTGGGAAAGAAGTTCGCCCTCGCGCTCGTCGTCCTGTTGGGCTGCGTCGTCGTTGACGACTCGATCCGTCTCGGGAGACACTATCTGAAGATGAAGGCCGTGGGGTGTTCGGGGATGCTCACGGATTCGAGCTATGATCTTTATTCCTTCATGAGGGGGTTGGAGCGTAACCCCCGGGGGAAACTCCTGTGCGTGACGGATGACCTGGTCTACGATAATCTTTTCTTCCATGTGCCGGATATCATGAACCTGCCCCTGGAGAACTTGGAGACAGTCACGCGGGCCCGGGTGATGAACCGGCACGTCTACGTGGTCGTCGAATATCTTCGGGAGGGGAGACTGGCGCTGGGGGAGGCCTTCGCGATCATTGCGAGGAACAAGAAAAAGATGAGGTTGATGAAGACGATTCATGAGAACAATGGAGTCGTCACATTCGAGATCTATGAGGTCGTGTGATCTCGGACTGTCGTTCCGGATGGGTTCGCCGCCACGCGTTTTATGAGATCCGCGGGTTTTTATGTCCATATCCCTTTCTGCAGGAAGAAGTGTTCGTATTGCGATTTTTCGTCCTTCACGGGCGATGACGCGTTAATCCATCGATACCTGAAAGCACTTTTCTCGGAAATGCAGGCCCATCGGGGCCGGAAGGTGGAGACCGTCTATATCGGCGGCGGAACCCCCAGCGTCCTGAAAGACCGGGATCTCCGGGGTCTGTTCGACACACTGGGGCGCCTCCTGAAAATTGAGGCTCGGGCGGAAACGAGCATGGAATGCAACCCGGAAAGCGTCACGCCGGGCCGGTTGAGGGTCCTGAAGGAGTGCGGGGTGAACCGGTTGAGTTTTGGGCTTCAATCCGCGGACGATCGGGGGTTGAGGATGCTGGGGAGGATCCATTCCTACGGGGATTTTACGGCCGCTTATCGGCAGGCCCGAAAAAACGGTTTCGACAATATCTCCATCGACCTGATGTACGGCATTCCCGGACAGGGTTTGGAAGAATGGAAGGGGTCTCTCCGGAAGGCGTTGCGTTGGAGGCCGGAACATGTGTCCGTTTACGCGTTGACGGTGGAGGCGGGGACTGAATTCTCCCGTCGGGCCGTCTCGGTGGACGGCGATCTCCAGGCGGATATGTATGAATGGGCATGCGATTATCTCGACGGAAAGGGATATCGGCATTATGAAATCTCCAATTTTGCGTTCCCGGGACATGAATGTAGGCACAATATGAAATACTGGCGTCGGGAACCCGTCTTCGCGGTTGGATTGTCGGCGGCCTCGTTCGATGGCAAGTCTCGCGTCAGGAACTCCTCCCGCTTGGATGAATATCTCCGGCTGATCCGGGAGACCGGGTCTGCCGTCGTGGAAAGGGAGCGGTTGTCGGGCGCCGAATCGGTCGGGGAAAGACTGATGCTGGCCCTCCGGACGAGCGACGGGATCGTCCGAACCCCCGCCCTCTGGAAAACCCACGGGGAGCTGTTTGAAAGATTCGTCCGGGAAGGATGTCTGATCATCCGGGGCGACCGGGTCCGTCCCACTCGGAAGGGATGGTTGTTGTCCAATCAGTTGTTTCAGGAACTTGTTTGACGGGTTCCGCTCCTTGTGAGAGACGATCCCTGTTTTATATAATCAATCAGGCGCTTCGTCGAAGAGGATGTCCGGATGGAGCCCGTGAAAGGACGCCGTGAAACCATCGTTTTTATCAGCGTATCTCCGAATCCGCCGAAATCACAGACATCCGCACCGCGCGCGCATCCGGTCCATCCACCGGCAACTCCTCCGGTTCGCGTGAGATCCCTCTCCACCCCGCTTCTGTGGCGGTTTTATGAGTCGTTGCTCCGGATCCGTCTCTCGGAACAGCGGATCAGCCGCTTGTATCCGACCGATAAGATTCAAAGTCCCATCCATCTGTCCACGGGACAGGAGGCCGTCTCGGTGGGAGTCTGTCAGGCTCTCCGGAAAGGGGACCACGTCTACGGGACCTATCGTGGTCATGGGCTCTATCTGGCCCTCGGAGGGGGACTGAAAGGTTTTTTTGCGGAGATGTTCGCCAAGACGCACGGGTGTTCTCACGGGAAGGGGGGCTCGATGCATCTGGTGGCGCCGGAAGTCGGGTTGATGGGCTGTTCCGCGATCGTGGCCAGCATGATCCCGGTGGCGACGGGCGACGCGTTGGCCGCTTCCATCCAGGGCTCCTCCCGGGTCATCGTCGCTTTTTTCGGGGACGGGGCGGTCGATGCCGGCGTTTTCTATGAGAGTGTCAATTTCGCCCTGTTGAAAAAACTTCCCATTTTGTTTGTGTTGGAAAACAACGGCTATGCGGTTCATTCCAAAGTCGCCGAACGTCATTCGAGGACGGATCTCCACCGTGTCCTGGCGGGCGTGGGTTTGCGCGGTCGGAGACTGGAGGGGAACGACGTCCGGCAGGTCTATGGCGCGGCCCAAGAGGCGCTCCGTTCGGTCCGACAGGGAGCGGGCCCGCTCTTGTTGGAATTGACGACTTATCGCTGGCAGGAACACGTCGGGCCTCAATCGGATATCGACGGGAGCTATCGTCGTCCGGGCGAAAAAGCGAGAGCTCTGCGACGCGATCCGCTGGGGATATGCCGTCATGCGTTGCTGGAAAGAGGCGCGACGTCCCGCCGGCTCGATGCGCTGTGCGCGAGAACGGAATCGGAGATCGATCGGGCCGTGGCGTTTGCCGAAAAGAGTCCCTTCCCCGGGGTGGGACAACTCCTGAGGGGGGTTTATCGATGAACTCCTCCCGGCGCCGTTTGATGAGTTACGGGGAGACGATCCGGCAGACGCTTCACCACGCCATGGACCGGGATCCCTCCGTCTTGGTCATGGGCATCGGGGTGGACGACCATAAGGCGGTTTTCGGAAGCACTCTGGGACTTTCAAAGGACTTCGGAACCCGACGGGTGATCGATACGCCCATCTCGGAGGCCGCCATGACGGGGGTGGCGATCGGCGCCGCCGTGGGCGGGATGAGACCCGTTCATGTCCACATGCGGTGCGATTTCCTGTATCTGGCGATGGACCAATTGATGAACCTGGCGGCCAAGTGGAGTTACATGTTCGGCGGCCGGATGAGCGTCCCCCTGGTGGTCCGCTGTGTGATCGGGCGGAGCTGGGGGCAGGGAGCCCAGCATTCACAAAGCTTGCAATCATTCTTCATGCACGTCCCCGGCATCAAGGTCGTCATGCCGACGACCTCCGCCGATGTGCAGGGGTTGCTCCTGGCCGCCATCGCCGATCCCAACCCCGTGTTGGTCATCGAACATCGCCTCCTCTACGGAATCCAGGGGATGGTCCCCTCCGTCTTCCGCGCCGCCCCGTTCGGTCAGACCCATGTCCGACGGACCGGAAAGGATGTCACGGTCGTGGCGAATTCATATCTGGTCGTGGAAGCGCTGAAGGCCGCCGAATTTCTGTCCCGCCACGGGATCGACATCGAGATCGTCGACCCCGTGAGCTTGGTGCCGTTGAATGCGGGGCCCATCGTCGAGTCGGTCCGCAAGACGGGGCGGGCGCTGGTGACGGACACCAGTTGGGTCTCTTGCGGGACCAGCGCTGAAATCGCCGCTCTCATCGCCGAAAAAGCATGGGACCGTCTCCGCGTCCCCCTCCGCCGTCTGGGGAACGCGCCGGCCACATGTCCGGTCAGCCAGCCGCTCGAGAAGGCGTTCTATCCGGATGCCTGGAAGATCACGCGGAATGTTTTTGAGATGATGGGGAGAAAATTCCCCGAGGGGAAATGGAAAGACGACGACATACAGTTCAAGGGGCCTTTCTAGATGAGTTTTTATAGGGGGAAGAAGGTGCTGGTGACGGGGGGGACAGGTTTGATTGGCCGTCCGTTGGTGGAGCAACTGATGGAACAGGGCGCCCGCGTACGCGTGGCCTCGTTGGACAGCCCTGACCGTTGCCCGCCGAACGCCGAATTCGTGAAGGCCAACCTGGTCTACTGGAACGAATGTCAGAAGGTGGTCAAGGGGATGGACCTCGTCTTCAATGTGGCCGGGATCAAGGGGGCCGTCGGGTTGAGCATGGCCCGTCCGGCGAGTTTCATGGTGCCCCATCTGCTTTTCAACACGCACATGATGGAGGCGGCCCGCCAGGCGGACGTCGAACGGTATCTCTACGTGAGCAGTATCGCGGTTTATCCGGCCGCCGAGGTGTTTCGGGAGGACGACGCCTTCCAGGGGCCTCCTCAATCCTCGGACCATTTCCCGGCGTATGCCAAGCGGGTCGGCGAGCTTCAGGCGCAGGCTTATATCAAGGAATTCGGCTGGGAGAGGATCGCCATCGTGCGGCCGGCCAATGTCTATGGCCCCGGCGACAATTTCGATCCTCAAACGGGCATGGTGATCTCCGCGCTCATCGCCCGGATCGTTTCCGGCGAGGATCCTCTGGTGGTCTGGGGCGACGGTTCTTCCGTGAGGGATTTCATCTATTCCAAGGATTGCGCCCGCGGGATGCTGTTGGCCATGGAGAAGGGCGCCAATGGGATCCCCCTGAATCTGGGGAGCGGAACGGGATATCGCATCCGGGACGTCGTGGAGACGCTTTGTTCGATTGTGGCGAAACCGCCCCGGGTCCAATGGGACGCTTCCCGACAGTCCGGCGACAAGGTCCGCCTGATGGACATGACCCGCGCCCGGTCGGTTCTCGGTTTTGAGACCCGCTATTCCCTGGAACAGGGCTTGCGTGAGACATACGAGTGGTTCGTGTCGAACGCTCCCGGCGGGGGCGGACGGTACAACGTTTTCGAGCAGAAGAAATATATCGACTAGGGGACACATGCCTTATCGCGGACGAAGAGTGTTGGTGGCGGGGGCGACCGGATTGGTCGGAATGGGGGTGACCCGTCTCCTGGTGGAGCGCGGGGCCCGGGTGCGCGCGACAGTCCATTCGAGCGAGCCGCTCCTCCGGTTCGACGGCGTGGAATACGTCGAGGCGGATCTGACCCGTCCGGAAGATTGTCGTCGGGTCGTCCGGGATATGGACCACGTTTTTATGGCGGCGGCGAATACGTCCGGCGCCGCGACCATCGCCGGCTCCCCATTGGTCCATGTAACGCCGAACGTGGTCATGAACGCGCTGTTCTTGGACGCGTGCTATCAGGCGGACGTCGGGAAAGTCCTGTGCTTGGGCAGCACCACCGCCTATCCGGATACCGGCGACCGTCCTGTCCGGGAGGAGG
>ENA-UOWG01001684-UOWG01001684.1-activated-sludge-metagenome-genome-assembly--contig:-NODE-1684-length-21055-cov-5.423286_pt1 | contig 21055 bp, 25 predicted proteins | sample MGYA00238147_ERZ761563 | MGnify/ENA primary metagenome ERZ761563 (study PRJEB28884, sample SAMN05720216) | anaerobic digester metagenome | isolation source: active sludge of municipal... | reverse complement strand
CGGCGAAGGTGTGGCCGGCGGCGGAGAGCACCTGCACCCGGCTCGCGTCCACCAGGATCGCTTCGGCGTCGGTCAGGCTGATGCCGGGGGCCGGCGACGCGGTGAAGTTTTCATGCTCGATGGCGACGACGTAGTTCAGCCCCTCGGCCGTGAGCGCGTCGAGCAGGATCGGGAGAAAGTCCACATGGAGGCTGACGCCGAGCGGCGGGATATCCACGCCGATGGTGGAGACTTCCTGCAGGCCCACGACCGCCGGGTGCGTCGGGCCGATCTCGTCCGCAATCGCGGCGGCGCGGACTGCGAAGTCGGTGCGCTCGATGGTGGCCACCGCGTCGAGCAGCGCGGGGATGTCGTCGTTGGGGTCGGGGGTGGCCAGCGCGGTGATGACCGCGTCCACGTCGGCGCCGACGTAGAGATTCTGGGTCATGACCGTGATGGCGTCGGACTCGCCGCGGCCGTGACGCAACTCGAGGCCAGCCTCGTCGGAGAGCGCCGGGCCGGTGGGCGCCTCGTCCGTGCACGCCTGGCCGAAGAGTACGACCAGCACGGCGAAATACCGCAATGGTGACTTCATGGAACCCTCCTTGGGTGGGGATCAGCCGCTCCTCCGGGAACGGGCTGACGTGACGGGTCACCGCCTGGTGACCGGAACGACCCCGGCACGATGGTCCACCCCCGTCAAGGATTCGTCAAGACCGGCCCAAACGCAGAAACCCCCGCCGAACCGAAGGGTTCGACGGGGGCATCCGGCGTGTCACGGAGAGCGGGCGACCGGGCTCGAACCGGCGACGTCCAGCTTGGGAATGTTCGCGAGGCTCTTGGCGTAGGTGAGGGGAAGTTGGCGGAAGTTACGCCCTGCAGTAGGGTTGGGCCGCGCGCCGCACCAATCCACGCGGCCCAACTTGGCGGCTGTTTGGTGGGGTTACAGCGAGTTTCGACCACTACTTGGGCCACTAGAGTGGACTGGAGCCTGCTCGGCTTCGACCACGACCCTACACTGCCAGGGCCGCAGTCAGCAGTGCGGGGAGCGAAGTGTCCTCGCGATCCAGCCAAGCACCAGCAGAGTGGCGGGGCGGCAATGCTAGGTGCTCAACAAGGACGTCCGAGAAAATGGACTGGAGATACATGTTTACCGCATCGGGGAGGTCGGGAGTCCGACCGCGGTGGACAATCCGGCTCCGTAATCCGAACAGTCGCCCGACCAGGAAGCGATCTCGGGCTTCGACGCCCGTGAGTCCGTACGCCCGGCCAAGCGACTCACAAATCGGCGTGATATCGGTGGTGTCGTCCATTGCAAGCACCTCAAGGGCGATCCAAGCCTTCAGGAACCCTTCGACGCCATCCTCTTGGATAGCCTGAGCGTGCCAATGGAGGGCAAGGCTGATGCGATTGCGTTCTGAAACTCCGAACCGCTGTATGCTCTCGACCGCTGCCCTGGTGGTCGTGCGTGCCTCACGCGAGAGGTTAGGGCGTGGCAAAGCATGCGGGCTCCGGAACACGGGGCCGAAACTCGAGATTCTTAGATCCTTGAGCTGGACCACACCCTCCGTCAGGGGCGAATAGGCGATGTTGTCCCCGTGCATGACCGACAGGAGCCCCGCGGCGGCCGCGAGCCGGCGCCGAGTTGTGGGTTCGTGCCCTTTCACCCCGTCAATGTCATGAGGTGAAATGAGCGCTAGCCACGCGCCGACGACGCTTTCTCTGTCCTCAGCTGCTGTTTCGTTCAGGTTCAGTGAATAGTCTGCCTCGAGTTTGATGTAGGCCCGCGAGGCGTCGGTGTATCGCACCGTTCCCCAGTGCACGAGTGCGAGTGTGTCGCCCAGGGGAATAACAACTGGCCGCGCTGGCAACTCGTGCTGCCTGATCATTGCCATCCGATGAACCGCAACCCAAACGCTGCTTGCGTCTCGGTCGGAGAACCATTCGGGTGGGCTCGCCTTTGCAAAATCGATGAGCTTTGGACGGAAATGCTGAGGCTTGGGGGTGGTCATGGCATTCTCTCCCATCCCAGGGGACGGTGCGGCGAGGAGAGCGCTCCAGTTCCAATACGACGGGGCGCTGGGGTCACCGACACCCTCACGAATCTCCAGCTACTGCTACCGCCGCTCGCGCCAGGGCGCTTGGGCGGTCCAGGCGAATAAGTTCCGCGCGAATCGAAGCACTCAAGTAGCCGGCGAGCAATCCACGCCGGTCGAGCTCTTCCAACTGCAGCGACACGCCTGATTCGTCGAGCCGCACGAAGCGGAGGAGTGTCGTCGGGGCTTCCTCTGGGCCATCGAGTGTCACCAACTCCTCCCGCAGCGCGGCAACAGCATCTGGCGGGAGCAGTGGCGCCAGGATCCGGGCTTGCGCTAGGGCGAGCTCGGCGAACATCTCAGGTGAGTACCGACCCCACCGGCGCTGCAGCCCCAGCCGGAGGGCGTGCCAATGCCCGGCGTATTTCCCCTTCCACGAGACGCGGATCGCCGCCAACAACGCTTCGCCGAGCGCATTGACCGGCAAGAGCTCGAGTCCCGCCTCCTGGTACGCCTGAGCGGGCGACATCTTGGTTGGATTCGGCTTCCATTTCCCTTCCAGTATGAGCTTCAGGCGGATGGGCCCCACTCTCCTGCCCCATTCAGGGTGCGCCTCGAACAGAGCTGGATACCGTTCAGGGTGAGTGAACACCTCGGCGAGATTCGGGAGCCAGATGCCGAATTGCTTGAGCGCTCGATCCATGTAGTCCGCATACGCCAGAAGCCTCGGCACCGTCTCGCGCCCGACAAAGGCTTCACGCGCGGCTTCCGGGGGTAGTTCCCGGACGAGGGCCATGAACACCGGCTCGCGGACGCCCACCGCCCTTCCCCGGCGCATTCGCCACAGTCTCGTCCGATCGACCTTCAGAGCCGCCGCGACGGCAGTGGCGCCCCGATCCTGAACCAGTACGGCGAGCGCCCGTGCAAGGGCGCCTGGGTCGCACACCCTCACGAGGTGCCGAGCCGATTCTTTGGTCCGCCGTGTTGTGTTGCTTTTCTTCGGCATAGTCCGCCCTCCTAAAGCAACACCATAGCACGGCATACTCTACCGTGCAAGTAGATAGCGGCCGCAACTAGAGAGGGGATTGAGATGGCTGACCAGGAGCTCATGACAGCCGCTGAGGTCGCAGAGATGCTCCGCGTCTCAGTATGGCTCGTGTGGCGCTGGACTAGGGAGGGCGTGCTTCCGAGCATCCAGCTCGGCCGGAACTACCGGTTCCGCCGTTCGGAGGTCGAACGCTGGGTCACAGCCGGCGCGCGGAAGGTGACTGGGCGGATCGTGGCCGACCCACAGCCGGCAGCCTGAGGCCAGAAAGCAAACCGGCCCGGGCCGTCGAGCCTCAATGCAGTCGCGTCTGGGGGACGCTCCATGCAACGAAACACGGCTCCGATCAGGCGCACCATCCAGTTCACCCGCGCGCTGCAAGCGCGCCTTGCGCCGCGGAACGGCAAGTCCTGAAGACACGAAGCCCCCGGCTGCCGGCCAGGGGCTCCGCTCACCACCTACGCAGAAGGCGCTGCGCACGTGAAATCTAGCACTCGACCTACACACATCAAGCGCCAGTCTGCGCTGTGACTGATGCGATCAAGCGGCCCGATGGGACGGGCAAGCCGCTCCCGGAGCGTAGCCAAGTCCCGATGTGGCCACTGGAGAGGTATTCGCTCAGCATCGCCGCAAAGCTCACGCTCCTGGCGCTCTGCCGGCATACCGCGGCGGACGGCCGAGCCTATCCGAGTGAGAGTCGGATGGCTTCCAACGTGAAGGTCTCCGAGACCACAATCCGCAAGGGGCTCAAGGAGCTCACTCGCCTGGGAGTGATCTCCTGCCAGCGGAACAAGCGCGGCGAGGGATGGGCTCGTAACTCCTATCGTGTCAAGCTGAAAGCCCCCGAAGTGGGTCAGGACGTGACCCACGGTGGGGTGGGTGGGTCAGGAGGTGACCCACGGTGGGCCAGCACGCGACGGCAGGTGGGTCACGTCGTGATGGAGGGTGGGTCACCACGTGTTGGTGAACGTAGCAGTGAACGTTCCATAGAACGTACCACCGACGGCCCTCGTGTTACTCACGAGGAGAAAAACACCAACAGCGCAGCCCAGGAACCTGGTGTCGTCTCCGGCGAGGCCCCTCTGGCCACGGTTCGTCGACTCACAGAGCACCTCACCCCACCCTCGCGCGTGGGGAGAGGCGGCAAGTGATCAACCAGCCTGCCCTCAAGTCCAGAGACGTCCCCTTGGGCTCAGACGCCCTGCTCAGGATCACGGCCGTTTGCGACCCCACCGGTGTCAGGCTCGAGCTCCGGGTCTGGCGCGCCTCGCCGGCGGACCGCAGCGACGATCGCTTCCGCCCGACCGGTGAAGCCATCACCCTGCCGATCGCGGCGCTGAAGCCGTTCCAGCTCGCGCTCGCCAAGGTGGGGGTCGCCGCCCTCGAGCTTGAATTCCGCCGCCCCTGGCCTCGGGAGGACACCCCATGATCGACGGACAAGACTGGCTGACCACAGTGCGCGTGACGGACCCCGCGGCCTGGTCACGGAAGGCCACAGCCCGGGAGCTCCGGGAAGAGGTCGCCCGGCTCGAGGCGAAGCAGCGGGAGGCTCTCGCGAACGGCGAACGGGTCACCGCCCGGGGGCTGTCCTGGCGGGCTGAGATCCTCCGCGGCGAGCTCGCGCACCGCATGCATGACACCGGACCCCAGGAGGCTGCATGACCTGCATCGACCCCACTCAGCTCCCACCAGAGGCCCGCGCCGCCTTGGACGCACTCACCGAAAGCGCCAGGCTCCATGCCGCGGCTGCCCGTCGCGAGATGGCGCTGGAGCGCGTGCGCCCGGTCTTGAAGCACCAGGCCATCGTCAGGATCATGGCGACGGGCCTCAATCCCACCACGGGCAAGGCATTCAGCTACACATCTGCCGAGGCACTGTCTGAGTCGGACCCCGAGTATGCCCAGCACCTGGCCCAGCTCCGGGAGGCCGTCGCCGAGCGGATCCTCGCGTCCGCTGAGCAACGGGCCGCCGAGCTCCTCGCGGAGTACCTGGTCTATGCCCCGCGGCGGGCCGCGTGACGCGGAGAGCGCAGCGGATCTGTGCCACCCCGGGATGCCCGGAGATCACGGCGGAGCCCTACTGCGCGCGGTGCCAGGCCGCCAGGCCCAAGCGGGTAGACACGCGTCCTGGGTCGACGGCTCGAGGGTATGGCCCCCGTTGGCAGCGGTACAGTCGCGACTATCGCCAGCGGCACCCTTGGTGCCAACTGTGCGAGCGCGAGGGGCGGCGCTCGGCGTCCCACGTGGTCGATCACATCCGCCCCGTGACAGGACCGAACGACCCGGGATTCTGGGATGCCTCAAATCACGCTGCCATATGTCTCTCCCACCATTCAAGGAAGACGAGGGCAGAGGGTCGTACGGCGACTGGCGCGCCCGAGGACGAGCCGCCACCACCGCGGTCAGGATGGCGGTTCGCATGAGGTGGGAGGAAAGTGAAAACGTTTTGGTAGGGGGGCCTCTAGCCCGATGCCCCAGAAGGACTTTTCTCCGTGAGCTGGCGAACTCAAATCAGAAATCGGAGCATCCGTGACAGCTGCACACGCGAAGCAACCGAAACCACCGACGCACTTGAGCGCCGCCTCTCGCGCGTGGTGGACGCACGTCGTGTCGTGCTGGGAAGGTGTCGAGGAGCATCACCTTCGACTCCTAACCTTGGCGTGCCAGGCATGGGACCGGGCCGAGGAGGCCCGCCGGATCATCGCGAAGGAAGGCCCGACCTACCTCGATCGGTTCGGGGCGCCGCGGCGTCATCCCGGCTGCGCGATTGAGGCTGAGTCCCGGGCCGCCTTCGGTCGGCTGGTGCGGCAACTGAACCTCGATGAAGCCGAGCCAGGGCCACCGCGCAATCAGTGGCGACGCCCGCCGAAGCGGAGGTAGCCAGTGCCACGGAAACGATCACGAGGGCCGCGCGAGCTCACGTCAGCCATCCGAATGGCTGTCTGGGACCTGGGGCTCTGGGAAACACACTTTGGCGGGCCCGCCGAAGGGCGCGCCGCGTGGCGGGCGCTCGAGTCGCAGCTCGTCGACTCCAATGGCCGGCGCCCCGAGCCGTGGTGGGCGTACACCCAGGGTGTGCCGCAAGAGCTCCGAGAAGCGCCGGCACGCCCAGATCCCCGGGAGGTGTTGAGCGGGCCGCCTTCCGCGCGGTACCTCGAGGCCGCTCGCCTGGCGAACGCTCACGATCGCGCCCGGCTCGAGTGGCTGATGCGGTCAGGGCACCTGAGCCTCGAGGAGTTCGGGCTCGCGCAGGCACGCCTGACGGCCATGGAAGGGTCGGAGTAGCTCGGTGCCCCCACGCCGGCCGCCCGATGCCTCGCTCGCCTTGGCTGCCTTGGAGCCAGTGGACCAAAAGATCGTGCGCCGGTGGCTCAAGCTGCTCGGGTTCGACCCCGATGCGCTCGATGCGGTTCCGCCCCTCCGCCGGCTCGTCGGGACGCTCGCGTGCTTGCGGCTCGCGGCCGAACGACGCGACATGGGGCGGGAGCCCGCCTTCCGGGAAGCCGCGCGCCAGCTCGGCCAGGGGGACCTCTATCGCAGCTGGCTCCGATGGCAGAAAGAGGCCGTCCGACAATTTGTCGGGCAGGATGATGGGGGTGTTTAGCGTGGAGAGGAACCTGCGAGGAGGAGTCGTGGCGGAAACCAAGAGTGTGGGTGCCCTGCAGATCAAGAATGCGGACCGCGGGGAAGTGGAAGCGGTGGTGGCCACGCTAAACGTCGTGGACCATGAGCTGGACGTGATTCTGCCCGGTGCCATCCCGGACCAGTCGCGGGTGAAGCTGAGCTTCTACGGCCATGGCGCGATGTTCGGCGATGCGCCGGTCGGCAAGGGCCTCGTGCGGGAAGTCGGCAACCGGGCAGTGCTTACGGGCCAGTTCTTCATGGGCACCGAGCGCGGACGCGAGGCATTCGAGACGATAAAGGCCCTGGGAGCGGACAGCGAGTGGTCAATCGGCTACCGGCCGGAGACAGTTGCCGAGCTCACGCCCGAGTGGCGGGCCAAGGGGGCCCGTCGGCTCCTCCAGCGGATCGCGCTGTTCGAGGTGAGCCCGGTCCTGCGGGGTGCCTCGCGCGACACCATGACGCTGGCAGTCAAGCACGGGTCGGAGTCGTCCGAGATCGCTGCGATCTTCGCCCAGCATCTTGCCCGCGAGGTGCGCGCGAAGGAGTTGAATCGCCGAGAGGAGTTCCACCGCATCCGCACCCAGATCGCCGAACGCGAGTTCACCCACGCGCAAAACGCGAAGGAGTATGAGCTGCGCCTTCGATACCGGGGCTCGCCGCCGCCGGTGGGACTCACGCTGTTCCTCGCCCTCGCGAAGGCGCGCCTCGGCATCACCGCAAGGACCAGCCCGCACATCGTGATGGTGAAGGAGTTCGAGGGGGCACCGAACCGGCTGGGCGTCTACACGCCTTCGGAACACTTGGTGCGGGTCCGGGACGACCTAACCGGCCTCGAGCTGCATCGGACACTCGCCCATGAACTGGCCCACAGCAAGGAAGCGATCGAGGGACGGGAGCACTCCGAGGACTTCGCCGAAGCCGCGGCGGAGGACGTCCTGGTCGCGTGGAATCGGTTCTCCTACCCATGAAGACCGCGCGGGTGGCACCACGAACCGCCGAGCATCTGTGGGCCCGAGCCCGCGAGCTCGTCCGGCGCGGGGCCCCCTTCAGTCCGGCGGAGGCCGATGAGCTCCGGGCGGTCCACCCGCAGATCTACGGGCGCGCGATTCGTGACGGGCTCGACGTGGTGACGATCCAGACGGTGGCGGCGTTCCGTCGCTTCATCCGTGACGTTGAGTGAGAGGGTGCGTGGGAGGCGCGGCGATCCTCCATCGTCGCTTGCTCTTTGCGCGGAGACTCCCCGCATTCCTCTCTCCCTGAACTCGAAGCAGCTTGAGGACCCATGATCCGGATCCTGCCCAACGGCCTGAAAGGCGCCACCGTCCAAGTCAACCGCAAGCTCGAGCGGACACTCAACGAGCTGGGCGGCGTGCGGAGCCCCGAGATGCGGGCGGCCGGGAACACCCTGGCCAAGAGCATCCGGAAGACGCTGAGCACCCGGGCTGGGGGACAGCCCAGCGCGCCGGGGCAGCCGCCCCGTCGGCAGACCGGCGCCCTGGCCAAGAGCGTGAAGGCCGCTCCGCTCGGCGACGTGGTCCGAGTGGGGCCGCTCCGGTTCACGGCGTCCTTCATGGAGGAGGGCGTGCAGGCGGTCAAGGGCGAGACGCGTCGCAGCCGGGGCCGACGGAACCGGAGTCGAGTGACCAAGAAGAAGCGGTCGCTCACCATCGCGCCCCGCCCCTTCATGGCGCGGGCGCTCGAGGCGGTGAAGGGCCAGCTGCTGGATGTGTTCGTGCGGGAAGGCCGGAAGCACCTGGAACGATCCTAAGCGAGGGGAGAGTCGACATGCTGCATGTCACTTGGGGAGCCAGCGTCACGGTGCCGTCCGGCGAGCTGGTGCCGGAGTCCTTCGACGGCGAGTTGCGTGCGGGGCTCCTCCTCGGGATCGAGCCGAAGGACGAGGAGCGGCTCCGGGTGGACGCCTACGGGAGCCGCGACGAACTGGCGCGTCTGGTGGCCGCGGCGATCTGCCTGGCCCACGAACACGGCTACCTGCCGGCCGCGCTGGGCTACGCCGCGAGGATGAACCCTGGCGCCGCGGCCTACGTGCTCCGCGGACAGGTGGAGGACACGTCGGTGAACGCGGGAGGTTCCCTTGGGTAGGGCCGTTTCCGTGGGGAAGATCTTCTACGAGCTCACAGCCAACACCCAGGGCCTTGAGCGAGAGCTCAAGGGCGCTGAGAAATCGCTCGGACGATTCTCAGCCTACGTCAAGGCGAACCCGGCGGCCGCCGCCGGCGCGCTCGGGGTCGCCCTGCTCGGCATCGCCGCCAAGGCCACAGAGATGGCGGAGGGCGTAGACAAGGCGTTTCGGAAAGTCGGCGCGCTGGTGCCCGACCTGGCTAACAACCTCAAGCGTGCGCAGCGCGGCGTCGCCGAGCTCGCCGTGGTCACGGGCAAGAGCCAGGAGCAGCTCCTCCAGGAAGCCGAGGCGATCGCCAAGGGTGGCGTGGAAGGGACCGACGACCTGCTCCGGCGGCTCCGGGTGCTGCAGGACCTGGCGGACGCCACCGGCGGCGACGTGGCCACGCTGGCGAACGGCCTTGATCAGGCCCTCGATGTCTTCGGCCTGGCCGCCGACAAGGCCGGTGAAGTCACGGCGAAGCTCTTCACGATCAGCCAGGGCAAGGCGCCGATCGAGGACCTGTTCGCCGCGCTCCAGGCCGCGGCGCCCGGCATCCGGCAACTCGGGCTCGACTTCGACACCGCTGCGGCGGCGCTCGGCACCCTGCTCAACCAGGGCCTCAACGCGAAGCAGGCGGGCGCGGCCCTCAAGGAGATGGCCGGCCAGGGCGAGCGGGGGGCCGCGAAGCTCCGGGAGCTGGCCGGGGCCGGCATCGACACGGCGGCGGCGCTCCGGCAGATGGCGGAGGCGGACCGGCTGGTCCGGGAGAGCGCCAGCCGGACTGCGGCCAGCACCTTTCAGAGGTACAACAACGAGCTCATCGAGCTGGGCACCCGGATCTTGCCGATGGTGACGACGGGACTACAGGCGCTTCTCGGTCTGATTGATCAGGTCACCGGCAAGTCCCGGCAGATCGGGGAGCAGGCGCAGATTGTCACCGCATCTGTCCTGGGCCAGGCGATGGCGTCTGGGCGCATTGACCCCCGCTCCGAACTCGACGCCGAGAAAGTGAAGCGGTTCGCCGACGCGATTCGGGAGGTGCGGCTCGGCATCCGGGCCGGGCGTCTGGATCTCGCCGCGCTCTCGAGGGAAGAGCTCACCCAACTCCAACAGGCGTTTGATCAGTTCGCCCGGCTCAGCGCCACGCAGGCGCGCGGTACCCTGCCCGATCTCTTCGCCGTGCGGAAGCAGGTCGCCGAGACCAGCACGGACATCGGGAAACTGCAGGCACAGATCGCAGCCCTCCTTGCGGGAAAGGGGGCGGCGGGTAGCGGGGGAACTCCAGGGGATGGTTTGGCGGGCGCCGTCGGACAAACCGCTGCCGACCTCCGGGCGGACCTAGAGAAACAGCTGGCTGGCTTCACGGAGACGCTCGTGGACGACGCGGTGGCCGCCACGGAGCGCTTCCGCGACGAGATGGGCGTCAAGCTGGCCGCGCTCTCCGGCGACGAGCGCGCGGCCCTCCAGCAGCTGGTGGACCAAGTCCTGGCCGCGATGGAGGCGCGCACGCTCCTCCTGCGGGCGGCCGAAGGGATCCGGACCACACCGCGGGTCGTGGGTGGCAAGGACGGCTCCATCCCGCTTCGGACCGACTACTCAGCGGCCGACAAGCGGATGGTCGAGCGGACCAAGGAATTGAAGGAGGCCGAAGAGGAGCTGGCCGACGCGCGGCGGGAGGCCATCCAAGAGGCCGCGCGACAAGCCCAGGCGATCGAGGAGGCGGGCCGCGGGGCGTTGCAGCTCGCGGAGTCGATGGGCCTCCTCTCCGACCAGGCAGCCGAGGCGGCCGAGGCGGTGCTCCAGATCGCCAGCAGCGCCAAGCAGCTCTCCGAGCTGAGCAAGCTCGAGGGGGGCGCCAGCCTCACGGAGATGCTCCCTGGCATCCTGAGCATCGCCGGCGGGGTTGCCTCCCTCATCTCGGGCCTCTTCGGCGAGAGCCCGGAAGAGCGACGCCGGCGCGAGATCCAGGAGCAGAACACCGAGGCCATCCTCGAGCTGAGCCGGTCGATCGGGGCCTTCGGCGGCCGGCTGGCCGGCACGGCCGGCAGCACGACGCTGGGCGTCCAGTCCGCTGTGACCTCGGCGCTGGGCAGCGGTGGCCAGATCGGTGTCCCGTTCCGGCTGCGGGAAGCGCTGGCGAACCTCGGCCTCTCGATGACCGACCTCAAGGACGTGGCGGCGAGCCTCGGGATCTCGTTTGCCGGCGCCCTGCCCTCGGTCACGGAGATGAACCAACTCCTCCAGGCCATCGCCGCCAACCAGCTCGCGGCCCGGACGGGCACGTTCGCCGGCCAGCTGGGACAGCTGCAGGACATCTTCGACGTCTTCGACATCACGGACCCGCTGGAGCAGCTCCGGAAGCTGGTGGATCTCTTCGACGACCCGAAGTTCGGGAGCCCGGCGCTGCGGCAGGCGCTGGCCGGCCTCGACCTCTCGACGCCGGAAGGCCGGGCGGCGGCCGAGAAGGCCATCCAGGAACTGGTCAAGCGGCTGGGGCTGGCACCCGACCAGGGTGGGATCTCGCTCGGCGACCTGGGCGCCATGACGCCGGAGGAGTTTCGGCAGGCGCTGCTCGACCTGGAGCGACGGCTGGACGAGCTGGGGCAGACCGGTGGGCCGCAAGGGGAGACCCAGGGTTTCGCGGTCTCGCGGACCATCACCGAGGCGCAGGGCAGCCTGGTCATCAGTCAGCTCACCACCGTGGCGTACTGGCAGGAGCGGCTCTACCACCTCCTCGACATGCGGATGCTGCAGCCGCCGAGCATCATCCCCGGCGTGCCCCAAGGCGTGGCGGCGGTCGACGTGACGATCTACCAGAACTTCCCCGCCGGAGCGGACCCGGCCCGGGCCACGGAGATGGGCTCTGCGGCAGGGGATGCTTTGGTCGCGAAACTCGACGCCGCGCTGGGAGTGCGCTACCGGACCAAGAAGTTGCTCTCGGGCAACGTGATCACGGTGTAGGGGCGTGTCCATCCAGAGCGAAGTCCAGTACGCGGTAGTGGACCACGCGATGAGCGGCGACAACACGCTCGTCGCGGCGGTCACCGGGAAGAAGATCCGCGTCGTGGCGTTCCTCCTCGTGGCGGCGGGCACCGTCACCGCCCGCTTCGAGTCTGGCGCGGGCGGGACGGCGCTCACCGGTCAAATGTCGATGGGATCCGGTTCCTGGATTTCCGCCCCGTACAACCCGGCCGGGTGGCTCGAGACGGTCGCCGGGCAGCTGCTCAACCTCGAGCTGTCAGGCGCCGTTTCGGTCGACGGGATGCTGGGGTACGTGCTGGTGGAGTGATCCGGGACCGCTCGAGTTTGGAAAAGTCCCGTTAGTGGCCGAGGTCATAGGTGGTGATCACTGGAGGTAGCGCGCTGGCGCCTCGCTTCTTCCGCACGAGTCCCTTGAATCGGTCGGGCTCGGGCAGTTCAATCGTGCCGAGCTCAAGCTCCCTGTGAACGGTCCCGGAGAGCCAGAAGTCCCCACATCTCGGGCAGCGGAACCCTGCATGCCCCTCGAGAGGGGACAACGACCCGGCTGGTGAATCGCACGCTTTGCAATGATGCTCTGCCACGGCCTCCTCCTCCACGACGGTCAGTCTCCGCGCCGGCGCTTGGGCTCGCGGACGATCAGCTCGCCAGGCTCGCAATCGAGCGCCTGGCAGAGCTTGTCGATGAGGGCGAGGGTGTCCTGGCGGGAGTGGCCGTTCTCGATGTCGTTGATCGTGGCTTGCCGAACCCCGACTCGCGCGGCGAGCGCCGCCTGGGTCAACCCAGCCGCCTCGCGAAGCGCCTTCAGTCTGAAGTGTGCCGGTGCCATGGTGTCAACGATACGCAAAAGCGGAGTATTGCGCCACTACGGATATGCGTATAGCTTGGGATCATTCCCCAACGTGCGGCCCGTCCGCCAGGAGGCACAGATGACCCGACCCGTTGCATCCCCCAAGGTCGCCGCCGCGGTCCGGCGCGCTGGCAAGCAGCTGCTGCAGGCGTGCCGGGACGCCGGAGCGCCAGTTGCGGAACATTCGGAGGTGTGGCCTTTCGATGAGGCAGCGACGATTGCCAAGCACCTCCGGCCAGGCGACGTCTTGGCTGCCCAGGCGGCGTACCGAATGTTGGTTGATGCCATCGCGGGCGACATCCGCGACCACGGTTGCACCTATGCGGAGGCCCCGAAGCTGGAGCGCGCCCTGGCGGAGTTCGTGGAGTCGCATGGCTACGGCTACTCCAAGGGCAAGTTCACGGATGACCACGCGAGGTTTCTCGAGGTGCAGCAACAGGAAACCGCTCGACGCGAAGCCAAGGTGCGGGAGCACAAACAGATCATGGCAAGGCTGGAGCACAACTTCCTCGAGGGCGATCCCGAGCTGAAGCAGCTCCTCGCGGGGGCGCGGCCGTGAGCCCGGCTGCGCAGGAGCCTGCCGTGCTCATCGCAGAGCGCGCGGTGCCGGAGCTGGGCATCCAGGCGGGGGAGCGGGTGGTGGTTCGGCCCGGCACCCAGTACCCCGTCGTCATCCAGCGCGACGTGCCCCCGAACTACACGTCGCTACGCTCCGCATTGGAAGCTGGGGAGCTGCGCCCTCTCACCGCCAATGCGGCGGCCCTGCTGCGCTCAGCGCAGGGCGGGCCGCACCTCGAGCTGGTCCGGCGCTCCCCAGCGAGCCCGGAGCCAGAAGGCGACGCCGCATGACGACCGCCCCTGCCTGGCCCGCCGAGTGGTGCGCGGGCCCGCCGTCCGCGGAGCCCCCTCCGAAGCGTTCCGAAGCGTTCCCGCTGGCGATCTGTGGGCGGGCGGGGTGCAGCCGCCCCCTCCCGGCAGCACGGCGCCACGGGAGCGCCAGGCGATTCTGCTCCCCGCGATGCCGGCGCCTGGCCTGGCAAGCAAGGAGGGCCGCATGACCCAATCACGCCGCCGCGGCACGATCGAGCCCCGGGGGGATGGCTGGCTGGTGCGGGTCACCCTCGGCATGGACCCCGTGACCGGGAAGCGGGCCCGGATCAGCCAGACAGTCCGCGGGAAGCGGACCGACGCCCAGCGAGTCCTCACCGAGCTCCTGGGCAAGCAGGACCGGGGCGTCCCCCTCCCCCGCTCCCGCATGACCCTCGGCGATTGGCTGGATGAGTTCGATCGAGTCTGGAGCGGCCCCCTGGCGCCGCAGACCCGCGAGAACGCTGCCCAGGCGATTCGCTGCTACGTCTCACCTGCCCTGCGTTCTGTGCGCCTGGTGGCGCTCCGGGCCGGCCATGTCCAGGCGGTCTACAACGGCATGGCTCAGCGTGGGCTCGCGCCGGCGACGATCAGCAACCTCCACCGGATCCTGAGCTCCCGGCTCGCGAAGGCGGTCGAGCTGGGGCACCTCGCCCAACATCCCCTGGCGGGCGCCGCCCCACCGGCCGAGCGCCGGCGGGAGTACCGAGTCCTGAGCCAGGCCGAGGCGCGAGTCTTCCTCGAGGAGGTCGAACGTGATGACCTAGCGGCGCTCTGGACTCTGTTGCTCCTGACCGGACTGCGGCCGGCGGAGGCCCTGGGGCTCAAGTGGGAGGATCTGGACGGGGAGCGGCTGACGGTCCGGCGGGCGCTGGTTCGCTTGGCGAAGGGTCAATGGGAGCTGGCGGAGACCAAGACTCGTCGTGGGCGCACACTGACCCTCCCTGGGCCCGTCTCGCGGGCCTTGGTGCGTCACCGCGCTCGCCAGAGCCAGGTGCGGCTGCAGCTGGGCTCCGAGTACGCGACCCACGGGCTGATCTTCGCTTCCAGCTTCGGGCGGCCGCTCCGGTGGGACAACGCCGTTCGCCGGCATTTCGCGCCGATCCTGGCGCGCACCTCGGTCCGCCTGGCGGGCCTGACTGCGCCGGAAGCCCCCCTGAAGGAAGATGGCCGGGCGGCGTGGCGGGAGTGGGCTGCGCACAGGGGCAAGGTGGAGGAACGGGCCCTGGAGGTCACCGGTCTCGCGCGGATGCGACCCTACGACCTCAGGCACAGCGCGGCTACTCTGCTCCTGGCCTCAGGGGAGCACCCCAAGATCGTGGCCGAGCTCCTGGGCCACGCCAAGGTCACTCTCACGCTCGATACCTACAGCCACGTCAGCCCGGCGATGATGGACCAGGCGGCCAAGCGGATGGAGGAGCTGGTCTCGGGGCCGGCGACTCCACGGCCCCGCATCGGCTTGGGGCCCCGGTAGTCGATCGCGCACGGCCGGCGCACTCTTCCGAACCCTCCCTGGGCGGTGTATGGTAGGGTCGACATGGCTTAGAGCGATCAACACTCAACTCCCCGAGGCGTGCCGTGCTCTCAGCCAGGTGGGTTCCCGCGCCCTTCTTCACGGCACTCCTCCTCGTCGCGATGCCACTCGAGGCTCAACAACAGGAGTGGAGCTCGCTTCAACAAGAGCAGTGGAATTTGCTTGACAGCTTACGCCCTGCCGTGCGATCGGCCGCCGACAGCGCGGAGCTCGCCGCGAAGGAGGTCTGGGTGAGCGGGCTGACCGGACTCTCCTATGAGACCGGGCACCACCTTGAAGTACTAGTCAGGTCACTCCTAAGTGACGTTGCCGCCACCCGCGCACTCGACGACCAGCTCGCAGAGAAAAAATGGCTATCCACCGCCGTCGACTTGTTGAATAGCCTCCGTGAGCTCGAGTTTGAATTGGTCCTCCTGGATATCGCCCTGCTCGACGACAAGCTGTGGTCTGAGGCTAACGCGCCCCTGCTCAGCGCCTGGGTCCGCCCGGTGAGGAATGCGCGCCGCAGCGTCACGACCGCCCGGATGAGCTATTATGGGCGCCTCAACAGCCTGCTCCTCTCGGTGGACGTAATACGGGCGAGCTCTCCCGTGGGTAGGTGAGGTGTTTAGGGTTGCCGCTAGGAAGAGGTGCTAAGAGCACAACACTGGAGTGGCCATGCTCGACCAGGTCGCGCGGCGGATGGAGGAGAACATCGCATTGGCAGGTGGGCGAGGTTCGGCGAGCCTCTAACACGATCTCAACAGGCCGGAGCGTCCGGATCGTGGTCCCGTCAGCGGATGGGGTTGCTGGCACAATGAGGAGCCGATGGGCCTACCGGCTCTAGGAGGAAACGAAGCGGGGCCCCCAAAGGGGCCCCGCTCGTGATGTGGTGCGCGGATTAACCATCCGCTCGGCTGCTACCCCGTGAGTTGAACGTACCGGACAGGGTGTCCTACCGCAAGATGTTGCGGAAAGGCAGCACTTGGGAGCGCCAGCTAGGTTTTGGTATTTCTTCGGGTGGGAGGGTTTGCGCCCGCCGGGAATTGAACCCGGTCCGCCGGGGTAGCAGCCACGGCATGCATCCGTTACACCACAGACGCTCCGACTGGTCTCGGGACTCCGAGGGCGCGACCCCTCCCCACCAGCCACCCTTCCCTGCAACAAAGTTAGCGGTCCTTCGTCCCCCTCCAAGCAGCAGAATGGAACTCGATTGAGAATTCGATGTAGCGACTCCTCCGTGGCCACGCACAAAGCATCTGCCGAGGTTGATCGTTACTCTTTCGCGCCTCGGGAGCTCGGGGGATCGCCACCCTTCCACCCCTCCTCGGCCAGGACAGCGGTCATATTCAGGGGGTCGAGACGAATCGGCCCGAACGGCGCGTCCGTTGTGACGGCTGAGACGAGTGACCGAACGTACGGCCACAAGATCACGGGTGCCGCCTTCTTGCAAAATGTCTCGAACTCGGCGCTTTCGGTTCCCTCGGGTGCGACGAAGACCCCAGAGAGCGAAACCCGAAGCGAGTACGGCTGCCTTGTGGGATCGGGTGTGAGCGTTGCATCGACCACAACCTCGGACATGTTGGGGAGCGATTCGTCGGGCCTAGTGATCGACACGACCAACTGAAGTCCAAGCTTGGTACGAACCCCGATCTCAGCTGGGACCAACTCCTCAGGTCGAAAAGGCAATACCGAGAAATGCACCATCCGCGTGATCAGTCTCGCGAATGACACCCCAACAGCTGGCGAAGGACGTGCGCTTGCAGCAGTGGACTGCTGCTTCCGCGTCTTTGATTTTGGCACTACTTCACCGCCTTCTTCGGTGCAGGCCCTGGCAGAACCGAGGTGAGCTCAGCGGTCAAATCGAAGTCGTTGGAGAAGAGTGAGTCTTGACCTGCCCCCAGTCTGTAACTGGAGACCTCGGTCGCGATGGCCTCACCACTCCACGCCATGCCGACAATTGGGTTCTTCGCCCCTGGCGGCGTTGTCCGGATTTCGCACTGGCCCCAAATGGCACCCACAGGGATGTCCAAGAACTGCACAACATTCCACCACGTCGGAGCCTGAGGGAGATTGAGCTCCGATGGCTCGATTGAAAACCTAAGTCGCCCATCCAACGCCTCGGCATAGCGGACCAACGTGCGAAGGGTCAGGTTGGCAGCACCGCTTTCGGCCAAAGCGACCTTGGGTTGGGTCGTCCCCGCCGCGTCGGCCAGCTCCGCTTGTGTCAGCCCTCGGTGACGCCGGAGCTCCTGGAGGTTCCGGGCGACATGAAAACCGAGATCGTTGTCCCACTCGAGGCGGAAACCAGGGTCCCGGAAGAGCTCCCTAATCCGAGAGCCGGAACCGACGGACGTCTGCGGTCCCTCGACGGATACGGAGGAGGCGGGTACGAGCTGTCTCTGAGTCGCCATCGTCGCGTTTGCCCTTCGTCTTGTAAACGGCATGCAGGTATATGAAGCGTCGGGTCGAAGCATCAGCCCAAAAGTAGAGTCGCCAAGGTCCAGGTTTGCACTTCAATCGGTAGATCCGGGGCGTCAGCTTGTCGGCTAGCTCGTAAACGAGCCCCCGACTGGACCCCGGGAATCCTCCGCGCTCATGCAGCAGCATCTTCCTCAACGGCAGGCCGAGGGAGCGGGGATCCCCGGCGAAAAAGACCTTTGAAAAAGGAGATCGGCTCTCGAGCACGTCCGACGTGGCCTCTGGCGATCCAGGGGCCAACATCACAACCTCCCACGAGGTCCAAGGCGCATCGTCCGCCGCCCGGCCACCTGCCGATTGTTGGCGTTGCAAGGGCTATACCGTAAAAGGAATAATGGCACAGCAGAATAGATACTTCGCGTGCTGAAACCGCGCAACCCCCTAACACCTGCCGATCTGGTGCTTGCCCAGGCCACTGGGTGAACATCCCGCCGGGGGGGGGGCTCCTTCCGCTCGGGGCAATCGACAGAAAGCCACAACGAATTCGGCCTGTGGCGGTATTGGGCCACTACTGGGCCATTAGGAGCCCCCTCCGACGCGTAACGGCCACCCGTGAGGATGGCCGTTGACGTTGTGGGACATAGAGTTAACTCAGAGCGGGCGACCGGGCTCGAACCGGCGACGTCCAGCTTGGGAAGCTGGCATTCTACCAACTGAATTACGCCCGCGTGTCATCGAAAATCGCCCCGGGACGGGGGCTGTGTCAATCGCGAGGAACGGGGCCCGAAGGCCCCGCCCCCCCGCCGAATCACCTACTTCTTGACGCTGTACCGCCAGCCCACGATGCCGGTGCCGAGTCCCTCGGCCTCGACCACCTGGGTCTGCCCCAGGCTGAGGGCGGGCACGGTCCGTTCGCTCGAGGCCACCACCTCCATCTTGTCGTTGACGAACTCGAAGATGAGGGTGACGGGATGCGGCGCGATCGGCTTGGTGTCGATCGTCTTGGCCGCCCGGCCGGTGGCCGTGCCGATGACCTTGGCGCCCCCGCTCTGCAGGATCAGCTGCTCGACCTCGAGGCTGAACGCGAGCCCCTCCACCTCGGTGAAGTACTTCACGATCATGTCCTGCTTCTTCTCGAGCTGGTAGCCCTGCGCCAGCAGCTTGACACTGTTCTCGTTCATCGGCTCGATCGCGTAGAGCGCCGCGCCCGCCTTCACGACCTCGGGGCCGTTGAGCGCGCCGAGGTAGGCGTTGCCCATGTTGAAGAGCGCGTCGCGGTTCCACGGCTGCCGCTTCACCACCCGGGCGAACGTCGCCGCGGCCTCGGGGTAGTTCTTGTCGTTGAAGAAGTTCACGCCGGCGGCCATCAGGTCGGCGATCGGCACGTCGGCCCCCGAGCCCGAGATCATCTCCCGCTCGATTTCCGCCGCCGCGTCGGGCTGCCCGTTGGCCCGGAGCGCGCGCGCGTAGGCCTTCTTCCCGTCGAGGTCGTCGGGCTTCCATGTCAGGTACTGCTGCCAGGCGGCGACCGCCTCCGGCCACCGGCGCTCGTTGCTGAGCAGCGCCGACAAGTTGTACTGCGACTGGTCCCTGGCCTCGGCCGACTTCGGGTCGCTCCCCGCCGAGGTGACCGCCAGCCGGAAGTACACGATGGCGCTGTCCGCCTGCCCCGTCGTGTTGAACATGACCGCCATGCTGCTGTACGAGTTCGGCTCGCCCTGGTAGATCTCGTTCGCCTGGCGGAACAGTACCGCGGCGGAATCGGTGTTCTTGTCCTTCAGGAAGCCGTTGCCGGCGTTCACCAGCGCCACCCAGGTGTTCCGGCGGAGCAGCTGGATGTCCTTGGCGCATGAGGGGGCCAGCTGCTCGGCCCGGGTCAGCGCCGAGTCCGCGCCAGCGAGGTCACCGAGCTGCAAGTAGGCCCGCCCGAGGTAGTACCACGCCCCGCTCGCGCCCGCCTGGCCCTTCTGGATTCCCTCGATCGTGACGTTGCGCGCGTTCGTGAAGAGGCGCTCCTTCTTTTCCGGATCGCTCGTCTCGAGCCCGCTCTTGATGTACGTGGCGCCGCTGCCGATGAGGAAGTTGCCCTTGTCGAGGCCGCAATCGGGCACTTCCCACTTGCCGGGTTGTGCCTGCTGCACCCGCAGGTTCACCTGCGGCGCCGCCTCCTGGGCGGCGAGCCCCGTCGCCGTGGCGGCCACCGCCGCCACCATCATGAACAGCTTCCGCATCGTCGCTCCTTAGTGATCGGTCACGGGGGCCGCGACCTCGCGGGCCACCCTTGCTTCGGCCTGTTGCTGCACTTCCCGCACGATGTCGGCGGTCGGGCGCCCGGCCCGTCGCGCCGCGGCCACCACGTCGTCGTATTCCGGCTTCACTCGCGCCCCGCCCGGCGCCTCGAGCACCTTGACCCGCACGGCGGACCCTTCGCGGGTCGTCACCTCGAATTCGCGGCGCGCCAGCGTCGAGCGGCTCGCGACCCACCGCCGGACCCCGCCGGTGGTCGTGTGCCGGAACAGCACCTCCGCCATGGCGTCCGCACGGCTCACGTCGCTCAGGACCTCGATCCGCAGGCTCGGGCGCCCCTTCTTGCCCATCGTGCTCCACACTTGCACGTCGAGCGCCCCCGCCGCAAACAACTCCGCGCGCACCGGCTCCAGGTACTCCGGCGTGAAGTCGTCGAGGTCGGTGGCCGTGACCACCACCTCGCCCGCCTCGGCCGCCGGCTCCGCGAGCATGACCCGGAGCACGTTCGGGTACCCGGCCGGATTCCGGCCGCCGGCCCCCCAGCCAGTTGCGCCGGCCCGCCAGCGCTCAGGAGGCGGCCCCTCGGCAAGCACCCGAAGCAGGACGGCGCCTGTCGGCGTGGTCGCCTCGCCCGTGACTGGACCGTTCGGCCCGATCTCGAGCCCCTCGAGCAGCAATCCGGTGGCAGGAGCCGGCACCGACAGGGTGCCATGGGCCGCCCTCACCCAGCCCGAGCCGACCGACACCGGACGGCAGTAGATGCAGCTGACCCCCAGCCGTTCGAATCCCTCGATGGCCCCCACGATGTCCACGAGCGCGTCCAAGGCCCCAACCTCGTGGAGGGCGACGTCGTCCGCGGGTACGCCGTGAACCCGGCCCTCAGCCTCTCCCAGGAGGCGGAAGGCGCGGAGCGCGCGTTCCCGGACCCATCCCGAGAGGGGCGCCCGCTCGATCAGCCCCAGGAGCTCCCCGACATGCCGGTGCGGCGCGTGTGCGTGCGGGGCGGCGTGGTCGTCATGGTGATGCCCGGCTGCATGCTCGTGCGACACCGGCACCGCCGGAAGCTCCGAGGAGCCGTCCCCCAGCCGGACCGTGACATGTGTCGCAGCGATACCCGCCCGATCCACCTTGGCCAACTCGACCTGCACCTCGGCAACACCCAGGCGTGCGGGCAGCGCGCGAATCCACTCCTCGCCGGCGCCGAGGTCGATCAGCGCGCCCAGGAGCATGTCGCCGCTGATGCCCGACGACGGGTCGATGATCGCAAAATGGCTGTCAGGCATAGACTTGGAAATATCGCCCCCTAGCGCTCCGCCCGCAATTCTCCCGGCTGGCGGTACAGCCACCCTGCCCCCGTGTTGAACACGACG
>ENA-UOWG01001678-UOWG01001678.1-activated-sludge-metagenome-genome-assembly--contig:-NODE-1678-length-21125-cov-17.862696_pt1 | contig 21125 bp, 18 predicted proteins | sample MGYA00238147_ERZ761563 | MGnify/ENA primary metagenome ERZ761563 (study PRJEB28884, sample SAMN05720216) | anaerobic digester metagenome | isolation source: active sludge of municipal... | reverse complement strand
ACTTCGGCGGCGATGCGCAGCGCGATCACGCAGGCCCCGGCGGCGCTGATGCCGCAGAAGATGCCCTCCTCGGCCGCCATGCGCCGCGCCATGGCTTCGGCCTCGGCCTGGCTCACGGGCTCGATGCGGTCCACGCGGCTCGCGTCGTAGATCCTTGGCAGGTAGGCCTCGGGCCACTTGCGGATGCCGGGGATGCTCGAGCCTTCGGCCGGCTGCGCGCCCACGATTGCCACCTGCGGCGCCACTTCCTTGAGGTAGCGGCTCACGCCCATGATCGTGCCCGTGGTGCCCATCGCGCTCACGAAGTGGGTGATGCGGCCCGCCGTGTCGCGCCAGATCTCGGGGCCGGTGGTCTCGTAGTGGGCGCGCGGGTTGTCGGGGTTGGCAAACTGGTCGAGCACCCGGCCCTCGCCCGCGGCCTGCATCTTCAGGGCCAGGTCGCGGGCGTACTCCATGCCGCCCGCGCTCGCCGGCGTGAGGATCAGTTCGGCGCCGTAGGCCGTCATGCTGGCGCGGCGCTCGGCGCTGAGGTTGTCGGGCATCACCAGCGTCATGCGGTAGCCCTTCATGGCCGCGATCATCGCCAGCGCGATGCCCGTGTTGCCGCTGGTGGCCTCGATCAGGCGGTCGCCGGGGCGGATCTCGCCGCGCTCCTCGGCACGCCGGATCATCGAGAGCGCCGGCCGGTCCTTGACCGAGCCGCCCGGGTTGTTGCCCTCGAGCTTGCCCAGCACGAGGTTGCCGCGCGGTGCACACAGCTCGGCGCCCAGGCGCTGCAGGCGCACGAGCGGCGTGTTGCCGATGGTCTGGTCGATGCTGGGTTGAGCGTTCATGAGGGGTCCTGGGGACGGGGTCGCGAGCGCGTGTCGGGCGCGGTGGCGGCAGGCTGGCCGCCCACCGTCAGCTTGGGCTCGCGCTTGAGGCGTTCGAGGTTGCGGCCGCGCAGGCCGGGCACGCGCGCGGCCAGGTCGGCCCAGTCGCGGAAGGCACCGCCGCGCTCGCGCTCCTCGAGGATGCGCGTCGCGGTGGCCACGCCCACGCCGTCGAGCCGCTCGAGTTCGGCGCGGCTGGCGTCGTTGATCTCGAGCGCACGGGCACCGCCGGGCAGCGTCAGGGCGAACGCCACGGCGAGCGCGAGCAAGCCGCGGCCCGCCATCAGGCGTCGAGTTCCTCGATGCGGCGCGGCGGATAGCTGTCCCAGCTCGCGCAGCCCGGACACTGCCAGTGAAACTCGCGCGCACGGAATCCGCACTTGCTGCAGCGGTAGCGCGCCAGCTTGTGCGAATGTGACTTCAGCAGCGCGCCCAGCAGCTTGAGTTCCTCGTCGTCGGCGCGCGAGGCGAGCCGCGCCTCGACCAGCTTCTCGAAGCCCAGCAGCGAGGGGCGCCGGCGCAGCTCCTCGCCCACCAGCGCCTCGGCCGCCTTGGAGCCGTGGACCTGCAGCGTGAAGCGCACGGCGGTGTCGAGCAGGTCGATCGACGGCGTGTCTTGCAGCGCGCGCATCAGCAGGTTGAGTGCCTCGTCGCGCCGCCCAGTGGCGGCCAGCTGCTCGGCGATGCGCGGCACGACCTTGGGCTGGTAGTCCGAGGCCACCGACTCGATGCGCCCCCAGGCCTTCATCGCGCCGGCCACGTCGCCGCGCTTGAGCGCGATGTCGCCGGCGGCGATGTTGGCGCGCGCCGACTTGCGGTTGGCCACGAGCGCGAGCTCGATCTGCGCCTGCGCGCCCTCCAGATTGCCCGCGGCCAGCGCCTGGTCGGCCAGTTCGCAGTGGAAGTGCGCCACCTCGACCTGGTGCGACTCGCCCGCTTCGCGCTCGAGGGAGTGCGCCACCTCGATCGCGCGCTCCCACTCGCGCTCCATCTGATAGATGCGCAGCAGGGCGCGCTGCGCGTCGAAGCGGTGCCGTCCATCGTTGGCCAGGCGCTGGAAGCTCTCTTCGGCGCGGTCGAGCAGGCCGCCCTTCATGTAGTCCTGGCCAAGCTCGGCCAGAGCGCGCGAGCGCTCGGTTGCAGGCAGGTCGGCGCGGTTGAGCAGGTGGTTGTGGATGCGCACCGCGCGGTCGAACTCGCCGCGGCGGCGGAACAGGTTGCCCAGGGCGTGGTGCAGTTCGATGGTCTCGGGGTCGAGCTTGACCACCTCGATGAAGGCGTCGATCGCCTTGTCGGGCTGGTCGTTGAGCAGCAGGTTCAGGCCGCGGTAATAGCCGCCGGGCGAGGCAGTGCGCTGGTTCGCATGCAGCCGCGTGTCGAAGCCGCGCAACCACCAGCCGGCGGCGAACAGCAGCGGCAGCGCGGCGAGGTACCAGAGCTCGAAGTCCATCAGACGGCGTCCTGCACGTCGGCGGCCACCGCGCCACTGCTGCGGGCATTGCGCGCGGCGCGTTCGGCGGCGGGTTCGGGGCGCGGCGGCGCGGCGGCGCGGGCCAAGCGGGCAACCTCGTGACGCAGGCGAAAGATCGCAGGCGCGGTGGCCAGGGCGCCCAGCACCACCCCCAGACAGAGCGCAGCCAGGATGATCAGGATGAGCGGCACCTGCTCCCAACGAAGCTCACCGCCCAGCACGACGGGCACGGGCGTGACGTTCTTCAGGGCGAACCAGAAGGCGAACAGGAAGAACGCGAGGAGCAGCAGCCAGCGAACGAAGCGGATAAGCGCTTTCATGGGCAGGGTCGGAAGATTGGCGGCGATTGTAAGCCGCAGCAAGAAAAAGGCCGCGGCAAACGCCGCGGCCCTGAAGGGTGAGCACGCAGACCGCGCCTAGTCGGGGCGGGTGTCGGTCTCTTCGATCTTGACGCCCGCCGCAGCCAGGGCGTCGACCCGTTCGCGCAGCTCCTTGCCGGCCTTGAAGTGCGGCACGTGCTTGGCCGGCACCTCGACGCGGTCGCCGCTCTTGGGGTTGCGCCCCACGCGCGGCGGCCGGTAGTTCAGCGAGAAGCTGCCAAAGCCGCGGATCTCGATGCGGCTGCCCTCGGCCAGGGCCGCGGTCAGCGCATCGAGTATGGTCTTGACGGCCTCGTCGGCATCGCGCGCCGACAGGCGCGGGTTGCGCTCCGCCAGCTGCGCGATGAGTTCGGACTTGGTCATGAAGTGGACCGATCCGCGTCGTGCTTACTTGCTCTGGTCCAGCTTGGCCTTGAGCAGCGCACCGAGGTTGGTGGTGCCGGTCTGGGCGTCCTGGGCAATGCGCTGCATCTGCTCGGCGGTCTCGGCGTTGTCCTTGGCCTTGATCGACAGCTGGATGCTGCGGGTCTTGCGGTCCACGTTGATGATCAGTGCGGTGACCGTGTCGCCTTCCTTGATGTGGGTGCGAGCGTCCTCGACGCGGTCGGGCGCGATCTCCGAGGCGCGCAGGTAGCCCTCGGTGTCGTTGCCCAGGTCGACCACGGCGCCCTTGGCGTCCACGCTCTTGACCGTGCCGGTGACCGTCGAGCCCTTCTCGTGCGAGCCGGCGTAGTTGGTGAAGGGGTCGCCGCCCATCTGCTTGATGCCCAGGCTGATGCGCTCGCGCTCGGTGTCGATGGCCAGCACCACGGCCTCGACCTCGTCGCCCTTCTTGTACTTGCGCACGGCTTCCTCGCCGGGCTCGCTCCACGACAGGTCCGACAGGTGGACCAGGCCGTCGATGCCGCCGGGCAGGCCGATGAACACGCCGAAGTCGGTGATCGACTTGATCTGACCCTTGACCTTGTCGCCCTTCTTGTGGGAGATGCTGAAGTCCTCCCAGGGATTGGCCTTGCACTGCTTCATGCCCAGCGAGATGCGGCGACGGTCCTCGTCGATCTCGAGCACCATGACCTCGACCTCGTCGCCCAGCTGCACGACCTTCTTGGGATCGACGTTCTTGTTGGTCCAGTCCATCTCGGAGACGTGCACCAGGCCTTCGATGCCGGCCTCGATCTCGACGAACGAGCCGTAGTCGGTGATGTTGGTGACCTTGCCGAACAGGCGCGTGCCCTGCGGGTAGCGGCGGCCGATGCCGACCCACGGATCCTCGCCCAGCTGCTTCACGCCCAGCGAGACGCGGTTCTTCTCCTGGTCGAACTTCAGCACCTTGGCGGTCAGCTCCTGGCCGACCTGCACCACTTCGCTGGGGTGACGCACCCGGCGCCAGGCCAGGTCGGTGATGTGCAGCAGGCCGTCGATGCCGCCCAGGTCCACGAACGCACCGTAGTCGGTGATGTTCTTGACCACGCCCTTGACGATCGCGCCTTCACGCAGCGTCTCGAGCAGCTTGGCGCGCTCCTCGCCCATGCTCGCCTCGACCACCGCACGGCGCGAGACGACCACGTTGTTGCGCTTGCGGTCGAGCTTGATGACCCGGAAGTCGAGGGTCTTGCCCTCGTACGGCGTCGTGTCCTTGACCGGACGGGTGTCGACCAGCGAACCGGGCAGGAAGGCGCGGATGCCGTTGGTCATCACGGTCAGGCCGCCCTTGACCTTGCCGGTGATCGTGCCCACGACAAGTTCGCCCGACTCCAGGGCCTTTTCGAGGTTCATCCAGGCGGCGAGGCGCTTGGCCTTGTCGCGCGACAGGATGGTGTCGCCGTAGCCGTTCTCGAGCGACTCGATGGCCACCGACACGAAGTCGCCCGGGGCGACGGACAGTTCGCCGCGGTCGTCCTTGAACTCTTCGAGGGGGATGTAGGCCTCGGACTTGAGACCGGCGTTGACGACGACGAAGTTGTAATCGACGCGCACCACCTCGGCGGTGATGACTTCGCCCTGCTTCATTTCCTGGCGTGCGAGGCTTTCCTCGAACAGCGCGGCGAACGAATCCTTGGCGACAGGGGCGTGTTGAGCAACGGAAGACATGGGTTGAGGTTCTCTGCAGTTCACGCCACGGAACTTGCGTCCGCAGCGGAGTTGGTCAAAGCGACCGGGCACCTCGTCACCGCGAAGGGCGCAGCGGGGTGCGCTGCGCGACGCTTCGCGGCCGGGCGTTCCGGCCGCACCCTTGGCCTGGCCCTTGCGGGCTTCAGCCTGCGCGATACCAGCCCAGCACCCGCTCCACCACCTGATCGATGCCGAGTGAAGATGAGTCGAGCTGCCTCGCGCCCTGCACCGCCACCAGCGGCGCCGCCGCCCGCTGCATGTCGCGGGCGTCGCGCTCGCGCAGGTCGCGGGCAAGGGTCGAGATGTTAGCCGGAATCCCCTTTTCGATCAACTGCTTATGGCGCCGCGCCGCGCGCGCTTCGGGACTCGCAGTGAGGAAAACCTTGAGCTGCGCGTCGGGGAACACGACGCTGCCCATGTCGCGCCCGTCGGCCACCAGGCCGGGGGCCTGCCGGAAGCCGCGCTGCAGGTCGAACAACGCCTGCCGCACCTCGGGATGCACGGCAATGCGGCTCGCGGCGTTGCCCACCGGCTCGGCGCGGATCGCCTCGGTGATGTCGCGTCCGGCAAGCCGGATGCTGCCCGCCGCGAACTCGGGCCGCAGGCCGCGGGCGAGCGCGGCAACAGCCCCTGCCTGGTCGGGATCGATGCCGGCCTCGAGTGCGGCAAGCGCCGCCACCCGGTAGATCGCGCCTGAATCGAGGTAGTGGAAACCCAGGGCCGCCGCCACGCGCTGGGCGATGGTGCCCTTGCCCGAAGCGGTGGGCCCGTCGATGGCAATCACCGGCACGGGCGCGGAAGGAACTATCGGAGGCATCGGAAGAATCGAATGGACGGCACAAGGCCCAGACGCGAGCATGCCTCAACTGCATAAGGAACCGCCATGCGCATACCCCTCGGCCTCAGCCTCGCCAAGACGCTCACCTTTGCCTGCCTGCACTTCGCGATTGCCTTCAGCCTCGCCTACTGGCTCACCGGCAGCGTGGCCATCGCCTCGGCGCTCGCCCTGATCGAGCCCCTGGCCAACACCGTTGCCTACTTCTTCCACGAGCGCGCCTGGGCGCGTTGGGGCACGCGGCGCGTGCCGCTCAGCGAGGCTGCGGCGTGAGCAGCGTGGCCATCCGCTCGAAGTAGTCGGGGAAGGTCTTGGCCACGCAGCGCGGGTCGCGGATGTGCACCGGGACCCCGCCGGCGGCCGCAAGCGAAAAGCACATCGCGATGCGGTGGTCATCGTAGGTGTCGATCGCCGCCTCGAGCACCCGCGCGGGCGGCGCAACGGCGAGCCAGTCGGCCCCCTCCTCCACCGTCGCGCCTAGCTTGCGCAGTTCCGTGGCCATGGCGGCGATGCGGTCGGTCTCCTTGACGCGCCACGAGCCAATACCGCGCAGCACGCTGCAGCCCTCGGCGAAGAGCGCGGCGGCGGCGATGGTCATGGCCGCGTCGGGAATCTCGGTGTAGTCGGCCTCGATCGCGCGCAGGCGGCCAGTGGCGGGGGCGGCGGCCGAGATCCAGTCCGGCCCCCAGACGATGCGCGCGCCCATGCGCTCCAGGAAGTCGGCGAAGCGCACGTCACCCTGCACGCTGTCGCGGCCCACGCCCTCGACCACCACCGGGCCGCCGGCAATGGCGCCCAGCGCCAGAAAGTAGGAAGCCCCCGAGGCATCGCCCTCGACGGCGAGTTCACCCGGCGCCACGTACCGGGCGCGCGGCACCAGGAACTGCCCGCCTTGCTCGGTCACGCGCACGCCGAAGCGCGCCATCAGCGCCACCGTCATGCGCACGTAGGGCTGCGAGATCAACGCGCCCTCCACCCGGATGCGCAAGCCGCCCGCGGGGGCGATCAGCGGCGAGGCCATCAGCAGGCCCGACAGGAACTGGCTCGACACGCCGCCGCGGATCGCCACCTCGTCGCTCGCCAGGCTGTCTGCCGGCTCGATGCGCAGCGGAGGAAAGCCGACCTCCCCCTCGTAGACGATGCGCGCCCCCAGCGCGTTGAGCGCATCCACCAGGTCGCCGATCGGCCGCTCGCGCATGCGGGCCACGCCGTCGAGCCGGTAGCGCCCGCCGGCGAAGGCCAGCGCCGCGGTCAGCGGCCGGAAGGCCGTGCCCGCGTTGCCGAGGAACAGATCCACCGCGCGCACCGGGAAGCGCCCGCCGCCACCGCGCACGGTGGCGCGGTCGGCATCGAGCCTGACCTCCACGCCCAGGGCGCGCAGGGCTGCGATCATCACCGTGGTGTCCTCGGCGTCGAGCAGGCCGCTGAGCGTGGTCTCGCCCTGGGCCAGCGCGGCGAGCAGCAGCACGCGGTTGGAGATGCTCTTCGAGCCTGGCAGGCGCACGCGGCCCGCGGCGTGCGCAATCGGAGCGAGGGTGAGCACGTCCATCGTCACTCGGCGTCGAAGGCCGCGCCGAAGCGGCGGCGGGTGCGGCTGGCGAGCTCGAACACGGCCTCGAGGCGGGCGGCATCGCCCTGGTCGAGCGCGCCTTGCAGTTCATCGAGCAGGGCGCGGTATCCGGCGAGCTCCGCGGCGATCGCCTCGCGGTTGGCCAGGCACACGTCGCGCCACATCTCGGGGCTGGAGGCGGCGATGCGCGTGAAGTCGCGGAACCCGGCACCCGCGAACTCCAGCTTGTGCTCGCCGTCGGGCTCGGACGCGATGCGCGCCACCAACGCGAAGGCCAGCAGATGCGGCAAGTGGCTGACCGCCGCGAAGATCGCGTCGTGCTCCGCGCAGTCCATGCGCAGCACGCGCGCGCCCGCCGCGCGCCACAGCGCCTCGACGGCCTCGAGCGCGGCGGGCGCCGTGGCCTCGAGGGGCGTGGCGATGAAGAGCTTGCGCTCGAAGAGCCCGGCGCGAGCGTGAGCCACGCCGGGCAGCTCGCCCCCCGCGATCGGATGCCCCGGCACGAAGCGCGGCAGGGCCGCCCCCAGCGCGCTGCGCGCCGCGGCGATCACGCTGCCCTTGGTGGAACCCACGTCGGTGATCCACGCATGCTCCGGCAGCGCGTGGGCGCACGAGGCCATCACCGCGCCCATCGCGCCCACCGGCACGGCAAGCAGCACGAGGTCGGCGTCGCGCACGGCCTGCGCCGGCGTGTCGGCGACGCGATCGGCGATGCCCAGCCGAACGGTGTCAGCCGCCGCGGCCGGGTCGCGATCGAAGGCAAGGACCTCGGAGACCGAGCCGCTGGCGCGCCAGGCTGCCGCGGCCGAGCCGCCGATCAACCCGCAGCCCAGCAGCGCGAGCCGCATCAGGCGCGCGCGGCCGCGAGTGCGGCGGGCAGGGCCGCGAGGAAGGCGGCGTTCTCTTCGGGCAGGCCGATCGACACGCGCAGCCACTCCGGCAGGCCGTAGTTGCCCACCGCGCGCACGATCACGCCGCGCTCGAGCAGGGCCTGGTAGACCCGGGCGGCCGCGCCCACCTGCACGAGCACGAAGTTGCCGTGGCTCTCGACGTAGGGCAGGCCGAGCGCCGCGAAGGCCTCGGTGAGTGCTTGCATGCCGGCGCGGTTGAGCTCGTAGCTGCGTGCGAGGTAGTCGGCGTCGGCCAGCGCCGCCACGGCAGCCGCCTGCGCCAGACTGTTGACGTTGAACGGCTGGCGCACGCGGTTGAGCAGGTCGGTGAGTTCCGCCTGCGCCAGGCCGTAGCCCACGCGCAGGCCCGCCAGCCCATAGGCCTTGGAGAAAGTGCGCGACACCAGCAGGTTGGGAAAGCGCCGCACCCAGGCCACGGTGTCGATGCGCAGCTCGGGGGGCAGGTACTCGTTGTAGGCCTCGTCCAGCACCACCACCACGTGGCCGGGCACGCGCTCGAGAAAGCGCTCGAGCGCCGCTGCGCCCAGGTACGTGCCGGTGGGGTTGTTGGGATTGGCCACGTACATCAGCGTCGTGTCGGGCTGTATCGCCGCCACCATCGCGTCGAGGTCGTGGCCATGGTCGCGTGCCGGCACCACGATGGCCCGCGCGCCGCGCGCCTGGGTGGCGAGCGCGTAGACCGCGAAGGAATACTGCGAGTACACGCAGCTGCGCCCCGGCTGCAGCAGGGCGGAGGCCGCCAGCTCGAGGATGTCGTTGCTGCCGTTGCCCAGCGTGATCCAGGCCAGCGGCACGCCAAAGCGCGCGGCGAGCGCCTGCTTGAGCGCGAAGCCGTTGGCGTCGGGGTAGCGCGCGAGGTCGGCGGCAGCGCGCTCGATGGCGGCGCGCGCCGAGGCCGGCATGCCCAGCGGGTTCTCGTTGGAGGCGAGCTTGACGATGCGCGCGGGGTCGAGCCCGAACTCGCGGGCGAGCTCCTCGATCGGCTTGCCCGCCTGGTACGGGGCGATCGCACGCACGTGCTCGGGCGCCTGGTACCCGATGGTGTTGATCACGGCAGCCATGCGCGCACTCCTCAGCCTTCGGCGGGGTAGGACCCCAGGAACTTGTAGAACGCGCAGGCGGCCTTGAGCTCGTCGAGCGCGCGCGCCACCTTCGGGTCGGCGCCGTGGCCCTCGACGTCCACGTAGAAGTAGTACTCCCAGGTGCCCATGCGCGCCGGACGCGACTCGAGCCGGGTCATCGACACGCCGTGCTGCGCGAGCGGCGTGAGCATGTGGTAGACGGCACCCGGCCGGTTGGCCACCGACAGGATCAGCGAGGTCTTGTCGCGCCCCGGTGGCTTGGAAGGGGCCGTGTCCTGGAAGCCCAGGACCACGAAGCGCGTGCGGTTCGAGGGATCGTCCTGGATGTGCGCGGCGACGATCTGCAGACCATAGCGGCTGGCCGCGGCCTCGCCGGCGATCGCCGCGAGCGCACGGTCGGTGGCCGCCAGGCGCGCGGCCTCGGCGTTGCTCGCCACGCCCTGGCGCTCGAGCTGGGGCAGGTTCTCGTTGAGCCATCCGGCGCACTGTGCCAGCGCCTGCGAGTGCGCGGCCACGCGCGTCACGCCAGCGAGCGTGCCACTGGCGGTGAGCAGGTTGTGGTGAACGGGGATCGAGACCTCGCCGATGATCTTCAGCGGCGTGGCCAGCAGCAGGTCCAGGGTGCGGCTCACCGCGCCCTCGGTGCTGTTCTCCATCGGCACGATGGCGAACTCCACGCTGCCCGCCTCGGCGGCACGGAACACCTCGTCGAGCGTGGCGCAGGGCACGCCGTTGACGCTGGTGCCGAACTGGCGGTGCATGGCCGCCTCGGAGAAAGTGCCGGCCGGTCCCAGGTAGGCGATCGCCACCGGACGTTCGAGCGCGCGGCAGGCGCTCATGATCTCGCGGAACACCGCGGTCATGCCGGCGTCGGGCAAGGGGCCGTGGCTGCGGGCCACGACCTTGCGCAGCACTTCCGCCTCGCGCTCGGGCCGGAACACGGGAGCCCCCGTGGCCTGCTTGATCTCGCCCACCTGCCGGGCAAGGTCGGCGCGCTGGTTCAGCAGTTCGACAAGCTGCGTGTCGATGCCGTCGATGGCGGTGCGCAGCGGCGCCAGGCGTGCGTCGGGCGAGGTCTCATCCATGCGTGCGGGCGAATTCCTGCATGTAGTCCACGAGGGCGCGCACGCCGGCCAGCGGCATGGCGTTGTAGATCGAGGCCCGCATCCCGCCCACCAGGCGATGGCCTTTGAGCTGGGTGAGGCCCCTTGCTTCGGCGCCCGCCAGGAAGGCCGAGTCGAGCTTGGCGTCGGCGATCGAAAAGGGCACGTTCATGCGCGAGCGGTCGCGCACCGCGACTTGATTGGAGTAGAAGCCGCCCGAGCCGTCGATGGCGCCGTACAGCAGCGCGGCCTTCTCGCGGTTGCGCGCCTCGATGCCGGCGAGCCCGCCCTGGTCCCTGAGCCATTCGAGCACCAGGTGGGCGATGTAGATCGAGTAGGTGGGCGGCGTGTTGTAGCTCGAATGCGCCGCGGCGTGCGTCTGGTAGTCGAGCAGCGTGGGCCAGCGCGGCGAGCAGTGGCCCACCAGGTCCTTGCGCACGATCACCACCGTGAGCCCCGCCGGGCCGAAGTTCTTCTGCGCCCCGGCGTAGATCAGGCCGAAGCGGTTCACGTCCACCGGGCGCGACAGGAAGTGCGACGACATGTCCGCCACCAGCGGCACCGCGCCGGTGTCGGGCACGTAGTCGAACTCCAGCCCGTTGATGGTCTCGTTCGAGCAGTAGTGCACGTAGGCGGCATCGGGGTCGAGCTCGAGCTCGCCTTGCCGTGGCACCGCGCCCTCGGCGCGGCCCGCTACCCGGGCGCGGCAGAAACGTCCGGCCTCGGCGGCCGCCTTCTCGGACCAGATGCCGTTGACCAGGTAGTCGGCGCTGGTGCGCGCGCCCAGCAGGTTGAGCGGCACCATGGCGAACTGCAGGTGCGCACCGCCTTGCAGGAACAGCACTTCGTAGTCCGGCCCGATGCCCAGCAGTTCGCGCAGCAGTGCCTCGGTGGCGGACTGCACCTCGACGAACTCGGGGCTGCGGTGGCTCACCTCCATGATCGACCAGCCCCGGCCGTGCCAGTCGAGCATCTCGGCCTGCGCGGTGCGCAGGACCGGCTCCGGCAGGATCGCCGGCCCGGACGAGAAGTTCCAGACCCGCGCCATGCTCAGGACGCCGCCGGCTCGCCGCCCTCGGCGCCGCCTTCGGACTCGTCCTCGTCGGACTCGCGCTCGACCACGCGCTGCAGGCCGGACAGCACGGTGCCGTCGTCGAGCGCGATCAGGGTCACGCCCTGGGTGGCGCGGCTCATCTCGCGGATCTCGGACACCCGGGTGCGGATCAGCACCCCGCCGGTGGTGATCAGCATGATCTCGTCGTCGGCCCGCACCAGCGTGGCGGCGACCACCTTGCCGTTGCGCTCGCTGGTGGCGATGGCGATCATGCCCTTGGTGCCGCGGCCATGACGGGTGTACTCGGTGATCGGAGTGCGCTTGCCGTAGCCGTTCTCGGTGGCGGTGAGAACGCTCTGCTGCTCGTCCTCGGCCACCAGCATGGCGATCACCTGCTGGCCGTCGTCGAGGTTCATGCCCTTGACGCCCCGCGCCTGGCGACCCATCGGGCGCACGTCGTTCTCGTCGAAGCGCACCGCCTTTCCGGCGTCCGAGAACAGCATCACGTCATGCTGGCCGTCGGTGATCGCGGCGCCGATCAGGTAGTCGCCCGGGTCGAGGTCGACGGCGATGATCCCCGCCTTGCGCGGGTTGGAGAAGTCGGTGAGCGCGGTCTTCTTCACCACGCCCTGGGCCGTGGCCATGAACACGAAGTGCTGCTCGTCGTACTGCGAGATGGGCAGCACCACGGTGATCTTCTCGTCCTCGGCCAGCGGGAACATGTTGACGATGGGCTTGCCGCGCGAGGTGCGCGAGCCCTCGGGCACCTCCCAGACCTTGAGCCAGTAGAGCCGGCCGCGGTTCGAGAAGCACAGGATGGTGTCGTGCGTGTTGGCGATGAAGAGCTGGTCGATCCAGTCGTCTTCCTTCATCTGCTGAGCCTGCTTGCCGCGGCCGCCGCGCTTCTGGGCGCGGTAGTCGGCGAGCGGCTGGCTCTTGATGTAGCCGGTGTGCGAGAGCGTCACCACCATGTCCTGCGGCGTGATCAGGTCCTCGGTGACGAGCTCAAGCGCGTTGCGCACGATCTCGGAACGGCGCGCGTCGCCGAACTCCTTGCGGATCGCCTCGAGCTCCTCGCCGATGATGGCGGTGATGCGCGCCGGCTTGGCGAGCACGTCGAGCAGGTCGGCGATGCGCGTCATCACCTCGCGGTACTCGTTGACGATCTTGTCCTGCTCCAGCCCGGTGAGGCGCTGCAGGCGCATCTGCAGGATGTTGTCGGCCTGGGTCTCGGACAGGCGGTACAGGCCGTCGGCCTGCAGGCCGAAGCGCGCCTCCAGCCCCAGCGGGCGGAAGTCGGCGGCGTCGGCCCCGGCGCGCGCCAGCAGCTCGCGCACCAGCGAGGAGTCCCAGGCGCGCGCCATCAGCTCGGTCTTGGCCACCGGCGGGGTGGGCGCGGCCTTGATGATGGCGATGAACTCGTCGATGTTGGCCAGCGCCACGGCCAGGCCCTCGAGCACGTGGCCGCGATCGCGCGCCTCGCGCAGCTCGAACACGGTGCGCCGCGTGACCACCTCGCGGCGGTGCGCGAGGAAGGCCTGGATCATCTCCTTGAGGTTGAGCAGGCGCGGCTGGCCGTCGACCAGCGCCACCATGTTCATCCCGAAGGTGTCCTGCAGCGCGGTCTGCTTGTAGAGGTTGTTGAGGACAACCTCGGGCACCTCGTTGCGCTTGAGCTCGATGACCATGCGCATGCCCGACTTGTCGGACTCGTCGCGCAGGTCCGAGATGCCCTCGAGCTTCTTGTCGTTGACCAGTTCGGCGATGCGCTCGAGCAGCACGCGCTTGTTCACCTGGTAGGGCAGCTCGTCGACGATGATCGCGGTGCGCGCGCCCTTGTCGAATTCCTCGAAGTGCGTCTTGGCGCGCATCACCACGCGTCCGCGTCCGGTGCGGTAGCCCTCGCGCACGCCCTCGAGGCCGTAGATCGTGGCGCCGGTCGGGAAGTCGGGCGCGGGCAGCACCTCGATGAGCTCGTCGATCGTCACCTCGGGGTTGCGCAGCGCGAGCAGGCAGGCCTCGATGGTCTCGTTGAGGTTGTGCGGCGGGATGTTGGTCGCCATGCCCACCGCAATGCCTGAGCTGCCGTTGATCAGCAGGTTGGGCACCCGCGCCGGCAGGATCAGGGGCTCCTTCTCCGAGCCGTCGTAGTTGGGGCCGAAGTCGACGGTCTCCTTGTCGAGGTCGGCGATCATCTCGTGGGCGATCTTGGCCAGACGCACTTCGGTGTAACGCATCGCCGCAGCGCTGTCGCCGTCGACCGAGCCGAAGTTGCCCTGGCCGTCGACCAGCATGTAGCGCAGCGAGAAGTCCTGCGCCATGCGCACGATGGTGTCGTAGGCGGCCTGGTCGCCGTGGGGGTGGTACTTGCCGATCACGTCGCCGACGATGCGCGCCGACTTCTTGTACGGACGGTTGTAGTGGTTCGACAACTCGTCCATCGCAAACAGCACGCGGCGATGGACGGGCTTGAGGCCGTCGCGCACGTCGGGCAGCGCGCGGCCCACGATCACGCTCATGGCGTAGTCGAGATAGGACCGCCGCATCTCCTCTTCGAGCGAGATGGGCAGTGTTTCCTTGGCAAACTGATCCATGGGAATTCCGGTGCTGGGCGGGCCTGCGGGCCGCGCCCCGGGAGCGCAAGGGCGCGCGCTCCCGTCTGGAGAGGCAGTAGGGCAGCGAGTTTATCAGCGCGCGCGGGCGTGCCCGCCCAGTGTCGCCCGCGCGACATCGGGAGCCGCGCGGTTGTGCTGTAATGCCCTTCAGACGCGCCGCCCCGACGAAGGCGCGCACCATCACCCCAAGGAGGACGCCCGTGAGCTTCGCTTCCCGCCCCGTGCGGCTGTTCGCCGCTTTCGTGACGCTGCTTGCCGCCACCGCTGCGGGCGCACAGACCCGTGAGATCAAGGCCGAGTCGCCCACCGTGCCTTACGTGCTCGACGCACGCCAGATGGTGGTGGTCGATCCCTTCGGCCTGTGCTGGCGCACGCCCAACTGGACGCCGGCGCTCGCCGCCGCGGGCGGCCCGAACGGTGCCGGCTGCCAGTGCGACCGGATCCTGCTGCCCAAGGAGGCCTGCGAGCCGCCCAAGCCGGTGGCGGCCGCCGCTCCCCCGCCTCCGCCCCCGGTTGCCCCTGCTGCGCCGGCCGCGCCCAAGACCTGCAACTTCACCGCGGTGATCGCCCCCTACCCCTTCGGCTCGGCCGATCTGACCGCCAGCGAGAAGGCGATGATCGACGAGAAGGTCCTGCCCGGCCTGGCCAAGTGCGCGACCGTGTCGATCATCCTCGTGCAGGGGCACACCGACCGGCTGGGCAGCCAGTCCTACAACCAGAAGCTCTCGGAGCGGCGCGCCGAAGCCGTGGTCGCCTACCTGAAGTCCAGAGGCGTGAAGGCCGAGTTCGATGCCATGGGCATGGGCAAGACCGTGCCGGCCAAGGCTTGCCCCGATCCCAGTGCCCAGGGCGAGATCAAGACCCGCGCCCAACTGATCGAGTGCCTGGCCCCGAACCGTCGCACGGTGGTCGAGGTCAAGGGCACCGCGAAGTAGGCTTTGCGCGGCACGACTCAGGGAACCCCGCCGCGGCGGGGTTTCTCTTTGGAGCCCCCATGCAGGTCGATCTACTAATAGAAGCAGGCTGGGTCATCCCGGTGCGGCCAGCGGGTGTCGCGCTGGCCGACCATGCGGTGGCCGTGACGCAGGGACGGATCGTGGCCGTGCTGCCTGCCGCCCGGGCGCGAGCGGAACTGCAAGCCGGGCGCACGGTAAGCCTGCCTGGCGCCGCGCTGCTGCCGGGGTTCGTGAATCTGCATACCCACGCCTCGATGAGCCTGCTGCGCGGCGTGGGCGACGACCTGCCGCTGATGCGCTGGTTGCAGGAGCGCATCTGGCCGCTCGAGAAAGCCCTGGTCGGCGAGGACTTCGTCTACGACGGCGCGCGGCTCGCCGCCCTCGAGATGCTCCGGGCCGGAACGACCTGCTGCTCCGACATGTACTTCTATCCCGGTGCGGCCGCCCGCGGCATGCGTGCCCTGGGGATGCGCTGCGCCGTCGGCGTGATCGCCATCGACTTCCCCTCCGCGTACGCGAGCGACGCCGACGACTATCTGCGCAAGGGGCTCGAGGCTCGCGACGCCTGGCGCCACGACCCGCTAGTGAGCTTCACCCTCGCTCCGCACGCCCCTTACACGGTGAGCGACGCGACGCTGCAGCGCATCGCCATGCTGTCCGAGGAACTCGACCTGCCGGTGCACATGCACTTGCACGAGACCGCGGACGAGGTCGAGGCAGCGGTGGCCGCGACCGGACTGCGCCCGATCGAGCGCCTGGAGCGCCTGGGCCTGGTGGGCGAGCGACTGATTGCCGTGCACGCGGTGCACCTGACCGAGGCGGAGATCGCCTTGTTGGGCACGCGGGGGGCGTCGGTGGCGCACTGTCCGGCCTCGAACCTCAAGCTCGCCAGCGGGCAGGCACAGGTCGCGCGCCTGCTCGCCGCCGGGGTGAACCTGGGCATAGGCACCGACGGCGCGGCCAGCAACGACCGGCTCGACCTGCTGGCCGAAACGCGCCTGGCGGCGCTGCTGGCCAAGTCGGTGGCCCGGGACGCCTCGGCCCTGCCGGCGGCGCTCGCCCTGGAGTGCGCCACCCTGGGCGGGGCACGCGCCCTGGGGCTGGACCGGCGCATAGGCTCGATCGAGCCCGGCAAGGAGGCCGATCTGGTGGCAATCGACCTCGACCGTCCAGAGACCCAACCCCTGTACGACGCGGTCTCGCAGGTCATCTACAGCGCAGGACGCGAGGCGGTGAGCCATGTCTGGGTGGCGGGCCAGCCTGTTGTTGAAAAGCGACATCTACAGGTAAGCCTCGCCGACACCACTGAAAGCGACATCAATCGCCTTGCGCGTGCGTGGCAGAATAGGGCACAGCAGTTCTTGGAAGGGTCAGCGTCCTGAGCGCGTGACCCGCGCTCTCGGCTCCCGGCCTTCGATGGGGTGCTATAGGCTGCGACGAGCATGGCTCGCCGCGTTCGTTGCAGAAAGTTTGCGATCTCGAGTGAGGAGAAACATGAAAAGATCCGCGAAGATCGGGTACCTGGTCGCTACTGCCCTGGTAGCCGCATCGGGCGCCGCGTTCGCGCAGGCGTCGGCGCCGATCATGGCGAATCCTACGAACAACCCGAAGGCGGTCGTGCCGTATGTGCAGTCGCCCAATGGTCAAGTCGTGATGGATCCGTTCGGTCTGTGCTGGCGCACCGGCTTCTGGACGCTGGCGCTGGCCGAGGCGGGTGGCATCGATGGCCCTGGCTGCAAGTGCGACAAGGCACTGCTGCCCAAGGCGGTCTGCGAACCGCCGCCCCCGCCGCCGCCCCCGCCGCCGCCCCCGCCACCCCCGCCGCCGCCTCCGCCCGCTCCCACGAGCGAGAAGATCACGTTTGCGGCTGACACGCTGTTCGCCTTCGACAAGTCCGAACTGCGTCCGGAAGGCAAGCAGGTCCTCGACGACCTCGTGTCGAAGATGGCCGGCGTGAACCTGGAAGTGATCATCGCGGTGGGCTACACCGACCGCATCGGTCCGTTGAAGCACAACATGGGCCTGTCTCAGCGTCGTGCCGCCACGGTGAAGGACTACCTGGTGAGCAAGGGCATCGAGCCGAACCGTATCTATACGGAAGGCAAGGGCCCGGCGAATCCGGTCAAGCAGTGCCCGGATCCGTCGCCGAAGGGTGAGATCAAGACCTTCAAGCAGCTGGTGGACTGCCTGCAGCCCAACCGCCGCACCGAGGTCGAAGTGGTCGGTACCCGTACGGTCCGCCGCTAAGCAGTACAGCCTTACCTCGAGACCCCGCTTCGGCGGGGTCTTTTTTTTGCGCGCTACGATCGCGCTTCGCAACGTCCCCCTGCCGCGCTGACCCCATGAACGCTTCCGTGCCCAACGCCGACCCCGCCGAACTGCAACGCTTCGCCGACGTGGCGAGCCGCTGGTGGGACCCGCAAGGCGCCATGGCGCCGCTGCACGCGATCAACCCGCTGCGGCTCGAGTGGATCGCGCGCCAGGCGCAGCTGCCCGGGGCGCGCGTGCTCGACGTGGGCTGCGGCGGCGGCGTGCTGGCCGAGGCCATGGCTGCGCGAGGCGCGCATGTCACCGGCATCGACCTGAGCACCAAGCTGCTGCGCGTGGCCGAACTCCACGCCCTGGAGTCCGGTGTCGCGGTCGAATACCACGAGAGCGCGGCCGAGGCCTGGGCCGAAGCGCACGCCGGCGCCTACGACGTGGTCACGTGCATGGAGATGCTCGAGCACGTTCCCGACCCGTCCTCGGTCGTGCGCGCGGTCGCGCGCCTGGTGCGGCCGGGCGGACAGGTGTTCTTCTCGACCATCAACCGCAACCCCAAGGCCTTCCTCTTCGCGGTGGTGGGCGTGGAGTACGTGCTGAACATGCTGCCGCGCGGTACCCACGAGTACGCCAAGTTCATCCGCCCCGCCGAACTTGCGCGCTGGGCCCGCGACGCCGGACTCGTCACCGGTGAGATGGCGGGGCTGACCTACAACCCGCTCACTCGGCACTTCGCCATGACGGCCGACACCAGCGTCAATTACTTCCTCGCTTGCCGGGCAGGCGTTTGATGGGCGACGCCGAACTGGTGCTCTTCGATCTGGACGGCACGCTCGCCGACACGGCTCCCGACCTCGCGGCCGCGGTCAATCGCCAGCGCGCGCTGCGCGGGCTGGCTGCGCTGCCCTACGAGCAGCTGCGCCCCCTGGCCTCGCACGGCGCCCGCGGCCTGATCGGGCGTGCCCTCGGGGTCGGACCCGATGACGCTTCCTTCGCGGACTTGCGCGCCGAGTTCCTGGACTTCTACGAGCAGGCCCTGTGCGTGCACACGAGGCTGTTCGACGGCATGGAAGAGGCCTTGGCGGGGATCGAATCGGCCGGCCTGCGCTGGGGCATCGTGACCAACAAGCCGGCGCGCTACACCGACCCGCTGGTCGCTCAACTCGGCCTCGCCTCACGCGCCGCCGTCGTGGTCAGCGGCGATACCACGGCCCACGCCAAGCCCCACCCCGCCCCGATCGAACACGCTCTCACGCGCTGCGCCGTCCAAGCCGACAAGGCGGTCTACGTGGGCGACGACCTGCGCGACATCGAGGCCGGTCGCGCCGCCCGCACCCGCACCGTGGCCGTGCGCTACGGCTACCTGGGCGACGGCGCCCCCATCGAGGCCTGGGGCGCCGACTGCGTGATCGCCCATCCTGGCGAACTGCTCACCCTGCTCGTGTCCCGTCGCCCGCGCCCGGTCGCATAATCGGCGCGGAGACTGCGCCATGCCGATCGCACCCCACACCTTGCGCCTGGTCCAGCGGATCGGCCTGATCGCGCTGGCGCTCGTGCTGCTGTACGGCGCGATCGCCTGGTTCGCACTGCCCGCGGCCGTGCGCTGGGCCGTGGACGGGCCCGTGTCGCGCGAACTGGGGCGAGCCGTCTCGGTGCAGTCGGTGCGCGTCAATCCGTACACCTTGCACGCCCAGATCGAAGGCCTGCGCGTGGCGGGAGCGCCCGGCGAAGCGACCCCGCTGCTCGAGATCCCCAAGGTCGCGGTCAACGCCTCCTGGACCAGCGTGCTTCACCTCGCGCCGGTGGTCGACGCGCTGCGCATCGAGGGCCTGCGTGCCAATCTGGTGCGCACCGCGCCGCAGCGCTTCAACTTCAGCGACATCGTCGACCGCATCCTCGCCAAGCCGCCCTCGCCCAAGCCCACGCACTTCGCGATCTACAACATCGAAGTGCTCGACGGCTCAATCCGTCTCGACGATCAGGTACGCAAGGCCGTCGAGCAGGTGAGCGCGCTCGAGATCGGCGTCCCCTTCGTCTCGAACTTCCCCGCCGATCGCGAGGTGCAGGTCCAGCCGCGCCTGGCAGCCAAGGTCAACGGCCAGCCTTTCGAGCTGCAGGGCCGCACCCTGCCCTTCGAGGAGTCGCTCGACAGCGTGCTCGACTTCAAGCTCGCCGACTTCGACCTGCCGCACCTGCTGAGCTTCTCGCCGGTCGGGCTCAACTTCACGGTGGCGCGCGGCAAGCTCGACGCCGAGCTCTCGCTCACCTTCCGGCGCGGGGTCCCGGCCAAGGGTGAGACGCCAGCCAAGCCCGAGCGCCTGATCCTCGCGGGCAAGACGGCGGTGCGGGATTTCTCGCTGCAGGCACCGGCCGGCGCGGCCGCGCCGCTGATCGACTTCAAGCGGCTCGCCGTCACGATCGAGGAGCTGGGTCTGCTCATCCATCGCGCGCGCATCAGCGAAGTGCGGCTCGATGAGCCAGCGATCGAAGTGCTGCGCTCGGCGCAGGGCATCAACTGGATCGCCTTCCTCAAGGCACCGCTGAAGTCGGGCGCGGCGCCCCCCACGAGGGAAGCCAAGCCGGCCGTATGGGACTGGCAGGTCGCGCGCATCGCCGTGGAAGGTGGCCGCCTGCACTTCCTCGACGAGACCGTGGGCCGCTTCGAGCGCACCGTCACCGACATGAGCGTGCAGCTCAGCGGTCTGGCGAATGACTCCAAGACTCCGGCCAAGCTCAGCGCGAGCATGCGCAGCCCCGAGGCCGAGAGCCTCTCGGCCAGCGGCGAGTTCACGCTCAAGCCCCTGGCCGGCAAGATCGGCTTCCAGGCCGAGGGCGCGCAACTGCGCGCCGCTGGCCGCTACCTGGCCCAGGTGGTGGATGCCGAGATCGACGGGCGCAGCAGTGTCTCGGGCCAGATCGAGTTCGCGCAGGCCGAATCGGGCCTCAAGCTGGCGATCGGCGACCTCAAGGTCTCGGGCAAGGATCTGCGCGTGCGTGGCCCCGCGGGCAGCGGTGCGGATCTGCAGATTCCCGGGCTCGAGATCGCCGGCGGGCGCATCGACCTCACCGAGCGCAGCCTCGGCTTCGCCTCGGTGCTGGTGAATCAGCCACGGGTGGACGTGCGCCGCCTGCCCGACGGCCAGATCGGCTGGCTGCGCGTGATGCGGGCTGGCGACGGCCCGCGCGCCGATGCCGGCCCCGGATGGAAGATCCGCGTCGACGAGGCGCGCATCGCGGGGGGCGACATCCGCTACGAGGACGCGGCGGTGGAGCCGCTTGCCCGTCTGCGCGCCCAGCAGCTCAACGTGACGGTGCGCAACCTGCAGCCGGGCACGAGCGAGCGCACCGAACTGACGCTGCGCACCCGCCTGGGCCGCGGTTCGCTTTCCACCGAGGGCTGGGCCACGCTCGCACCGCTTGCCGCGCGGCTGGCCGTGGACGCGCGCAACCTGGACATGGCTGCGCTGCGGCCCTACTTCGCACCCTTCCTGAACGTGAACGTGCAGTCGGCCGAGGCCTCGGCGCGCGGCACCGTCGAGCTCGCGCTGCCGGGCGACGGCGCGCCCCCGCGCTACGCCTACACGGGCAATGCGCGCATCTCGAACGTCAACGTGCTCGAGGGCCGAGGCGAGGCCGAGCTGGTGCGCTGGCAGGCGCTCTCGGCCGAGAAGATCCGCCTGCGCAGCGGCGCGCCGCTCTCGCTGGCCGTGGGCCAGGTGGAACTGTCGGACTTCTATGCGCGCGTCATCCTCGACGACCAGGGGCGACTCAACCTCGCGGACCTGATCAAGAAGACCGGTGAGCCGGCCGCGGCCAAGTCGCGCGAAGTGCCGGCGGCCACCACCGAGCAGGACGCGCCCGTCGCCGCCGCCCATGCTGCGCCCGCGAGCGCCGCGTCGCCG
>ENA-UOWG01001672-UOWG01001672.1-activated-sludge-metagenome-genome-assembly--contig:-NODE-1672-length-21185-cov-7.505490_pt1 | contig 21185 bp, 7 predicted proteins | sample MGYA00238147_ERZ761563 | MGnify/ENA primary metagenome ERZ761563 (study PRJEB28884, sample SAMN05720216) | anaerobic digester metagenome | isolation source: active sludge of municipal... | reverse complement strand
GCTAACTCTGCTGTCGGCGGTTCAGGCGGTGGCGGTGGCGGCACGACGATCACGGCTTCGACCAATGGCGGCGATGGTGGCAACGGCGGTGCTGGCGGCGGTGGAGGTGGCGGCGGCGGCGTGGGGATGAATCCCGGGCTTGGCGGCAACGGTGGCGCTGGCGGTTCAGGTTATTGCATTGTCTATTGCTGGTGATGTGAATGGCGGTGCCAAAAGGATACTTCGATAAACTTCTAGATCAGTCAGGATGGTTTTCAAGCCTGACGCAGCCTAGCGGCTGGGTTGATGAATCCTTATTCGATAATTTGAACGGTACAGAGCTTGTTATTGGAGACAATGTAAACCAGTCAAATTCTGTATCAGCGGTTTCTGTTGTTCAGACACACCTTGTTGCCGCCGGCAATGTAGCGGTCGCCAATGCCACCTTAGCCGCTGGTGTATTACAGACACATCCGGTTGCAGTGGGCAATACGGACCAGTCCAACGCCGCTTCCGCTGCCGCAGTCAGTCAGACGCACCAGATCACTACCGCAAGCGTGGCGCAGTCGAACAACGCCAGCCCGGCGCAGGCGCATGCACAGCTAAACCGTATTCTTCGGGTTGATACCGATCCGCTGGAAGACGGTTATCTGATTGTCGGAGATGAAGGCGGGCAACTGGTCACGGCTGCCAACGTGGCGCAGAGCAATTCGGCTTCCTCCGCTGCGATTAGCCAAGCCACTGCGGTTCTAGTGACGACCGCAGACGTAGCGCAGGCTAACACCTCAAGTTCAGCGGCGATCAGCCATACGCAATACGCGACAATTGCGAGCGTTTCGCAGGCAAATTCTGCAAGCCATGTTGCGGTTATGCAATTGCATCTGGTCGCAGCGGCCAATTCCAGCCAGCCGAATGCGGTTTCTGATTCTGCTGTACGGCAAACGCACCCGATTTATTCGGCCAGCGTATCGCAAGCAAACGCCGCTTTTTCTGCGGCGATCAATCAGACACACCTCATTACCTCAAGTTCGGCGGCGCAGGACAATTCTGTATCTGCCAGCGGAATCAGTCAGTCGTCGACAACCTTTGTGTCTCCGAGCAATGCCGTACAGGATAGTTCACTAAGCGCCGTAGTAATCCAGCAAACGCACCTGGTCGGGTCGGATTCATCGGTTCAACAGAATACGGTTAGTCAGTCCGCCGTTAATCAGATACACCAGATATTCAGTGCTGGCGTAACGCAAGCGAATAGCGACGGTTCATCGGCCATTGCTCAGACGCATCTGGTTTCGATCTTCAGCGGGGCGCAAGCCAATTTAGTCAGTGGCGCAAGTGCCGGCCATGTAGTTTCCGGAATCGGCCATGTATGGCGCATTGACACCAGCCCATTCTATGCCGATACGCTGCTGATTGGCGATCCTGGCTTTGGCCTGCTCGGTTCGCAGATTGCCGCAACGGGCGACGATGGGCCGGGCTATCTGTACAACGATATTTCCCTGCCTGCCGATGCCGACAAGGAAATCAGCGGCGAAATCGTTACCTGGCCGCTGCATGGCGAATTGTTTGCGGACGAAGACGGATCGTTCATCTACACGCCGGATACCGGCTATGTCGGGACGGACAGTTTCGAGTATCAACTGCGCGTCGAAGGCGCTGCGACTGGCTCTCCGACGCTGGTTGAACTGACAGTAGTTGGTGATACGCAATACATCACGGCGGGAGATTTGGCGCAGAGCAATGCGACTTCTGCGGCGGCGGCAAGTCAGACGCATCGCGTCGCTGCCGCAAACGTAACTCAGTCGAATTCAGTCTCGGCGGAATCCGCAGGCCATCCAGCAACGGCATTGGTCACTGTTGCGAATGCTTTGCAGACAAATACAGCCGGCGCTGCGGAAATCATTCAGTCTTCGGCAACGCTGATTGTTCCGGCTGGCGTTGTTCAAGCGAATTCCGCTAGCCAGGCCGCAATAAAACAAGCGCATTTTATTGCGACAGGAAATGTCACTCAATCAAGCTCCGTTTCCCCTGCATCAGTAACGCAATCGTCTGCAATATTTGTTTCGTCAAGCAATGTAATTCAGGTTAATCAGCCGTCAGTAGTTTCTGTTTCACAGACGCACAGGATTCACATTTCCAATGTGACACATGCGGATTCTGCCAGTCAGTCCGCAATTATTCAGTCGCATAAAGTTTCTGTTGGAAACGGCACTCAAGCAAACTCCATAACCCAAGTTTCAGCGAGTCAAGCGCATCTGATTGGCGCTGCTGATTCATCGCAGAATAACCACGCATCAGCCGCCAGTGCCGCTATTGATAATTCTCATTACATAGCCATCAATAGCGCGACTCAAGCAAATTCCGCATCATCATTATCGGCAATACAAGTACACCTTATTGTTTCTGCGCCGGTTGCGATTGATTCGATTGCAAGTGCTTCTGCAATTGTCCAGACGCACCTAATAACCATAGCGAATGCCGCACAAGCAAACATTGTGCGTCCGGCATTGGCGGGTTTGCCGCAAGCAACCAAAGTAATAAAAGCCCATGTCTTCACGCAGATTCAAAGTGTTGTGGTTTCAAGCAGGGAAAATGTAACTGAAGTTTTGAGTAAAGAATCAAGTGTAGAAGTTTTAACAAAACGGCTTTCTGTTTCAGCACAGCGCAGAAAATCTGTAGCTATGAATTAGCTTTGCGTAAGCAGTCCGTAATATTTTTAATTTGATTTAATAAGGAGCAATATCATGGCGATTATCAGGCTATCAGCAGAAGCTGCGGGAGATGTGCTTACATCAATTAATGACAACCTAAATCTTGGGTCTGGCGCAGCAACAATAAAGCTATATACCGGGACAATTCCAGCCGATCCTGACACGGCAATTACTTCCCAGGTTTTGCTTGGAACCCTAACGTGTTCTGATCCAGCGGGTACGGTAGCTGGCCGCACGCTTACGTTCGGCGCTGTGACGATGGACGCTGCGGCAGATGCCACGGGCACGGCCACATGGGCGCGGCTTGCGGATAGCGCAGGGGTGGCGGTAATCGACATCGACATTACCACTACCGGCGGCGGCGGATTCGGCCAGATGAACACCACAAGCATCGTGATTGGCGGCCCAATTACTGCGCCGAGCATCGTTATTACTGCGTAACGACTGGCATAGAGCGGCATGCCGACAATCTACACGAATGATTATCAGGTAGCGGGCTGGACCAGTGGAAACTTCACTGGCCCGCTTACTGGCGGCTCTGCGGACTTCTACTTCAGTACCGGCGTTGTGTTCAGACCGTCCGGAGAGACTGGAGCGACCGGGGTAAACACATGGATAGACGGCCTCGGAGCAGACGAGCTAACCGTTAACGTGTCGTGCCAAACCCCGACAACATCGTCTACTGGTGGGTGGGTTGGGCTTGTAGATGAATACTTCACGGCAATTGTCGGGCAGAGTACGGATATGTCAGGCGGCGGGACAAAGACCGTTGTTCTGGATACGTCAAGTGTGGATTGGACAACCGTTCGCGGGCTTCAGGTTAAGTCTGGTGATTCATCAACGGAACACGAATTTACGCTCCACAGTAGCAGTTTCACGTCGCCGTCTGCGGCATTAACTGTATCTGGCAGCATCCCGCTTGGCGGTTACGCAACTCTGTTTGAGGCGTGCATACTGACTGCCACCGGCAGCATGCCGCTTGGTGGTGCGGCGACCTTGCTTTCCGATGCGAATCTGTCCGTTTCTGGAAGCATACCGCTTGGCGGTGCGGTGATAATCGTTCGGACGCCGATATTCTCTGTTCGTGACGGTTACTTTTTGGGTGGCGGCGCGGTGTTCGATGTGCCGGTTGCGCTGGTTGTTGCAGGCAAGTTTGTCTTCGGAGGTAGCGCATCACTGGCTGTAGAGTCGGCGCTAACCGTCTCTGGTCGCTTGCCCCTCTTTGGCGTAGCCAATTTTTACAGCGATCCTGTTTTGGTCGCCTCGGGAAAGATAAAGATCAGTGGCGGGGCGACGCTGTTTTCTTCGGCCATCCTGTCCGCCAACGGGAAGTTTAGACTCAGCGGCATAGGGGCATTCAATGTCGGCGGCAAACTATCCGTATCTGGCAAGGTTCCGCTCGGGGGCGTGGCAGCGTTTTATGCCGGGCGCGCACTATCTGTATCCGGAAAGGTTGCGCTATACGGTGCAGCACAATTCAAGCACGCCGTAGCGATAAATGCCTATGGCTCGTTTGCTTTTCACGGAGTCGCCGAGTTCTGGCATATATCGCCCCGCGCGCTGCATGTGTCCGGGGCGGTTCCATTAGACGGGAGCGCATCGCTCAACTATCAGCGAACAGATCGTGAAAATACAGGCGTGGTGATATTCGTAACAACCAACAAAACGGAGGTAGTTACTCATGGGTAAATACGACGACGATAACAAGGGCGATCTATTTCCGAGTCGTACCGGGCCGAGTATTGGCGCGTCGAAAGAGCGCGGCATGCTGGACAATGTAGGCGGTAGCAATTCATTCAAAACGAAAATGTGGCTTCAGCCCGACAGTTGCGTGACGAGGCTAAAAACAAAAGACGGCATGCCAGAGTTCATTACCGAGTGCGCCGGGGCAGAGGCCAAACCGTGCACGGATTTCCTCATAAAACAAGAGGCACTCGGAGGCTCGCTTCCTACCATAAAGGCCATGCTGCGCACCAACCCGAACGAGCGATACGGAAAGCAACTCGGGGCTGCGCTATTCACCGACTCCATATCGGCCACGCCTGAAGTCGACGTAGCCGCGACAAACGTCAACGGGCTGAAGAACTTCTCGCTGCCGGCGGCAGAGGGCGATACTTACCTTGTCCGGTTCCCGTGGTCAAAGAAAGACATTCTTCTGTACGGCAGAGACAGGCACTACTGCCCGTTTCCCAAGTCGTCAGTGAAAGCCGGGTACTTGCGCTGGCCATGCGGCCTCCTGCACAATGGAACGAAGAACTTTTTTGTCCTCGAAGTGAGAATCACATGGAGTTGTGATTCGCACTATCTATATTCACCGAGCTACACAATGGTCGAGGTGTTCGACGCAGAGAATCCGGACGTTGTACTAAAGACGCTGACATTCGAGGGCGTCTATGGGCAGCACGTAACACTCAATACCACTCCGGACACTATACATTCTGTTCTTACGATGACAGGAATATGGCCGACGCAGAATAACTGGAACATTGAGCACCCTGCTGACCCGATTGACCCACAAGGTCAGTTGATAATCGAGTTCGAGGCAACCTACGATGGTACTCTGCACGTCGATAGCGCGATTCTGTTTGATTGGGGCGCAGAAGGAAGCACAGGGCAGATTACAGCAAGCTCGGCACACATAGGCGTCCCGGATGCCTACATGGCACCGTATGTAGTAACGCTTACAACACCAACCGGAGAAGGCGGTACTTTCTATCCAATACTGGCTGGATATGGGTACAACGGGGAGCGCAGGATTATCTACTGTACGCAACGATACGAGTATGATTCTGGCAGTGGTGGTTACATTGAAAGAGGGGAAGTTTTCGCCAACGAAACACTTGTTTGCTTTATAAATTTGGACAACCCATCAGGGACGCTTACGGCCTCTCCTGCATCAATGCTGTCGAATAGCGCAGACTATATAAGTTCTATCGGGGTGGTGCACTATCTAGGCGACCAGGTTCATGCTGTCGCCGTAACCAACAACTGCGTCGTATTTGGCGCGTGGCTGCAAGCAGAGAAGCATTTTGGTAATCCTGTTCCATATTATGGAGAGGGGTATTTTTACTGCGCCATTTCCATAGAAGGTGACGTATTCGAGCTTGGAAGACAGGAGCTTAGGATATTTCCTGGAAATGAAAAAATGTTTTGGCACGTCAACACGTATTCGGATTGGGCAAAAGACACGAATAATCGGAACCGAGAAAAATACATCGCTGATCCGATTCGTGCCGGCATTTCGTGGAACCCGATAAGCAAAGAGTTTTCATTGAACAATGCGGTAGACTCTACTTACTACGACCCAACAAATCTTGAGGGGCGTTTTATCGGCGGCGTCTATACGATATTACCCGCAACGGCGTTAATCGGAACTGGATTCGTTGGGACGAGAAAGAAACTATGAATACACAACCCATTGGCCCGTTCCTCGGGATCAACCACTACCTGCCGGACACGTCGCTTTCTACTGAAAACGGGGATTGGCTGCGCGACGCAGAAAACGTTGACATCGACAATTCAGGGTGGGTGTCACGTCGCGCCGATCTGCTTCAGGTTCAGGCGATGACCGATGCCCATTCGCTCTACATGCTGACGGACACGGACGGATATCTGGTGCGCGGCACGGCGATGTATGCGGTCACGTTGGCACCTTCCTATTCCGAGACTCTGTTTCTCGTTCTTACAAGTGGCGCAGCGGTATCGTGGCAGGAATACGACGGCAAACTCTATTATTCCAGCGCAACAGATTCCGGAAAGATCATCGGGGGTATTGCGTATCCGATGGGGCTTGCGACGCCGACCGCGCCGACCTGTACGATGATACCTGGGGCGCTTTATGAAGGCGCGTATCAGGTTAGCGTCAGCTACTCAAATAGCGTGACTGGCGAAGAGGGCGGAATATCAGCGTCTAGCAACCTATCGGTTCCTACTGCTGGCGGCGTTCGCATCACGCTTCCCGGAACATCCCCTGGCGCTACGCACGTCAACGTTTATTTCTCGACAGTGAATGGCTCGATACCAATGTGGATCGGCAGCTATGCAGTCGGAACAACCATCGTTGATGTGGTTGCAGAGCCGACTAGGTTACGCGAAGGAATATTCAAGGACGAGGAACCGCTGCCCAATGGGACACGACTATTCCTGTTCAATGGACAGCTTTGCTCAGTCAGCGGGAAAGACCTGTACTACGGCATCCCGTACAAGCCAGGGTACTGCCTGAAAACTGACAAGCGGGTTCCGTTCGAAAGTGACATCGGAATTGCCATCGGGAATCAGAACGGCGTCTATGTGTCCGCTGGAAAGACATACTTCATGACTGGACGACAGATTGGACCGGATATGGAAATGCGCGCTATCCTTCATTACGGCGGCGTGGCTGGAACTGAGTTCGTCATCGAGAACGTCGCTCCGGATGCGCTAATCGTCGGTTGGTTCGGCGCGCGCGGAATAGTCTTTGCAGACATCAACGGGTCAGTTACTGAGATCATGGCGCAAACCGTCAAGCAGACTCCGCCGGCTTCCGGGGTTTCTGTCGTGGTTGAAGAAGACGTAGAAGAGTATCGCAAGGTTGTTTCGTGCGGCTGGTGCGTGAACGTCAAGACCAAGGCCGTATCAAGGTACTCTGGCTGGCCCGTAACATCGGCTTCGCGTGGATACGTGACCGTTCCTGCTGGTATGTGTTTATTGGCAGGAGGGACGGCAAAAATCGAAGGCCATATCTCGCTCGGGAAAAATAACTTTGGCGTAGAGAACCTTAAACATCTTCCGGCTTGTTATGTCGGATGCGCTTCAAAAACCCCAATGGAGTTGCGCGTCACGACGCCAGAAGATGATTTGTACTATTACGAAGCACGATCATGCAGCGACGGCATCAAGACGCATCGTATTGATCCGGGAAAAGGGCTGCGCGCCAACTGGTACGACCTTTCAATTTACAACACAGAAGGTTCAGACTTCACGCTGGCCTCTGCCAGCTTTGCGCCGGTTGAATCCGGCAGGAGGATTTAAACATGCCCTACGGACTCCCACTGGACTTTGCTGCCGACCTTCCACCGGAGGTAATGGAAAATGCAGGTGTGATCGCCTTCGAAGCAGCGGTCAATTCAACATGGGCGCTCGGCCTCGACAACCGAACGAACGTTATGAACAAGATTTCGAACATTGTTTCGGACCTTCAGAACACGCTGAACACCCCGACGATGAACAACACGACACTAGCCCCGGCAACCGTAGCCGAGCCGCTGGTAAATATTCCTTCGTCGGTCACATCCACTGATATTTACAACGAATTCACGACTCAATACACCAACCTTATCAACCTGTTCGACGCAAAACGGACGAGCTTCATTGCAGCGTATTTCCCAACGGAGAACGCAACATACACCCTTGCTGAGAATTGGCTTGCCGCAGCGATTGCAAACCCGAATGTTGGACTACCGCCAACGGTTGCTGCGCAAATATGGGGTGACGATGCAGCCCGCATTTTGTCAGACGCAAACCGCGCAAGTGACGCGGTTCTATCGCAGTTCGCCGCACGGGGATTCCCGCTTCCACCCGACGCCGCGCTGAGTGCTACGCTACAAATCCAGCAGAAGGCACAAGACCTTACCGCAGAGTCAAGCCGCAAGATCGCTATCATGTCGGTCGAAATGCAGAAATGGATTGTAGAGAAAATTCTTTCTCTGCGCGACATGGCACTCAAGGCGATTCTTGACTACGTTAAGGTAGAGGCGCTTGGGCCAGATATTGCCAGCAAACTTGTTCCTATCGGATACGACGCGCAGAGCAAGCTGATTTCTGCTGTTTCTTCGTACTACAACGCCCGCACCGGCGCAGCAGAGCTTACCTATAAAGGGACGCAGCACAACGCCGACCTGACACAAGATACCAACACACAGAACCTAAAGTCCGAAATGATGATGGTCACGGAGTGGGTTAAGGCCATTCTGACGGAGGTTCAAACCATGTCGCAGATGGCGACCTCGCTATTCAACAACATCCATGCACAGACTTCGCTTGGCGTGTCGAACAGTAAGAGTGTGTCGCAGTCTGTTTAACCTTATCAGTGGATATACAAGAGGGCGCTTCGGCGCTCTTTTTGTTTCTTCAAATCCTGATGAATGCTGGCTTATTGATTAGATTTGCCCTATCTGCAAATCCGTCAGATGGCGGAATCAGGAGGGGTTATCGTACTCTCCGAACATATTGACTGGAGTAGTCCGCGATGAAGAAAGCAAGAGCCTGTTTCGCCGATGGTGGTCAGATCAGCAAGGCTGATCAACTGATTGCAGAAATGAATGCCAAGTATGGCGTCAGCGGAAACTCTCAACCGGCACCGCCGCCCGTCGCCCAACCGGCACCACAACCGCAGCCGGAACAGAAACAGAATTCCAAGGGACTGATTGGCGATGCGCTGAATTTGTTTGGCAATCGCCAGAAACAGATCGACAAGGCGTCTGGTTACGCCAATGGCGGTCTTATCAAAGGTATCGGCACGCCGACCTCGGACAGCATCGACGCACAGGTAGAAGATACTGGCGAGCCGATCAAGGTATCGACCAAGGAGCGCATTGTTTCCCACGAGCAGGACAAGTTGCTGCAACGACTGGCGAAGGCAATGGGCTTTGAGTCGGTCGATGCGTTTTTCGAGGCGGGCACCGGCAAGCCGGTTGGCCCGACGATCAAGGGTGGCAAGAAGGCAGCAGCGGGCGGATGGTCGCTAGACAACAATCCAGATGAATACGCCAAAGCAATGCAGGCCACGCGAAACACTCTTTCCATCCCGTCACTCAGCACCAACAACTCGGCAGCGCAGGGTGGAATCTACAAGGATGTTGGTCTTCCTGCAATCAGCATGGGCGCAGGACAGGCGCCGACTATTTACGACAACGGAGGCCTGCCGACAAAAACTGACCGGGTGTCTGGTTCGCTTCCGGTGGCAACTGCACAGAATTCTGTAAGCCCGTCGAATGACGGTCCTCGCCCTTGGTATGCCGGCGCTTCGTCCGCCGACAATCGCACCGGGCTTGAAATGGAGCGTGGCCGGCGCGCCGAAGCGACCTCTGCTGGCGTGATGAATGATCCAGTAAAGTCTGCCCTGCAATATGGCGTTGTCGGACAAAACGGCACAGCACAAGCGCCGGCCCAAGTTCCTTCGCACGCAAGCAACCCTTTGTCTGCTGGCGTGTTGTTAAACTACGGAAATGAGGGCCGTAGCGTTCCTGCTCCGATCTCCAAGCAAAATCCAGGCGCCATCGTTGATAACCAATTCACCGAAGGTAGCAGAAACTACACCGTCAATCCGACATCGCAAGATGGAGTTAAGCGGGTCACGTCACCCGAAACATCACCGCTCTACACCAACATTGATCCGCAGAAAGCCGTTGTTGGGCTGAAAGATCAGATGATCGGCGGCGATGCGGCCTCTGTGAATGAAGGACTCTCCCGCTACGCTAATGCGAACAAGATTACGGGGGAAATGATCGCCAATCGAGACAAGGATATTCCGGCTGGCGGATACGCTCCTGGCATTCTTGGTGATGGCGGCGTGGAAGCGGCGAACGCCGAGAAAACGCAGCGTTGGCGCCAAGATGATTTGCTAAGACTTGCCACTCGCGGAAACCAGGCGGCCATTGGCGCATTGCTGAATTCAGACGGCCATCGTGACGTTGCCGCAATGAACAACGAAACTTCCCGCCAGAATGCCGGAGTCGCTGCGCAGCGCGAAAGCAACCGTGACCAAGTAACCATGCGCGGACAGGATTTGAATGCGCAGAATGAACTGCTGCGCCTGCAAGGAAATCCGCTGGACAACCAGACCAAGCAACTGTCACTGACGCAGGCGCAACGCATTTCTGACCTTCAAGGAAAAGCAATCGCTGGCGACAAGAATGCGCTGGCTTCGCTTCAGGCATTGACCGGAAAGAATCCGAACGCTGACCGTTACATCACTGTGCAGGGCGGGGAAGAAATTGGGCCTGACGGCATGAGCAAGATTCGCCGCCCGAGCTATGTATTCGATCAGCAGACTGGCCGGCGCGTTCAGGAAGATGGGCAGCAATCCGGCGCCCCGTCTGTTGGCGACGTTCGCGGCGGATACCGATTCAAGGGCGGCAATCCGGCAGATAAGGCATCTTGGGAGAAAGCATAATGGCTGGACCGTGGGAAGAGTTCGCACAAAACAGTGAAACAGAATCAGGACCGTGGGCTGATTTTTCTACTAACCAGAAGCCAAAGAAACAAGATAACGCCTTAGTCCGTGGCCTGACACAAGCCAATAGCGCCCGCAAGACATTTGGCGCATTGACTACCGGCGACTATGAGAGCGCCGCAAAACTCGCTGCCGAGCGCGATGCTTATCAACGCGCCAATCCCGGAACGCCGGAAGGCAATGAGTTGATGGCTGCATGGGAAAAAGGCGATGGCGTCATTGGTGGTATCAAAGGCGTAGCAGGAGAGTTTGCAAAAGATTGGCGCGAGGCTCCAACTGGTATTGCCGCCTTGCAGGCGACCGGAAAAAACCTGTCAGCAATGGGCGGTGGAATTGTCGAGCAAATCCCGAACATGGTCATGCCGATGGCGGGAATGTTGGCTGGTGGTGCCGCCGGTTCGCTTGCTGGACCAGTTGGTACGGTTGGCGGTGCCTTTGCTGGCGCGGCAACAGGAAATACGGCTGCTGAATCTGCCGAGCAAGTTGATCGGGCTATCCGTGGCGCAGGCATCAATCCGCAGGATACCAATGCTGTTCGTTCATTCCTTGAGCAAGACGCGGGCGGCGTTCTCGGAAAATCAGCCATCAAAGGCGGCATCATTGGCGCGGTCGATACCGCAACGATGGGTATTGGCGGGAAGATGCTGCGCGCTCCGGTCAATGCCGCTACGGATAGAGCTATTGCTTCTTTGGGTATCAACGCGGCAGACAAGGCTGCTGTATCTGCTGCACGCGAACAGATTGGCGCAAGGGTGCTTGCTGACCCGATTTATCAAGCATCGCAGAAAGGCGTTCAAGCACTCGCCCGTAATGCAACCGTAGGTGCGCTGGAGCCTGTTGGGGAATTCGCTGGTGAATATCTTGGACAAGGCGCTGCAACCGGCGATTGGGATACCAAGGGCGCCATGCTTGAAGCCCTGTCGTCGCTTGGACAAAGCGGCATTACCTATGCCGGCCAGAAGATTTATCAAGCCGCCACAAGCCCGCTACGTGGCGTCAAGGCAGACCAGACTGCACCACAAGACGCTCCGACTATCCCGCCCGATGTATCACTCACTTCTGACCCTGTTCCCGTACAGCAACGCATTGATACCATGCTTGGCCTCGACGCTACCCGCATGGATGACAAGGGCCGCAAACAATATGAGGCTGATCTTGTCGCAGCATTCAATGAACCTATTGGTATCCGTCTTGATGCAAATCAAAACGAAGTGCCTTACACGATGGGCGAGTATCTTGATTCTCAGATTAAGATTGCTGACAACGAACGCGCCAAGCCTATGCGTTCCAGTGCAAACCAACAGGCTACGACACGCCTAGACCAACTAGCCGAAGAAGAAGCGCAGCAACACGCTGCTATCACGCAAGACCTAGTACGTTCCGCTGCCCAAGGTGGCGCACTTTCCAAGGCTGCACTGACCGGCATCCAGACCGGCGCAACGCAGATGCCGGTGCATCCGGAGCGCGCCGCTATCGAGCAGCAGATGCTTGCCGATGAAGCCGCACAGGCAGAACTTGCGCCCATTGAGCGCCTGATGCGCACGCGCTCTGACGAACAGGTTCAACGCATTGCCGAGAACGAGAACGCCAATCCGAAGATGCGCCAAGTTGCCATTGCGGATTTGCAGCGCCGCATGGCAACCAAAGCGCAGCCGACGACGACCAGACCGCTACCGCAGACCGCTACGCAGTTCAATCTACCGGAGAATAGTCGTGCTGCCCAACCTGTCAAAATGGCTCAAGCGCCGCAAGAAACGAATGCTCCGCAAGATGGGATTGAACAAGGCGCCGCACCTCAAGCACGAATCAAGCAGCTTCAGGCGCAACTGAAAACCGCAAAACCGTTTGAGCGTATCGAATCGGACCTGAACGGGCAATTGATTAGCCTTGTCACAAAAGATGCCGAACAAGCTATTGCATCTGGCGTGCCGCCAACTTATTCAACAGGTAACGGGAATTTTGTTGTTATCCATCCTTCTGCACAGAAAGAAGGAATGATTCAAGTAACCAGATATACCGACAATGGCGTGTTTGGAGACTCGCAATACAAGAGCATTGAAGAGGCTGTTCGAGATAACACGCTTTGGATTAAGGAGCGCATGGATTCCAATGATGCCGTAGCAGTCATTGAGAAGTCGATTCAAGCCGAGGCCGAATATCAGCAGCGCAAGAACGCCGCACCTCAAAGAGCAAAAGTAAAATCTGACTCTAGCCTTAACCGTGATTCAAGTTGGGTTATCCGCAACAAGGAAACCGGCGAAGTGGTCATGGAGACATTCGACCGGAAAAAGGTTGATGCGCTGAACACGTCCAAGTATGAGGCGGTTCCGATTCAAGAGTATCTTGGGAGTCTTGATGTACAGTCGGCACCAAACGCCGCGCCTGTTACAAATGCTGATGCTGGTATCGGCGTAGGCGGAAAATCTGGTATCGCCAAAGGCGCATCTGGCATAGCTCAACGCCAAGCGAATGCAGCAAACAACTTCATTGACAGCGTTCAAGAGCAGTTCGGACTGAGCAAAGAAGACGCCGGTAAAGCATGGGATCACTTCGTCCAAAACAAGCTGGTAAAGATTGATGCCGTTGGCGGGCAATACTCTTTGACCGATGGCCGCTTGTGGGATGGCGAAGTAATGCGCCGCGCTGCAAACAATGAGGCTCAACCAAAGCCAAAGGCAAAGCCGAACCGTCGCGAAATCGACTCAACCAAAGACACTTTGTTCCAGGCCATCGCCAAACTTGGCGGCATGGATACGCAAGAACTGACAAGCAACGGATTCGACCAAAAAGACATTAGTGTTCGTCACAATGGAAGAGTCATTCAAAGCGGCAAAAACAAAGGTCAGCTTACAAAGCCATCGTTTAAATCGCTATCGCTTGGCTTCAACATGCCGCTGCACAAGAAAGGCGGCATGTCGTTCGATGGCGTCTTGGAAGAACTGAAGCAGCACGGATATTTCCCTGAGGACGCAACCAAGAACGATGCCATCGAAGCATTCCGCCGAGAACTAGGCGGCGATGCTGTAATGACGCCTGATGCTGCAATGCAACAAGCAGAAATGCAGGCTGAACAGGAAGAGAACGACGCCATTGGCTACGATGACCTGAGCGACCGCGAAAAGGCGCTGGTCGATTTCCATGCCGAAACGGTCTATGATAATGATGACCCGATTGAAGCATTCAAGCGCGGCATGAAGCGCGATGGTGCAACCGAGGACGAAATCAATGAAGCAATCAAGCAAACTTTCGGAGCGCAAGAGACTGGAAATAATGATTCCGGTGGAACGTCGCAAGGAACTGGCGAAACTCGGGATGCGCAAGGGGCTTGGAATGGCAGCCAAGATGGAGAAATTCAGGAAAGCGCAGAACCCGACTGGCTGACTGGTCAGACCAACGAACAAGCCGCTGCCGAACTCGCCAAGCGCAAAGCCGACATTGCCGAAGAGAAGCGCCAGCATGAAGAACTGATCGCCAAGGCCAAGCGCGAGTCAAACGCCAAAGAGAAGGCCCGCCGTGCTGCGCAGGTATTGGCCGAACGCGAAGCCGCCAAGAAAGCCGAAGTCGATAAAGCCGCTGAAGACTTCGCGCTAGGACAGGAAGCCCCCGCACCCGTAGAGCGCAAGGTAACGACTGAGGATGCTCGCGGGCAACAGGATGTGTTTGCGCAACCCGCACAGGGACAGAAAGCACCAGAAAAAAGCGAGAGAGAATCCGCAGAGCTTCGTTACAAAGAAATTCTCTCGCAGTGGAAAAGCAAATCCCTTGGAAAAATGTGGAAGCCGACTACCCCACTTGAAATTAAGGTAGAGGCAGAGAAGCTAATGGCTACTCTCTCAAGCAGAGAGCAACCAGCACAGGAACCCGCGCAACCCGTCAAAGCAACCACAGAAGCCAAAGCCGTTGAGCCTGCTGCGGTCGACGCCAAGAAAGAGGCGAAATCTGAAGTAATCGAAGGCGCTGGCGAGAAGCTTGAATTTGCTCGAAAGTACAAAGTTGCCTCAATGGCGAAAGAGTATTCAGACCAAGAGTTAGCCAATTTGCCCCTGTCAAAGATATGGCCCGCCGATGAAATTGACAGCATAGAAGATGCGTTTATTGCTGCCGTATCGACTGCGGCAAGAGCAGAAATTCCAGCAAAGCCACGTAAAGTCTATAAGGTTGATTCTTGGGTAAACAAGATCAAGGCGCTGCGTGGATTGGTTCAGAAGGTTATCAACAGCACCGAAACGCGAGACAGGCTGCGCGAGATGTTGAAGAACTGGAAGACGCTGGACGACTTCTATTCAAAGGTTGTATTGCTTGAATCCATTGATCGCGCCCAGTGGAAGCGCATTGGATATGTTCGTGAGCGCCCGGATGCCTATCAATACAAGGATGGAAACCGAGTTGATACACCAATGGTTTCTCTTGAAATCGATGGTAAGAGCCATTGGATCGACAATGCTGGCTCCGTCCATGACGCACTGGACAAGATCAACAAACTGCTTGGTGTTGAGACAAAGCCGAAGCTCATGGAATTCGAGGTGCGAGGCAAAGGAAATTCCTATTTCATCAACAAGAAAGGCGACCGCGAATACCGGAAACTGAAAACATTCACCAGCACAGAAGAGGCGTTCAAATTCCGCAAGGAAAACTACGACGAACTTGTTTCTGCGTGGGAGGCTGTAAAGGATAGCGATAACGTCAAGAAAACGGATGTTCGCAACGCTGAAAATCGTCCGCGCACCGGACAGGATTGGCGCAAAGGAAAGAACGTTGATTCGCAGACGTTCATTGACACGTTCGGATTCCGCGCCGCCGACTTTGGAAATTGGGTAAAACAGGGCGACGACGCAAAAGAGCGCCAGGGCATGCTGAACCAAGCCTACGACGCGCTCATGGATTTATCCGAGATCGTCGGCCTACCGCCAAAGGCGATTTCGCTCAATGGAACATTGGCGCTTGGGTTCGGACTGGATGGCAAGGGATGGGCTTCGGCGCACTTCTCGCCTGACAAACTATTCATCAACCTGACCAAGACCAGGGGCGCAGGAAGTATTGCCCACGAATGGCTCCATGCGCTCGATAACTACTTTGCCCGCATGAGAAATGACGGCAATGAGGTTCAGTTCACTGGCGACCAAAACGCTTACCGCAAAGATAATTTTGTGACTTACAAGCCGGAAGCGATGTATGTCCACAAGACCAAGCGCAGCACGCCCATGTCTCGCGCCGATTTGCAGCGGATGCATGAACAGGCGCCTAGCTCTGAGTATTGGATTACAGATAATTGGGAGAAGGATAAGAACCATCCTGAAGGCATTCGCCCGCAGGTTGAGAAAGCGTTTTCTGAGCTTGTTGAAACGCTCAATGCTTCGCCCATGCTGGCCCGCGCCAGAAAGATCGATAAAGGACCAGACGGATATTGGTCGCGCATCATTGAACGTGGCGCAAGATCATTTGAGAACTACGTCATCCACAAGATGATGGAAGGCGGGTATCAAAACGACTATTTGGCGAATGTTAAATCAGCGGAAGATTTTAGCCGTGACAAGGGGCGCTATCCGTACCTGTTGCCGGAAGAGGTAGCGCCTGTTGCAGAAGCATTTGACAACCTGTTCAACACGCTCGAAACCAAGGAAACCGACAAAGGGATTGCGCTCATGGAAGAAAGCGCGGTCTATAATGTGAATGAGCCGGACGCATTCACGGGCGACATTTTCCAAGGAACCGAACATGCGCTACCCGAAACCAAAAGAAGGGCTATACCTGCCGGGCGACAAAGCCGGGCGCGGGCTGACGACGGGCAGGGAGCAAGCCGCGTACTCGCTGTCCGCGAAGCCGCAGATACCCCAGGCGTCTATCACGTTTCGGCCCAGCTCGTTACCGTTGGCGAGAGACAACTCCCGGTAGCCACGGTCAAGACCAGCGAAGACGCCGCCCGCGCCTTCGCGCACTTGTCGCGCTTTGCCGTCGAGCATATGGACGGCCTTGTGACCGACAAAGACGGCAAGCCGCTGGCGATCATTGGTGCTTTCAAGGGTGCGCCAACACAAGCGAGCGTGTATTCATCGACCCTGATGATGGAGCTGGCGCGGATCGACGGCGCGGCGAATCTGTGGCTGTCGCACAACCACCCGTCCGGAATGCCCAACCTGTCGGAAGCCGACAGAACCCTGTCGCGGAATTTCAGAAAAATCCTGCGCGATACCAGTGTCACCTATCAAGGGCTGTCGGCGATGGCGCGGCGCGGTGACACCATTCGCTGGGAAGATGATGACTACAATAGCGGCGAGGTTTCGGCGAACGAGCCGACGCCGCATCGCGTGCCGATTGTTGAGCGCGAGCTGGTCAATTCCAATCCGGTCAGCAAGGTGGGCGGACCACAAGACGCAAAGCGTCTAGTTCCTGATCTGGCAAAGGATTCTCCTGGTGTTGTCTTCCTGACGGCGCAAAATGAAATCGCTTCCTTTGTTCCGTTCTCGCCGGAGGAAATGGGCGAATTGCGCAGCGGTAGCCGGCTGATGAAGCTGTTCAATGCAGCCGCCAAGTCCGGCGCAACTGGCGCGCTGGTGGCCATGCCGGACGGCAAGGTAACTACGGCGCAGTTCGGCAACCTAAAAGGCGCGCTCGGCACGATCGATGTGGGCGTGTTTGATGGCATTCGCTACGACAGCGCGGCCACAGATGGCGGAAAGTCGGTTGCCGAGTCGGGCGAATACGTTGATTCGGTCGGCGCTAACTTCTTTTCGCGCGGAAACGGCGCAACACAGGGCCAGTCATTCCCCCGCGCCCAAGCCGAATCCCGCATCAAGTCAATCCTTGGCGACAAGCTAGGCAAGGTACTGATTGACTCGGGAATTGTCAGCTTCACCAACAAAGGTAACGAGTATCAAGGCGCAACCTACAAGGATGGTTCAATTTCCCTGAACCTTGACGCGCTGAATGCCGACAACTTCGCAGGTGTACTACAGCACGAAGGTTTCCACTCGACCATCCGCGACCTCGTAGGCGAACAGACCTACACGCAGATGATGAAGCGCCTCGATACCATGCTGGCAATGGGCAAGGGCGCGCAATGGGTCAAGGATGCCGAAGCGGCTATTCCGAGCGATACGAAAGCTGAACATCGTACCGAAGAGATTGCCGCGTACAGCATTGAGCAGTACGTCAATGGTGCCAAACAGCCTAACATCATCAAGCGTTGGGTGGAATCGCTACTCTCTGCACTACGTACTGCGATCATTCAACGAATGCCGAATGGCAAACTGAAATTGTGGGCGATTGGCAATATCAAGCCGCAGGACTTGGCTAACCTGGCGATTGCTGGATTGAAGGCGAAGGCTGGAAAGGTTGCCGCCACCTCTTACACGTCTGCGGGTTACGCTGACGCTCGCATGAGCAAGACACAAGAGCGGACGGTGAGAGCCGTTAATCCGGGTTCGTCGGAACCTGTGCAGTATGTTGGCGAGGCTGGCGGCAAAGTCAGTATCAAAGAATTCAATGCGTTTGTCAATCGGTTCAAGGGTGAGCAGCCGATAGACAACTACGGCTATAAGCAGAAGATTGCCGACCTTGTTGAAGAGATTGAATCTGACTGGTCGAAAGGCTCAAGCGATGATTACTCGAACATATTCGGCCCGGACAAGATTTATGTCGACCTGCACAAAGAAAACAATATGGAGTATTTTGATGGAGACGGCGACCTGACGGATAGCGGATCGAGCAGATATAACGAACTTGAGCGTGAGCTATCTACGAAAATTGCCAAAGATGAAATCGGAGAGCCTGAGCGTCAATCTGTTTCGCTGAACAAAGCTGGCGATATGGCGAAGATTGTTCATGCTTACCTTGAGAAACTTGGCATCGAACCATCCGCAATTAGCGGTAGCGGAAAATCTGACAGTAAATATTTTTCTGTTGAAATCAACGGTGAGCAAAAAACAGTCCGCGTATCTGATCATCAGATTCCAGTCGAATACCAGGATCGCAACGGCGCGGCTGATTACGAAATTGCGCTCTACGACGTAGGTGATGATGTGCGTTCAGACGGTCGCATTACTTCTAATGGAATTACTGAAGAAGAGGCTTCCAGAAGGGCTGTTGAGGTAATCAATAGCATATTGCAGGCGCAGGGCCGGGAGGCGATGGCCTACTCCAAGATCAACCAGACAGATACGCCAGAATTCAAGAAATGGTTTGGAAATAGCAAAGTGGTTGACGCTGACGGTAAGCCGCTGGTTGTTTATCACGGAACTAACGCTGACTTTTCTGTATTCAAGACAACCCGTTCAGGAGAGTTTGGCCCGGCCATTTACTTAACTGACAATCCGCGAGAGGCGGGAGAGTACGGCGAGGCCGTCAAAGGAATATCGTTTGCTCCGCCTTCGGCAAATATCATGCCGGTTTATGCTCGTATTGAAAATCCTTACACCAAGGGGGTTGATGCGTTTTGGAAAGAGTTTGGTAGATCAGATTCCGATGCTGCCGGTGTTGAGCGTGCAAAAGCCGCTGGATATGATGGGATTATTGCAAAGCGCGCCGACCGTTACTATGACAATGTGGCGCATGAATTTGTTGATCTCGGGAACACGCTGACGCATTACATTGCCTTCAGCAATACACAGGTGAAATCTGCCATAGGAAACAATGGGGATTTCGGCACCAACCCTGACATCCGCTACAGCCGCGCCAAAATCATCGGAGACTCTGGAAGGCAATCAGCATTTGATATTCCAGAATCGTCCAAGATGGATGATGTTATCTACGCCATGCAGGATAAGCAGGTTGATCTGCGCCGTGTGGTGCAGTCGATCAAGAAGGCCGGTGGCAACCTGACGGATAGCAACAACGCCTACCTCCAGGAAGAGCTATTCCACGGTCGCGCGTCCAAGGGTGTGCATGATTTCCTGAACAACGAACTGCGTCCTCTGGTGGCACAGATGCGTTCGCTCAATGTGGAGATGGCCGACTTCGAGGAATATCTGTGGAACCGCCACGCCGAAGAGCGTAACCAGCAGATTGCCAAGATCAACGACCAGATGCCGGATGGCGGGTCGGGTATCAAAACCGCCGATGCCAGAGCCTATCTGAAGGCACTTGATCCGGCCAAGAGATCCGCCTACGAATCACTGGCAAAGCGTATCGGCGCGATCAACCGCAGCAGCCAAGAAATCCTCGTCAAGTCTGGTCTTGAAAAGCAGGAAACGATTGACGCATGGAATGGCGCGTACAGCAACTATGTGCCGCTTCATCGTGAGGATGTGGATACCGGCCACGTTGGAACAGGCAAGGGATACTCGATTCGCGGCAGCGCCAGCAAGCGCGCGGTCGGCTCCAATAAGCCTGTAGTTGATATTCTGGCGAACCTTGCCATGCAGCGCGAGCGCAACATTGTCAGGGCAGAAAAGAATCGTGTCAGCAACGCGCTATACGGGCTTGCTGTTGCCAATCCGAATGCTGACCTATGGGAAGTTGACAAAGCGCCTACGGAAAGAGTCGTTCAAAACAAGGCTGTGTATAAGGTTGTCGATGACACGAATGGCGTTGTGCTGGATGAATTCGACCGCATGGAAGATGCCGAACGCTACAGTCTGCACCATGACAATACATCGGTAGAGCAGTCGTGGGCCGACAAGGTTGTTACTCGCATCGTTCCAGGCTTCCGCCAGCAAGACAACGTGATTCATACCCGCATTAACGGCGAGGATCATTTCGTCATCATGGACGACAAGAATCCGCGATCTGTTCGCATGGCGCAATCCATCAAGAATCTCGACATGGATCAACTTGGCAAGGTGCTATCGAATACTGCCAAGGCGACTCGTTACATGGCCGCGATCAACACGCAGTACAACCCCGTGTTTGGCGTGGTCAATTTGACGCGCGACACTCAGGGTGCAATGCTTAACCTTTCGACTACGCCGTTGGCCGGGCAGCAGAAAAAGGTTCTCAAATACACGCTGTCTGCATTGCGTGGAATCTACGCTGATTTGCGAGACTCTCGCAACGGCAAGGCGCCTTCATCGGCATGGGAAAAAGAGTTTGATGAATTCCAGAATGCAGGTGGTCAAACCGGGTTCAGAGATCAGTACAGTAATGCACAGGAACGTGGCGACGCCATTGCCAAGGAACTGAAATCGCTTGACCGAAACTGGTTGTTGAAGCGCGGCGGGGCGATGTTTGACTGGCTAAGTGACTACAACGAGTCGATGGAAAACGCTGTTCGCCTAGCCTCATTCAAGGCGGCCAAGGAAAGCGGCATGAGCGTTGAACAAGCGGCATCGCTGGCGAAGAATCTCACGGTC
>ENA-UOWG01001669-UOWG01001669.1-activated-sludge-metagenome-genome-assembly--contig:-NODE-1669-length-21198-cov-6.543631_pt1 | contig 21198 bp, 14 predicted proteins | sample MGYA00238147_ERZ761563 | MGnify/ENA primary metagenome ERZ761563 (study PRJEB28884, sample SAMN05720216) | anaerobic digester metagenome | isolation source: active sludge of municipal... | reverse complement strand
AGCCGGTTTCCATGCTGATCCCCGAGGTTGTTGGTTTTCGTTTCACAGGAAAATTAAAAGAAGGCGTGACGGCGACGGATCTCGTCCTGACTGTCACGCAAATGTTGCGCAAAAAAGGCGTGGTCGGAAAATTCGTTGAATTCTTCGGCTCCGGCGTGACAGAACTTTCACTTGCCGACCGCGCGGTTGTTGCGAACATGGCCCCTGAATATGGCGCCACCGCCGGATTTTTCCCCGTGGACCAGGAAACCCTCGCTTTTCTCAAATTGACCGGCCGAAGTGAAGAACAGATCAAGCTCGCGGAAACCTATTTGAAAGAACAAGGGCTTTTCCGCGAAAGCGGCGAAGACCGCATTCTCTATTCGGATACGCTCGAACTCGATCTTTCGGACGTGACCCCGAGCCTTGCCGGGCCCAAACGGCCCCAGGACCGCGTTACCCTTAAAGAAGCGGCGCCTTCTTTTAAAAAAATGCTGGCTGAAACGGTAAAAAATAAAAAAGATCTTGCCAAAAAAGCCCCTCTTGAGATCGCCGGCGAAAAGTGCGAGCTGGAGCAAGGCTCTGTCGTGATCGCTTCGATCACAAGCTGTACGAACACTTCAAGCCCTTCCGTGATGCTGGCGGCGGGGATCCTTGCAAAAAAAGCGATTCAAAAAGGATTAACGGTCAAACCGTGGGTCAAAACCAGTCTTGCGCCGGGCTCGCAGGTCGTAACCGATTATTTGGCGGCAAGCGGGCTTCTTTCCTGCCTTGAAGTGCTGAAGTTTAATCTCGTAGGTTACGGTTGTATGACCTGCATCGGAAATTCCGGACCCTTGCCCGAACCGGTCGCAAAAGCAATCAAGGAGAAAGATCTTGTCGTGGCTTCAGTCCTTTCGGGAAATCGGAATTTCGAAGGGCGCGTGCATTCCCAGGTTCGGGCTAATTATTTGGCCTCACCGCCGCTGGTGGTGGCTTATGCGATCGCCGGAACGATCATGATCGATCTTGAAAAAGATCCTCTCGGCAAAGGAAAGAACGGCAAACCCGTTTTTCTGAAAGACATCTGGCCAAGCTCAGCCGAGATCCGCGAGGCTTTAAAAAGCGTCGATGCGGCCATGTTCCGGAAACGGTATAAAAATGTTTTTGAAGGGAACGAATCCTGGAAAGCCCTGACGGCGCCTTCGGGCGACACCTTTTCTTGGGACAAAAAATCCGCTTACGTCAAACAGCCGCCTTATTTTAAAAAAATGCCGGCATTACCGCAGGAACTTAAAAATATCAAAAACGCCCGCGTCCTGGCCATGCTCGGAGATTCCATTACGACGGATCACATTTCTCCGGCCGGCCACATCGCTCCGGCAAGCTCCGCCGGGAAATACTTGATCGAGCGGGGGATCGAGCCAAAAGATTTTAATTCTTACGGGGCAAGGCGCGGCAACCACGAGGTCATGATGCGCGGAACTTTTGCGAACATCCGCCTCCGGAACCTTCTTGTGCCTGGGATTGAAGGCGGCATGACAAAATATTTTTCAGAGAAAAGCCTGCCTGCCGGCAGGCAGGGAAAGCCCGCCGTTATGTCGATCTTTGACGCCGCGATGGCCTATCAGGAAGAAGATCGTCCGCTCGTGATCCTTGCCGGCAAAGAATACGGTTCCGGTTCATCGCGGGACTGGGCGGCCAAGGGTCCTGCGCTTTTAGGGGTTCGCGCGGTCATTGCCGAAGGTTACGAAAGGATCCACCGCAGCAATCTGATCGGAATGGGTATCCTTCCGCTCCAGTTTTTCCAAGGACAAAACGCCGCTTCTTTTAAATTAACGGGAGAGGAGACCTATTCGATCGAAGGGATCTCAAAAGGGTTGAAACCGGGAAAGATCCTGACGGTAAGGGCCTTCGCCGGGGGCAAGGAGAAGGTTTTTGAAGTGGTTTGCCGTATTGATACGCCGGTCGAACTGGAATATTACAGGCACGGCGGCATCCTTCCTTATGTCTTGCGGCAGCTTTTGAAATAAAAGACAGTTCCTGTTTTTTCCGCTTCGAGTATAATAACCGCATTCGTTCATCCGACAATCATTCAGGGATCATAAAATGCCTCACAAAATAAAAAAAGAACCTTCAAGCGCTTCAAAACTGGTCAAGGGTCTGGAAGGGGTCGTCGCCGCTCAAACATCCTTAAGCGATGTGGATGGCGAGAACGGCCGGCTTCTCTATCGCGGTATTCCGATCGGGGAATTGGTCGAAAAATCCCACTTTGAAGAGGTGGCTTATCTTCTCTGGTACGGAAAACTTCCGACCGCCACAGAACTCGATGATTTTAAAAACACTCTCAAGGTCCAGCGGCCTCTTTCTGACAGGGCCTTGGAGGTTTTAAAACTTATCCCGACCACAACGCATCCGATGAGCGCGCTGCGCACCATGTGTTCGCTGATGGGCAGCCTGGACCCCAGGGCGCATATCGTCAATCCCGAAGAATCCCTGCGCAAGGCGTATCATCTGACCGGCGTTTTCCCGACGATCATCGCCGCTTTTTACCGGCTTCGTGAAGGCAAAGAACCCATCGCTCCCGACATGAGCCTTTCTCACGCGGCAAACTTTCTTTACATGATGCACGGCAATAAGCCGACCCCTGAAATGGAAAAAGCGCTCGATGCTTACCTGATCCTTTTAGCCGATCACGGGCTTAACGCTTCAACCTTCGCAGCTCGCGTAACAACGGGAACATTATCCAATCTTTACTCGGCGGTTACTTCCGCCGTCGGGACCCTGGCCGGCGAACTGCACGGCGCGGCCAACCAATATGCCATGGAAATGATCCTTGAGATCGGTTCTCCGAAGAACGCCGCGGCGTATGTGAACAAACTTTTGGATGAGAAAAAGAAAGTCATGGGTTTTGGACACCGGATTTACAAGACCCGCGATCCGCGCGCCGAAGCTTTCCGCCAGATCGCCCGCAACCTTTGTGTCAAAGCCGGAAAAACAGAATGGCTTGAGATCGCGGATCAAGTCGAAAAAGTGATGATGGAGCGGAAGAACATTCCTTGCAACGTCGACTTTTTTTCGGCGCCGGTCCTTTATGTCCTGGGGTTTCCCCCGGACTTTTTTACCACCGTTTTTGCCGCAAGCCGCGTTGCCGGGTGGAGCGGGCATATCATCGAGCAGCAGCTTGACAACCGTCTTATCCGTCCGCTGGCGGAATACATCGGTCCGCAGGAGCAATATTATATTCCGCGCGAAGAGCGGAAGTAACCGGACCCCTACTGAACGAAGCACCTACAATCCGGGCTGGCCATGACCGCGAACGTTGATTACGCGTATGATCAATATCTAAAGGCCCACGAAGCGCAAGCCGTCCCCGCCATCCTCCGCTTCAAGGAAAAGCTCAAGGGGCCCTCTTTTTCTTACGGCCGGTTCTCCGTTCCCGCTTTTTACAAAGGATATTTCGTTTCTTCCAGGCAGCAGCGGCTTCTTAAGCGCGTTTCGTCGGCTTTTTCCGAGATCATGAATAAGACCGCCCGCCTTTATTTTGAAGAAGCCCAGATGAAAACACACTTCCGCCTCTCGCCCGAAGCCGAAGAGCTGATCCGGATCGATCCGGGCTATTCGCGTTATGTGGTCTTCAGCCGTTTTGACGCTCTTATGGAAGGGGAAAGCCTGAAACTTCTGGAATTCAACAGCGACGCTCCCACGGGCGCTTCCTACACCGATCAGCTTGAGTCGGCCTTTCTTTCCGAAGAACTGGTATGGCCTTTCGCCGGCGAACATCATTTGGCCGCCAGCGAACGCGTCCAAGGGATCCTTTCGACCTTATTGTCCGTTTATGAAGAATTCGGCGGCTACGAGACGCCGCAGATCGCGATCGTGGACTGGCGTCATGCCAAAACGGCCGCTGAATTTGAACATATGAAAGGACATTTTGAATCCAAGGGATATAAAACCACCATCGCCGATCCACGCGAGCTTCAATACAAAGGCGGCAAGCTTTATCACAAAGGTTTCCGGGTGCACCTTATTTACCGTTGCGTGGCTTTTGATGAGCTTGTGGAGCGGCTTGACGAGGTCCAGGATCTTTTGCGCGCTTATAAGGACAAAGCGGTGTGCATGGTCAATCCCTTAAGATCGCGGCTTGCGTCCAGCAAATCGGCTTTTTCTCTTTTAACGACGCCGGAGTTTGACCGGTTCTTTACGGAAAATGAAAATGAGATCAAACGCCAACATCTTCCGTGGACCCGCTGCCTTTCCGCCGCGGAGGATTTTTACGGCCACCGGAAAGTTTTTCTGATCGATTTTTTAAAAGACGAAAAGGAGACCGTTGTCTTAAAACCTTCCGGTTCCAGCCATGGCGCCAGGAATGTCGCGATCGGAAGGGAAACGCCCGACAGCGATTGGAACGCGGTCGTGGACAGGGCGCTCAAAGAGGAAGATTGGGTGATCCAGGAATATGTTTCGGTCCCCGCCATGACCGTTCCTGAGGTCGTGAACCAAAAACTGGATTTTATTTACAAAAAATACAATTTTAATCTCCTGGTTTTCGGCGGAAAATACGCCGGGGGTTTTGCAAGATTGAGCGATGAGAGCGTGATCAACGTGGCGACCGGCGGCGGCTTGATGCCGGCCATCTGGTCCGATGTCGCGCCGGAACATTTTGGGACTTGAAGCTTCGGAAAACGAGGTGTAGTTTAGTAGCGTGCATCATCCGGAGGCGGCTGTGAAGCCAACAAAAAAAAGACGCGTTTTTTCAAAAGAAGAAGCCGACGCCCTGGTGCCGGAGCTTGAAAAACGCCTTAGAAACCTCCGCGAAAAAAAAGAATCTTACAGCCGCACTCACGACTCCCTTTTCATGCACGAGCTGGTCTGCGCCGCCGAACGCTCCAACGGCCTCCCTGAAGAACGCGACGATCTCGAGGCCGGTATTCACGCCCTTGAAGAAGCGATCGAAGAACTCGCCAAAGACATCGAAGGCATTTTTGCGATAGGGTGTTTTCTTCGCGACATCGAGACCGGTTATGTCGAGTTCCTCGGCCTTTACGACGGGCAAGAAGTTTATTTTTCCTGGCGGCTGGGAGAGCCCGGCGTTGCTCACTACCGGCTTATGAACGGGAAAAGACACGACCGCATTCCCTTAAGCGGCGAAAAAACCGCGAATAAGAAAAGCAAGTAACACCCTCCCCACAAACTCAAGCGACGGAAGGCTCTAAGGAAGGGTCGAGACTGTCCGAATCTTCGGAGCTCGAGAGCGAGGCGGCTTCCGGCTGGTTTTCCAGGGAAATATCCGCGTCTTTTTCAGGCTCTGTCTTCTGGAGAGGAAGGGGAGTTTCTTTTTTGGGACGGCCAGTCGCAGGAAGCGCCTCCGCCCGGGAAGGGATTTCTGCAAAGGCCTTCGTTTTTGAAGGTTTTTCACCTGGTCTGAATTGCCGCATCATGAAGCGCGGGTCTTTTTCATCCAGGAAAATCTCTTTAGTCCCGTAAGGTACCCTCAAGATAAATTCCAGAGGATCGATAACGTCCAAAGCATCCACTTGAGTAAAAAAGATCGCGCTTCCTTTTTTTGTTTCGGGAGAAGCGATCGTGATCTTCTTGGGAAAAATCACCGGGCCGAAAGCGCCGCCGCGGTCCGGAAGTTTTTTAAAATCATACCGCCGGATCTCGGTCATGGGGCGCCCCTTGGGATCGTAAAAAATTTCTCCGCGGACATCGCCTTCCGGGGTCAAATAAAGTTTTCGCGTGAGCGTTTCCTCCCCGTCCCTTTTCCCGTATACATCCAGGCTTGTCACGATTGCATTTGCCCTCTCAACTTTTGTCCGCCGCGGGTCGACGGCCATGGGCTTTAAGGCCCGGTAAAGATCGCGGGCTTTCAGATGGCTTTCGATCTCGGGGGAATCCTCCAGGTCGAAGATCGAGCCGTGGTAAACGGTATTTTGTGCAGGAAGGTAAAGGTCGAAGCGCCGGTCAAGCGTCCGGAAGGCGAAGACGAGCTCGCTTTGACTGTCGACGCAGGCAAGGAAGAGTCTCTCCTCCAGCCGCTGGTAAAGAAGTTCTCCGCCGCACATGGCCCGGGAGCCTTCCGCCGTCGCAAAGAAAAGAAGCACATCCGCCCTGATCGCGATCCAGCGGTAATGCCTGTCCTCGATCTTGCGGAGGATCCCTTCAAGCTCTCCGCCGGGGGCGGAGGCCGCGAAAATGCGGCAGGAAAAACCAAGGCAAAAAAAGGCCAGGAAAAAAATCAAGATCTGCGAGCGCGGGATGCGGCTCATTTAGCTTTTCGGGGCTTCTTCGAGGGTCTTTTTTGCGTGGAGGATGCGCTGGACAGCGTTGACATGGGTGCCGATGAGAAGGACAAGCAAGGAAAGCTTCAGCAGGGGGAAAAAGATCGTGCCTGCCGCTAAAATAAAGATCCGCTCCGCCCTGCCGAACATCCCGACACCGCAATGCTTGATGAAATTCTCTGCCCGGGCTTTTGTATAGCTAACTGCAAAGGTTCCGAGCAGGATGCCGAGCGAGACGATGAACCAAAAAATATCGCCGCCCCGGACGAAAAAGACGGCCAAGCCGGCAAAGATAAAAAAATCTGAATAACGGTCCACCGAAGAATCCAAAAAGGCCCCGAAGGGGCTTGTTTTTCCCGTCGCGCGAGCCAGGGGACCGTCCAGCAGGTCTCCCAATCCGGCCACTAGCAGCATGATCCCGCCCAGGAAAAGAAAACCTTTCGCGTAGATAATGCCGGTCAAAAAATTAAGCGCCGCGCCGGCAAACGTCAATTGGTTTGGAGAAATACCCTGCGCGCTCAAAAAAGCGACGATCTTAGCGATCGCCGGCTCGAATTTAGGGTAAAGACTTTCGCGCAAGGCCATGATGTCCTAGCGGGGGCAGGTGCCCTGGATGAACTTGCGAACAAGCTCTTTAGCTTCGTAGTCCACGATCTGTTTGGGCGGATGCTTCATTGTGTAAGCCGATATGGAGATCAACGGTCCGCCGATCTTGCGGTCCCGGGCGATCCGGCAGGCCCGTATAGCATCAATGGAACAACCGGCGCTGTTCGGGGAATCTTCGACTGAAAGGCGCATTTCCGCTGTCACGGGAAAACCGCCGAAGCCGCGGCCTTCGATCCGAAGGTAGCAGACCTTGTTGTCGTTTTGCCAGGGAACATAATCCGAAGGGCCGATGTGGATATTGTCTTCCTCCAAAGGCGCATCAAGCTGGCTTTGGACGGCGGAAGTTTTCGAGATCTTTTTTGACTCCAATCGCGAGCGGTTCAGCATATTCAAGAAATCCGTGTTGCCGCCCGTATTAAGCTGGTAAGTGCGGTCGATCTTCACGCCCCGATCCATGAAAAGTTTCGCGAGCGTCCGGTGAGTGACCGTGGCGCCGATCTGCGCTTTGATGTCGTCACCGACGCAGGGGATCCGTTTTGTTTCGAAGCGTTTCGCCCAGGCGGGGTTGGACACGATAAAAACCGGCATGCAATTGATAAGACTGACACCCGTTTTTAGGCAAGCTTCAGCGTAGAACTCAGTGGCTTTCTGGGATCCGACCGGAAGATAATTAATGAGGATCTCCGCGCCGCTTTCTTTCAGCACCTTCTCGACGTTACAGGGTTTTTTGCTCGCAGGGACAAAGGTGCGGTCTTCCTTATAATTCGCCATGTGTTCGGAAACACCGTCCAAAATATTCCCCATCTCCACTTTTACCTTGCTTTTGGAGACCGCCCCGATCGGCCAGACACAGTTGGGTTTGGCGTTAAGCGCCACATCTAAGCGCTCGCCGACCTTGCGCTTATCAATATCAAAAGCGGCGACGACCTCGATATCCTGGGGGAAATAGCCGCCCATGTCATAATTCATCAGGCCGAAACAATCGATCGGCTTATCTTTGCTTGATTTTTGGTTAGCCAGGCCCCGGTAATGCTCAATGCCCTGCACAAGCGATGCCGCGCAGTTCCCGGCGCCGACGATGGCGATCTTGATCTTGCTCATTGACTCCTCCCGGTTGATCATGATGAAGACAAAAAGGGGATCTATTTAGCAGATGGCCGAGTATCATAACAGCAAACGGGCGAAAATCAAGGAAAACAAGGCGCTTCTAAGCGTTTTTGCCAGATGAAGTTACGTTTTATACGTCCGATAACCCTAAAAATCATGATTTCTATCGAGCCCCAAAGGTTTTATGCTACAATGCGTTGCTTTGAAAAAAACAGTCTATTAAGTCCGATAACTCTTGGAGGAAAGAGCAAATGGCGTCTTATGAGGATTTTCAAAAACTAGAGATCAAAATCGCCCAGGTTGAGGCCGTCGAACCGCATCCCAACGCGGACCGGCTTTACGTCCTTAAGATCAAGGTCGGGGAAGTGCACAAACAGATCGTGGCGGGCATCAAAGCCCATTATACCCCCGAAGAATTACAAGGGAAAAAGATCGTCATTATTGATAATTTGGACCCCGCCGTGATCCGGGGAGTGGAATCGAACGGAATGCTTTTAGCCGCTTCTGACCCCACAACATTAACGCTCGTTGTTCCCGAACGTCCCATTCCCGATGGCGCAAAGGTCAAATAAGGGTCGGTTTTTAAAAAGCAAACGGCAAAGAACAATACGCCCGATTCTTTTTTGCCGCTCTTATTGTCAAAGACCATGCCGCGTGCTATCATCCCGTCTCTATGAACCTCGTTAGATCTCTGGTTTGAGATTGCATGAGGAACTTTCGGGAAAAATGAAATTATGGGATTTTCTTAAATCTCAGAACCCAAGCGAAAAGGAGATCTAACGGGGTGAAAGACCTGCGCGGGTCCCTCAACAAAACAAAATATCTGGATTTCCAGCCCTTTAAGGCGTGGCGGTATGACACCCAGCGGGTGGATGTTTCTACCGTTCTGGCTCCTCCTTATGACGTGATCTCCCAGGAGAAACAGCAGAAGCTTTACGACCGCTCCGCCTACAACTGTATCCGTCTTATTTTAAATAAGAAAAATCCCAACGATACAGATCAGAATAACGCCTACACGCGCGCCAGGGACGCTTTTCAGCATTGGCAGAAAGAAGGCATCCTTATCAGGGAAAAAGAACCCTGCTACTACGTTTATCGCCAAACTTTTAAAGACCCCGTGACCGGTTCCATTAAAAATCGCTTCGCGTTGCTCGGGCGCGTACGCCTTGAGCCTTTTGAAAAAGGGATCATCGTTCCTCATGAAAAGACCCTTCGCGGGCCTAAAGAGGACCGCATGAAACTTTTAAGGACCGTCCAGACTAATTTTTCTCCCGTTTTCGGTCTTTATAAGGACAAGGAATTTACGATTCGCGGCATCATCCAGGACCCCATGAACTCTAGGCCGATCTTTGAGGCCGAGGACGACGACAAGATCGTGCACACGCTTTGGGCGATCGAGGACGTCGACATTATTGCCAAAGTCCAAAAAGCCCTTCTTTCGCAAAAAGTCTATATCGCCGACGGGCATCATCGCTACGAAACCGCGCTGGAGTATGCCCGGCATCAAAGGGAAGAGGAAAGGTCCTCCGATCTTGTGCTTTTCCCCTACGATTATATGTACATGGCGCTCGTGAGCTTTGACGATCCCGGTTTTATCGTGCTTCCCACGCACCGCATCGTGACCAAGCTGGGCATGGAGAACGGAGAGATCATCCGCCGTCTTGAAGAGTATTTTAAGGTGGAAAAAGTTCCCCTCGAGAAACTCAAGCAAATGACCGCCGCTTATGATAGCGCCGGGAAGACCTTCGGGCTCGTCATGGAAGAGGGGAGTTTTCTCCTGACCATGATCGATAAAGAAAAGGCCAGAAAAAAGATCGCCCAGCAAAAGCCCGCCATCTGGTACGACCTGAACGTGAATATCCTTGGCCATCTGATCTTCGCCGAATTGCTTGATCTCAAAGAGGACCGGTGGGAGGCGACGCTTAAATTTGAGCATACGGTCGACGGCGCTGTAGCGCCGGTTCAAAGAGGCGAGGCGCAAGCCGCTTTTCTTTTACAGCCGCCCAAGGTGGAGATGCTTGAAAAAATGGGCGTTGTCAACGAGCGCATGCCCCAGAAATCCACCTATTTTTATCCCAAGCTCGCGAGCGGGCTCGTTTTTTATTCGCATAAAGAATAATTGTTAGACCTGGACCGGCCTTTTCGCCGGCGACCTATGCCTCTTAAGATCGAAACCATTCGGTCCTCTCAAACCCCTTGGGAAATTTTTCAAGCCGTTCACGCCGTTTCTCAAACCTGTTTTTTTCTGGACAGCCCCCGCTACGCGCCGCCTAACCAGGTTTATTCCTACATCGGCATGGATCCTGTCCTTGAAATGCGGCTTGATAAAAGAACGGTCCGGATCCGCGGCCTCGAAAATAAAAACTATCCGGCCGGACAATTATTCCGTGTCCTAAAAGAAATCTTTCAAAAACACCGGGACCGCGCCGTCAATACGCGCCCCTTTTTTACAGGCGGATTTGTCGGCTATTTCGGGTACGAAACGGCCGAGTTCTGTGACAAGATAAAATTCCGGGCCAAGCCCTTGCCAAAGACACCGCAGCTTTTCTTCGGGCTTTTTACGAAGATCATCGTCTTTGATCACAAAAAACAGATGTACTATCTCGTTTCCAGGGGCCGAAGCGCCGAAGAAATAAAAAAATATTTCCGGCAAACCTCTCTTAAGCCGGACCGGCGGTTCAAACTTATAAAATTCATTCCCGAAATGAAAAAAGCCCGTTTTAAGGCCATGGTTTTAAAAGCCAAGGAATACATTGCAGCGGGCGATATTTATCAGGCCAACCTTTCCCAGCGTTTTGCCTTTGATTATCAAGGATCACCGCTGGAACTTTACGGCAGGCTTCGCGCGATCAACCCGTCGCCTTTTTCATGTTTTTTAAAAGCGGGGGATCTTGAGATCGTCAGCGCCTCTCCCGAAAGACTGATCCAAAAAAAAGGCCGCATTTGCGAAACCCGGCCGATCGCCGGTACCTGTCCGGCCCGCGGCCCGAAGGCCCGGCTCAAGGAATGGCGCCGGAAACTTCTTCAAAATGAAAAAGAAAAAGCGGAACATTTGATGCTGGTGGATCTTGAGCGTAATGATCTCGGCCGCGTTTGCCATTACCGCTCCGTTCAAGTGAAAGAATTCATGACGCTTGAGAAATATTCGCATGTGGTGCATATCGTTTCGAAGATTTGCGGGTCTCTTAAGAAAAGTAAAGACGCCTTTGACCTCATCAAGGCGATGTTCCCGGGCGGGACGATCACAGGTTGTCCGAAGATCCGTTGTATGGAGATCATTGATGAACTGGAACCTGTTCATCGCGGCATTTATACCGGTTCGCTCGGTTATATCGATCTTTATGGCGATATGGATCTTAACATTGTGATCCGGACCATGCTGCTTAAGAAAGGAAAAGGCCATCTTCAGGTGGGCGCGGGGATCGTGTATGATTCCAATCCTGAAAAAGAATATTACGAAACTCTTCACAAAGCCCGGGCGCTTGTTCAAGCGCTTCGGGAAGCGGGCGCTTAAGATCATGGAGTATCGCGTCTATTCAGGCGGTCAAGAAATAAACGGGGAGATCCCTTTCGATCTTATGCGGACGGAAGCCGCAGGCATTTTTGAAAGCATGCGAGCTTATCGCGGCAAGATCTTCCTTGAGGAAGAGCATCTTTCACGTCTTTTGGAATCGGCCAAAACAATAGGCTACAAGCCGGCGCCAAAGATCCCCGAGCTTCGCCGGGAATTGGCCCTCGCCCTCCGTTCTTATGGACGCCAGGAATGCTATGCCCGGCTGACTTTATGGGAAGGCCGGACCTTTGTGATCATAGGGTCGCGCGAACACGCCAAGGAGCTTTATCAAAAAGGCGTTGCGCTTAAAACAGCGTCTTTTCCGCGCGGCGGGCCCAATACTTTTCCCTGGCAGGCAAAAGCGTCCGCTTATCAGCAGGCGATCTTAGCCAGCACCGAACCTCATCCGGACAAGATCTACGAATGGGTTTTTCTGGATCAACAGGGCTGTCTTACCGAAACCCGTACCGGAAACTTTTTTATCATTAAAAACCCTTTCAGAGATCGGGTCTCAGCCGATGCAGAGACTCGGTCTCTGCGGATGAAAGGCGCGGTTTTGCTTACGCCGCCCGAGCGTCTAATCTTGAATGGAGTGACCCGCCGGTTTGTGATAAAATGCGCCCTCGACCTCGGATTTCAGGTCCAAGAGGTTCCGCTGACCCGACACGAGTTTTTCAGTGCGGATGAGGCTTTTCTTTCCAATACTTCCTGGGAGATTCTGCCCGTTCGCGAACTGGATGCCCGTTCGATCGGGGCGGGAAAACCGGGTCCCGCAACTTTGAAACTGCACCGCTTTTTTAAAAGGAGGGTTCAACAAGATGTCGCGTCATACCGTTCGCAGGGCACTGATCAGCGTTTCCGATAAAAACGGCCTTATTCCTTTCGCTAAAACTTTACACAAACACGGGGTGGAAATTCTCTCCACCGGCGGCACGCTAAAGGCGTTAAAACAAGCCCGGGTGCCGGCCATCGCCGTGGAAGATTACACAGGATTTCCCGAAATGCTCGACGGCCGCGTAAAGACCCTGCACCCGAAGATCCACGGCGGGCTTTTATTCCTTCGTCATAAGAAAAGCCATCAAAAACAGGTCAAAGCGCACGGGATCAAACCGATCGATCTCGTCGTTGTGAACCTCTATCCCTTCGAAGAGGTTACAAGCAAGGGGAATCTGAACATGGACGGGGCCAAAGAGTTCATCGATATCGGCGGACCTTCCATGTTGCGTTCCGCAGCAAAGAACTACGAGTCTGTGACGGTCATTACCGATGTTGCCGACTATGAACGCGTCGCTAAAGAGCTGGACGAACATAAAGGGAGCGTAACCGATGAGACCCGTTTCGCGCTCTCCCAGAAGGTTTTCGAAAGAACCTCGGCTTATGACGCTGTCATCAGCCAATTCATGGCGAAACACAAGAAAAAAACAGAAACCGAAGCCGCGCTCCCGCCCCAATTTGTTTTCCATTTCAAAAAATCACAGGATTTGCGTTACGGCGAGAATCCTCACCAGAAGGCCGCTTTTTATATCCCGACCACGCACAAAGCGTCTGTTTCCTGGACGCAGCTTCACGGCAAAGAACTTTCCTTTAATAATCTTATGGATGTTGATGCCACGTTGGACGTGCTCGCCGAATTCAACGCGCCGGCGGCGTGCGTGATCAAACACAATAACCCTTGCGGCATTGCGCAGGACACGCAAGCGCTTGTGGCGGTCGAGAAAGCGATCGACGGAGATCCTCTCTCGGCTTTTGGCGGGATTGTGGGCGTCAACCGCTGCTGCGACCGGAAGATCGCCGAGAAGATCCTTGAGAAGCTCGCCTTTTTTGAAGTTCTGGTAGCGCCTTCCTTTAAACCGGGGGCTTTGAAACTTTTAAAAGCCCGAAAGAACCTCCGGTTGATCGAAGTCCATCAATTCCGCGACGAAAACCTCTACGATGTGAAATTCCTGCGCACCGGTATTCTTGTTCAGGAAAAGGACCGGCCCATTAAAGACCACATGGCGGAACTTAAAAAGAAACTCCATTTTGTGACGAAAACAAAACTTTCCGAGACCGAGATCGACGAGCTGCTCTTTGCGTTCCAGTGCTCCAAGGTCGTCAAATCGAACGCGATCGTGTTGACCCAAGGGAAACGCACCGTCGGGATCGGGGCGGGGCAGATGTCGCGGGTGGACTCGGTGCAGATCGCGATGCAAAAGGCCGGCTATCTCGCTGAAGGCGCCATGCTCGGCAGCGACGCTTTTTTTCCGATGCCCGACTCCATCGAGATCGCGGCTCAGCACAAGATCAAGGCCATCATCCAGCCCGGTGGCTCGATCCGGGACGCCGATGTGATCGCGGCTTGCGACCAGGCCGGTATCGCGATGGCTTTTACCGGCGAGCGGCATTTCAAACATTAAAAACAGGGGCCTGTAGCCCGGGACTCGCCCCTCGTAAAAGCGGGGCATCCAAACGAGTCCCGAGTCCCGAGCAATGAACTACACCCAAGCTCTTCATTATCTTGATTCCTTTTTGAATCTCGAAAAATTAAGCCGCTTTCCGGCGAATCCTTTCTTTAATCTCAAGCGGATGGAGTATTTGCTTCAAGCGGGAGGTCATCCCGAAAGAAGTTTTTTCCCTATCCTGATCGCAGGGACGACGGGTAAAGGATCGACGGGTTTTTTCCTTGAGTCGATCCTTAAAGCCAACCATCTTCGCGTTGGCTATTATCATTCTCCTCATGTTGAAGACCCGCGCGAAAGAATTCGCGTCCAGGGGTGCATGGCCTCCCGGACAATGTGGGCTCAAGGGCTCTCCGAGATCCGAAAACTTCTTCGGTCCGGGCCCATGCCAAAAAAACTGGGAGTTCTGACTTATTTTGAGATCCTGACGTTCCTTGCCATATGGATCTTCTCAAAGCTGGATGTGAAGATCGGTATTTTTGAGATCGGTCTCGGCGGCCGGCTTGACGCAACCAACGTTCTTCGGGCGCCGCTTGTGATCCTGACGCCTATTCATCTGGATCACGAAGCGTTTTTAGGCAATACGGTCGCTAAGATCGCGGCGGAAAAAGCGGGCATTATCAAATCCCACGCTCATGTGGTGACGGGAAAACAATACCCGGAAGCATTCCGGGTGATCCAACGCGCCGTCAAAAAGAACCGCGGAGTCCTATGGCGCACCAAACCGGTTTCGGGCATACCGCTCGGGCTTGCGGGGGATTTCCAAAAAATGAATGCCGGCGCAGCCTGGAAAGCCGCGGAGATATTAAAAACGCATTTTGGTTATCCGATATCTTCCGAACAGGCGAAAAAAGGATTACAGGACGGGAACTGGAAAGGCCGGATGGAAAAATTCCAGCGGAATGGACGACAAGTCATCCTGGACGGCGCGCACAATCCTCTTTCGGTCCGGGAACTTGTCCGGTCGCTTAAAAAAGAAAAGATCAAAGATCCCTGGCTTTTATTCGGCGCCATGAATGATAAGAACAGCCGTGAAATGCTCAAGGTTTTAAGCGGGTATTTTTCCAGAGCGATCTTAACAGGCATCGAGGGCAATCGCGCCAAATCCGTCGGGGAACTTGTCGAAGAAGCCAAAGGGCTTTTCAAATACGTTCTAACGGCTCAGAATATCAGGGAAGCATTTTTTATGACCGAAAAATTTTTAGAGCCGGGAAAATGCGCCGTCATCACGGGATCGTTTTATCTGGTCGGAGCGGCGCGGAGGATCCTTACTCATGTCTAGATTCGAGCTCGACGACACCATCGCAGCAATCGCGACCCCCGCGGGGGAAGGCGGCATCGCGGTGATCCGTGTGTCCGGCCCCGGCGTTTTTGATGCGGTCGATCCTTTTTTTATTTCTCATGAAAATAAAAAACTTCGGGACCGCTCCGCCAACACGATCCATTGGGGAAAATTTACCGATCCCTCCGGGCTTGCCGTGGATCAAGTGCTTGTCAGTATTTTTAAAGCCCCGCAATCCTATACCGGCCAGGATGTGATCGAGATCAGCTGCCACGGCGGCCTTGCCGTCACAAGAAAGATCCTCGGTGTTCTTCTTGAAAAAGGAGTCCGTCACGCCGAACCGGGGGAATTCACCCGCCGCGCGTTCCTCGCGGGCAAGATCGACCTTACGCAGGCGGAGGCGGTACTGGATCTTATCCGCGCCAAAAGCGACCGCTCGCTTGAGATCGCCGCTTGCCAGCTTTCAGGGTCGCTTTCCCGCGCTTTCAAGGAGTTAAAAGAAAAGATCCTGCGGCTTTTGGCGCATATGGAGGCCTATCTTGATTTTCCGGAGGAAGACCTGGAGGTCGACGTGAAGGCCGGCATGCAAAAACAGTTCACGGAGATTTTGGAAAAAATCCGTTCGCTTCTTTCCGGATTCGAACGCAACGCGCGTCTTCGCGAAGGAATCGTTGTGGCGCTTGCGGGAAAACCCAATGTCGGAAAATCCTCCATCTTTAATGCGCTTTTGGAACGTGACAGAGCGATCGTTTCGGAATTGCCGCACACGACACGCGATCATTTGGAAGAGCCGCTTGAGATCGGCGGCGTTTATCTTCGTTTACGGGACACGGCCGGGCTTATTTCCACGCCGGAACATCCGCTGGACAAGATCGGCATGGACCGGACACTTGAAACGCTGCAGGAAAGCTATTTGATTCTTGATGTGATCGATGGATCCGCGCCGCTCGATGAAACAGACAAGCATGTTCTCTCCCAAGTGCCCGAAAACAAGAAGAAGGTCATCCTCGTTAATAAATCTGATCTGCCGCTGCGCATCAAAATGGTCGAACTTAAGGCCTTTGCAGGAAAACAACCCCTGATCCGCCTTTCAGCAAAGACGCGGGAAGGGTTCAAGGAACTCGAAGAGAGCATCACAAGACTTTTGGAACGTGGCGCAGGCAGTGAAGGAGAACAGATCACGCGATTGCGGCATCAAAAAGCTTTGGAGGCAACGCTTGACGCCTTGCTTCGCGCCGAAAGCTCTTTTCGGAAGAAAACATCATTTGAATTCATCACACCGGATCTTCATGTAGCCCTTGGATCGGTCAAAGAGCTTATCGGGGAAGTTTATTCAGAGGATCTTCTCGATGTGATCTTCTCGGAATTCTGCATTGGCAAATAATTTTTTCAGGGAATCCGAAAAAAAATTCAATTTGCGTTTGACTTCGGAACTTTCTTTGCTATCCTTGTCTGGAATTTATTTCTAAATGGTTGACAAGGATTGCCCCCAATTTCAATTTTATTGAAATTGATAGGTATTGGGACTAAAATCCCTTTCGTTAAAGATTGCTGGAAGAAAAATCTTTAGAAAAAAGAATTTATAAATCTTAACAGTGAACGCAAGAAGCGTTCGAAATGTCTTATTCAATTTGAGCGACCCTAGCAGCTGTTTTTGAAACAATAAAAAAGGGGTTAGGGCGACACGAACTGCAAAAAGCGATACTTAAGGGAAAAATCACCTGTCATGCAAGAAGTAAAAATTTCAAACCGAATACTATATATAGTATGTGCTTTTAATAACCTCACCTACATATAGTAATATTTAATAAGCTTTTAAAAAGTTTATCGGGAGAATACAAAGCGTGAGCGCCGAAAAATTAGCGACCTTGGAAGCAAGCGTCAAGCCGGGGAATGGCCTGGTATTCAAGCGATTTTTTACCAATGCGGGCGTCCATCCTCTGGATGAGGTCCGGTATGTGAAACGCAGTTCGGTGATCACGAATCCCGACGGCTCGGTGGTCTTTAAAATGGAGAACGTGGAGGTTCCGGAGAGCTGGAGCCAGCTTGCGACAGACATCATCGTTTCAAAATATTTCCGCAAAGCGGGCGTTCCCGAGACCGGATCCGAGGTCAGCGCCCGTCAAGTGGTGTCTCGCATCGCTCATTCACTCCGTGTCGCCGGAGAAAAGTTCGGCGGTTATTTTAAAAGCGGGGAGGACGCTCAAGTTTTCGAAGAAGAACTGCTTCATCTCCTGATCAACCAAAAATGCGCTTTTAATTCCCCCGTATGGTTCAACTGCGGGATGGATCTTTACGGGATTAAGGGGAGCGGCGGCAATTTTTACTGGGATCCGGAAACGGATACGATCCGTCAAACCGCGGATTCTTATTCGCACCCGCAGTGTTCGGCCTGTTTCATTCAATCGGTCGAAGATAATCTTATGTCCATTTTTGATCTGATCAAAAATGAAGCGCGTCTTTTTAAATACGGTTCGGGGACGGGGACGAACTTTTCAAAACTCCGCGGCCGCCAGGAAAAACTTTCAAGCGGCGGGACCTCTTCGGGGCTGATGTCCTTTTTGGAAGTGCTTGACCGCGGGGCGGGAGCGACCAAGTCCGGCGGCACCACGCGGCGCGCCGCGAAAATGGTCTGTCTCGATCTTGATCATCCGGAGATCGTGGATTTTATCAACTGGAAGGTTCGCGAAGAAAAAAAAGTCGCCGCATTGATCGCCGCGGGTTATTCCTCGGATTTTAACGGCGAAGCTTATAAAACCGTTGCCGGACAGAACTCGAATAATTCAGTCCGCGTTTCCGATGAATTCATGCGCGCCTATCTTAACGACGGCAAATGGCAGACCCGTTACCGTACGAACGGCGACGTCTGTGAAACTTTTCAAGCCAAAGACCTGATGGACCAGATCGCCTTCGCGGCTTGGGCCTGCGCCGACCCCGGCGTGCAATTCGACACGACGATCAATGATTGGCACACCTGCGCCAACACCGACCGCATTCATGCTTCCAACCCCTGCTCGGAATATATGTTCCTTGATGATTCGGCCTGCAACCTGGCCTCCGTCAATGTCATGCGGTATTTGCGGCCTGACGGCACCTTCGACATCGAAGGTTTCCGCCATACGGTCCGCATTTTCATCACCGCCATGGACATCATCGTGGATTACGCGTCCTATCCGACCGAGGTGATCGGGAAAAACAGCCACGCTTACAGGCCGCTCGGCATTGGTTATGCGAATCTGGGGAGTCTTTTGATGGTGAGCGGCATTCCCTATGACAGTCCGAAGGCTTTGGCGATCTGCGGTGCCCTTACCGCGATCCTGACCGGTCATTCTTACCGGACCTCGGCCGAGATTGCGGCCTCGAAAGGTGCTTTTCCGGAATATAAAAAGAACGAAAGCTCCATGCTTCGCGTCATCGAAAAGCACCGCACCGCGGCGCATAAGATCTCTTCCGAACATTGCTGGCAGAGCATTTTGGTCGCGGCCCACGAGGATTGGGAAGATGCCCTCGCGATCGGCAAGCTCTATGGTTACCGCAATGCGCAAGTCTCGGTGATCGCGCCGACCGGCACGATTGGTCTTCTGATGGACTGCGACACCACAGGGATCGAGCCGGATTTTGCGCTTGTGAAGTTCAAAAAACTCGCGGGCGGCGGTTACTTCAAGATCATCAACCAATGCGTTCCTGCCGCTTTGCAAAAACTTGGTTACTCTGAAAGCGAGATCCAAAGTATCGTCGAATATGTCCAGGGGACTTCACGCCTGGAAGGGACGCCGTGGATCAACCGCGAAACCCTGGCGGCTAAGGGGTTGAACAACGCCGAATTGGATAAGATCGACGCGATGCTGCCTTCCGTTTTTGATCTTAGTTTCGCTTTCACGAAATGGACGCTTGGAGAAGACGCGCTGAAACGTCTCGGCTTTAAGCCTGAGGATTATAATCATCTCCGTTTCAATGTCCTGGAGGCGCTCGGATTCTCCAAAAAAGAGATCGAAGACGCCAACCATGTGACCTGCGGGATGATGACCATCGAAGGCGCGCCGCTCTTAAAAGAAGAGCATCTTCCGGTTTTTGACTGCGCGAACCGGTGCGGGAAATACGGCAAACGTTATATCGAGCCCATGACGCATGTCCGGATGATGGCCGCCGCGCAACCTTTTATTTCCGGCGCCATCTCCAAGACCGTGAACCTTCCGCACGAGACCACGGTCGAGGAGATCGAAAAGATCTACGTGGAGTCCTGGAAGATGGGGCTTAAAGCCGTGGCGCTTTACCGTGACGGGTCCAAACTTTCCCAGCCCTTGAACACAAAATCCGGGGATTCGGCGGTGGATAAAAAATCCGAAAAGAAAAATGACCTCGCGCCCGCGCATCCGCCGGCGCTCCAGCGAAAACGTTTACCCAAAAAACGCGTGGGGATCACGGTGGAATCCCGCGTCGGCGGGCAAAAAGTCTATCTCCGGACAGGCGAATATGCCGACGGTTCGCTCGGAGAGATCTTTATCGATATCCATAAGGAGGGCGCGGCGTTCAGGTCCATGATGAACTGTTTCGCAATTGCGGTCTCCCTCGGGCTTCAATATGGCGTGCCGCTTGAGGAATTCGTGAACGTATTCACCTTTACCCGCTTTGAACCCCAAGGGCTTGTGGACCATCCGAACATCAAGCTCTCGACTTCGATCGTGGATTATCTTTTCCGCGTGCTGGGGATGGAATATTTGGGCATGACCGAATTCGTCCAGATCCCGCCCGCGCCCGAGGATCTGCAGGTCCACAAGAGGGCTATCGCCTCTGCCGCGCAGCCGTCCGTGATCGAAGCGCCTCCGCCGGCCAAAGAACCCGCGCCGCAGGCAAGCGTTGTGAAAAAAAATACCGCCCTTCATGCGGCCGGCGCCAACGAACATCTTTCCAGCATGATGGGTGACGCGCCTTTCTGCACGAATTGCGGGCATGTCACGGTCCGGAGCGGTTCCTGTTACAAATGCCTCAATTGCGGTAACAGCATGGGGTGTTCTTAACGGCCCTTTCCTTCTCTGGCTCTTTGTAGGGAAATACGGTAAAATTTTCTCCTATGAATTCCCATGAACCCATCGAAGCGACAGAGAAACTTTTCACGCGCACCCGTTCGCGCGATTACCGTGACTGGGCTCATTTCGGCATCTTTTTCCTGATCATCGCCGTTTTTACCCTTTTGCTGGCGACCCATCGGCTCGACCGCTTGGAAGATCTGGTTCGTGACGGATTTCTCAAGCATGCGGCCTGGAAACAGACCCATTCCGATATCGCTCTGGTCGAAATATCCGAGGCCGCCATCGACGAAATAGGCCCTTGGCCGTGGCCAAGAAGTTATCATGCGATCATCGCGCGGCTTCTAAGCGAATGGAAAGCGGCCGCCCTTGTTTTTGATCTGGACCTTTCTGAAACAACGGACCCCAAGAACGATTCGGACCTCGCGCAAGCGCTTTCGAGGATCGAAGCGCCCTTTTATTTCCCCGCGGACCTTCGGCCGCAAAAAGAAAAGAAATTCTGGGTGCATGGCATCCCGGTGGTCCTCGATACGGGGGAAGGAAAACGAAGCTGGGTCCACGTTCTTCCGGAATTCGAAAAACAGGCCCAAGGCGTGGGGCACGGCTATCTTTCGCCGGATCCCGACGGGGTTTTAAGGCGCTTTGATCCGGTGGTGAAGGACGGAAAGGAGGAGCATCTCTTTCTTCCGTTGCGGGTCGCTTCCGATTACAAAAAAGACCCCGCTTTTGCTCCCCGGGATTGGAAGCCGCTCAAAGACAGCGGCGGCAAGATCCTCATTCCCTGGAATGAAAATCTTGGCTGGGAAATGACCCGTTATTCCTGCTCGGACCTGATCCACAGTTTTTACGCCCTTCAGAAGGGAGCCCGTCCGGTCATCGACCCGGGAAAGATCTCCGGGAAAATATGCCTGATCGGGCCGACGGCCTCCGGCGCCGCGGAACT
>ENA-UOWG01001665-UOWG01001665.1-activated-sludge-metagenome-genome-assembly--contig:-NODE-1665-length-21221-cov-40.531796_pt1 | contig 21221 bp, 20 predicted proteins | sample MGYA00238147_ERZ761563 | MGnify/ENA primary metagenome ERZ761563 (study PRJEB28884, sample SAMN05720216) | anaerobic digester metagenome | isolation source: active sludge of municipal... | reverse complement strand
GAATATTCAGTGCGCCCGCTACATGCATCAATCCGGAATCGTTGCTGATAAACAAACGGCATTGGGAAATGAGGTAAATCGTTTCGTACAAGGTTGTTTTACCGGCTAGATTAATCACGCCTGGACAGGCCCGATTCCGGACTTGCTCAGTAGTTTCCTGATCGCCTTTTCCCCCGAAGAGAACTATTTGTGCGTTCAAATCTTTGCCCAGACGATCCGCCGTCGCCGCAAATCTTTCCGCAAGCCACTTTTTGGCCGGGCCGTAAGTGGCACCTGGCGCAATGCCGATGATGGCCCTACTGTTGCCCGGGATGTATTGCTGTAAAGCTGATGTGGCGGTTGCCGGAGAGATATACGTTTCCAGATGCATAGCGCGACCAACGTCTGCGCAGCCCAGCGCTTTTACCATTTCCAGATAATAATCAATCTGATGTACTTTAAAGATATCTTCGGTGCGTCGTATTGCGTGTGTCAGTAAAAATCCTCGCCCGTCAGAATTGTAGCCCGCCCGTACACGAATGCCCGCGACCAGGCTGATTATGGCCGCTTCAATGGCGTTTTGCAGAAGAATCGCCGCGTTAAACTTCTTCAGCCTGAGGGTATATGCCAGGCGAAGGACGCCCAAGGGCGTGTCAAATTTATTTTCATACGGGATGATCTCATCAGCCGCTGAAAATAGCCGGTAAATGTCGGTAACCGGCGGTTTGGCTAAAATGGCCAGATGAGCCTTGGGGTAGGTCGCACGCACGGAGACAATCGCCGGAAGGGTCATCACGGCGTCGCCGATCCAGTTGGTGCCGCGGATTAATATTCGGTTAAGACCGTCTGACGGCAGTTTTTTGCTGTTATTCAGAATCAAGGATTTATTCTCCTGGCTTGGCAAAGCTTGGTCTTCCAACGCTGATGTAACCATAACAACTGTTCGGGATATTTGCGAATATGATTTTCAGATTATTCAGTTCAATTTGCATATCTCTATCCGTGATAGGCGACTGCCGCCAGCCCTTCGACGATAAAATTTTCAAAGGATTGCCTTGACGGTTCTATTTCCATTTCCATACGCAAGACCCAAAGCATTTTCAAAAACTCGGGATGGGCCGTGAGGCGCACGGCGTCTTTTTCCGTAGTAACCCAACAATCGGCGCCGAGGGCTTGAAATTGTTTTTTTAATTCTTCCAGTTCATAATAGTCGTAGGCATAATGATCGGGAAAGGGGATAAACAACAAGAGTCGGGATTCCGCTTCGACTAATAATTTTTTAAAAGACTCCGGTCGGGCAATGCCGCAAAAGGCACAAACTTTTTTACCCCGCAGTTCGCCCTGCGGCAAACGAATATTTTCTGTTGGACTGATTATCTCTTTGAACCGATGAGCGGCGCGGAAAATGGGGATGTGGGACGGACCTGCGATCCGGTTAACGTCGGGATTCAAAGATTCTTTCTTATCGGCGCGCGTCAGAATAATGCAACCGGCCCGGTGAAGACTGTTGACCGGTTCGCGAAGCTCGCCGCGCGGTAAAAGATGCCCGTTGCCAAATGGTTTTTCGGCGTCGAGCAAAACGATATCGATATCCCGGAAGATTTGCCGGTGCTGAAACGCGTCATCGCAGATGAGCACGGTGGCGCCGAATTGATCAATGGCCGCTTGTCCGGTCAAGCGGCGCTTCGCTCCGGTGATGACTGGAACATTCGGCAGCGACCGAGCAATGAGTAACGGTTCGTCTCCGGAGTCTTCAGCATTCAGCAAAATGTTTATCCCATCGGAAACAATATTGACGGGCTTTGGGTTTTTGCCGCCGTAACCGCGGCTGATTACCGCCGGCAGATAACCGTGCCGCTGAAGCATTTGGGCCATCATAATCACGCAGGGCGTTTTGCCTGTGCCGCCGACGGTGATGTTGCCGACGCTGATGACCGGACAGGAAAGTTTAATGGGCATTAGAATCTGTCGATCATAGAGCCGATTCCGAACATAAACGATCAGCCGGTAGAGCAGAGAACACAAGTGGAGGATTGCTCGAGTCGGACTGAAGCGGCGCATAGAATCGTCATCATTCCAGATCCTTTGCCAATCGATCATTGCCATTTCCTTCATCTTTAAACTGCAAATTATACAATCGGTAATATTCGCCTCTTTGGGTCATCAAGGCTTCGTGATTACCTTCTTCCACTATTTTTCCATTGACCAGAACAATGATTCGGTCGGCATTGCGGATGGTGGAAAGACGATGCGCGATGACCAGCGTGGTGCGCCCTTTCATCAGATTATCCAGCGCGTCCTGCACTTCGATTTCCGCTTCCGTGTCGAGCGAGGAGGTTGCTTCATCCAGAATCAGGATGGGTGCGTTTTTAAGTAGCGCCCGCGCGATAGAGATACGCTGTTTTTCGCCGCCGGAAAGCTTGGCGCCCAACTCTCCGATATTGGAATCATATCCGTTGGGCAGACGGCTGATGAAATCATGCGCGTTGGCCGCGCGGGCGGCGCTGAAGATTTCGTCTTCCGTTCTTTTTATATTGCCGTAAGCGATGTTGTTTTTAACAGTATCATTAAAAAGAATGGTCTGCTGCGTGACGATGGCGATTTGGCTGCGCAACGATTGGAGTGTGACGTCGCGAACGTCATGACCGTCGATCAGAACACGGCCTGCAGATACATCGTAAAAACGGGGTATCAGATTTACAAGAGACGTTTTCCCGCCGCCGCTCATTCCGACAAACGCGACCACTTCACCCGCTTTGATCGAAAGATTGATATTTTTCAGGACGGGGATAGTTTCATAACAAAACGTTACATTTTTAATTTCGATGCCTTTGGAAACAGACAGCAGCGTAATGGCATCAGACTTATCTTCGATATCCGGCACACGGTCTATGATGCTAAAAATACGATCGGCGCCGGCAATTCCTTGATTAATGGTGTTATTGATATTGGTGAGCCGCTTAATCGGCTCGTAGAGCATCAGAAGCGCGGCAATAAAAGAGAAAAAGGTACCAGGGGTGGAATGGCCCTGCACGACGTTGTAACCGCCGTAAAAAATGACGGCGGCAATTCCCAATCCACCCAGAAAATCCATGAGGGGACTTGAAATGGCGTTTACGGAAACGGCCTTCATGTTAAATTTAAATAGCCTTTCGTTTTCCGCGGCGAATCTTTCATTTTCATATTTTTCCATGCTAAAGGCTTTGACGATGCGTGTTCCGGAAATGGTTTCCTGCAAAAGGGAGCTCAACGTTCCCATGGTGATCTGCGAAGAAGTTGTCACTTTGCGCATTTTTCTGCCAAACGTGCTAATCGGATAGATGGTCAGGGGAAAGACAACGATTGCAATAAGCGCGAGTTTCCAGTCGGTGTAGAAAATAACGCCCACCAAAGACAGAAGCATAAAGCTGTCTTTGACCAATGCTGTTATTGCCTCGGATGAAGCGGTTTGAACGGACTGAACATCATTCGTAATCCTCGACATCAGCAACCCTGTGGGATATTCAGCGAAAAAAGATAAAGATTGTTTCTGGATTTGCTCATAGAGCTTATTGCGCAAATCCGTAACGATGCGCAAGCCGATGGAGCTCATTAAAATAGCCTGTCCGTAATTGGCTAATCCTTTAAACATAAAAATACCGACAATGGCAAAGGGGATCCATTTTAAGGCCGCAATGTCTTTGTTCATGAAAATTTCGTCAATGGCCGGTTTGGAAATTAGCGGCAGAGCGGATTGCAGGCCTCCGGCAATGATCATGCAAAGCGCGGCAAAGATAAAGCGCACGTAATATTGCTTGGTCATTGATAACAATCTTTTAAAAGTATCCATAATCGTTCCTATAGCATATCGCAGGCGATTTGCGCAGCTCTTCTTGCCGCGCCGGCCTCACCCAATTTGATTCGGATGTCCTGAAGCTGGGCGATAATTTCCTGTTTTTTTTCCTCGTTTAATAAAATAGCCAGGGCCTCGGACGCGATGCGATTGGCGTTAGCCTCCTGCTGAAGCAATTCCGGGGCAATCATTTTGCCGGCAATGATGTTGACCAGGCCAATAGGCTGCGGTGTGATGAGCATCCGGGCAATCAGTGCCGTGAAAGGCGAAAACTTGTAAATGATAATCATGGGCACACCCAGTAAACCGGTTTCCAGGGTTGCCGTTCCCGATGCAACGATGGCCAAATCAGCGGAAGAAATAACATCGTAGGTTTTACCGGCAATCACTTTAATCTTGAGTGAAGAACCTTTGGTCAGATCGAATATAATTTTTTCTTCGATTGTATCAGCCAGTGGCAGAACAAATTGTATGTCCGGTATTTTTTGTGCAACAATTTCGGCAGCCAAGACCATCTCTGGCAGTAATGTAGTTACTTCCGATAGCCGGCTGCCCGGTAAAAGTGCGATGGTGGTTTTGTTTTCAGGAATATCGATTTTTTTTCTCGAATCCTGCTTGGTATCATGCGATTTGACCATCTCGACTAAAGGATGGCCGACATAATTAACCCTATAACCTTTTGCCGCATAGGTGTCGACTTCAAAAGGAAAAATAACAGCCATCCTATCCACAAATTTCTTAATCTGGTTGATTCGTGTTTTGCGCCAAGCCCATACTTTTGGACTGATGTAGTAGAATACTTTTATACCCTTCTTCTTCGCTGCTTTGGCCAAACGGAGATTAAAATCAGCAAAATCAATTAAAATAACAAGGTCTGGTCTATCATCGTCCAAGGATTTCTTCATTATGGCCAGAATTTTTAAAATACTTATCAATTTAGAGATAACTTCAGTTATTCCCATGACGGCCAGTGAGGAATTATTGACAACAAGTTTTACTCCCATTTTTTCCAACTGGCTGCCGCCGATGCCATAAAAATTAAGTGAAGGATTAATTTTAGACATTTCGTGGACCAGGGCGGCGCCATGCATGTCACCGGATGCTTCGCCTGCAACAATCATGACCTTTTTCGTTTTCCTGCCGCCTGTAGGCATAGCAGAATCCGGATTTATATTTTTAGAAGGCATCGTTCATCCTGTCTTCAGTTGTTGTTTTTAATTTGTTGGAAATGGTCACTCTCAATCCCTGAAATATTGGAGGTGTCAAATGGTTACACTAATCACTGCAGATTAATTATGGCTCTAGGTGTTTCATGCAGATCATTGTTGTTCCGATGCTTTGAGGCCGCCAAATCCTGCTTTCAACAAAACTCTGTATGTGCATCAACGGCAAATGCCTCTTTTTGATCCTTTGATGAAATCGATAAAATGCCGGACTTCCGGAAAATCTTCTACTTCCTTTTGCGCTTTTTCCAGGGCGGCTTCCAGAAGAAGATCTGAACGGAAAACAATGCGATAAGCGTCCTTAAGGGCTTTGATGGTTTGCTCTGAAAAATTTCGTCGCTGAAGACCAATCATATTCAGGCCAAATAACTTAGCGTGATTGCCGACAGCTATCGTGTAGGGTGGCACATCTTTAACAACAGCCGACAAGCCGCCGATCATGCAGTGGGCGCCGATACGTGTGAATTGATGAACGCCCGTCAGTCCGCTGATCGTTGCGTTATCTTCCACATGAATATGGCCGGCCAGAGTCGCCGCATTGGACATAATGATACGATTGCCCAACTTGCAATTGTGCGCGATATGACAGTAGGCCATGATCAAATTGTGATCTCCAATCATTGTCACACCAATATCGGCCGCTGTTGAGCGGTTAATCGTGACGAATTCGCGGATGGTATTGAAATTGCCGATTATCACACGTGTCTTTTCACCGCTGAATTTCAAATCCTGAGGTTGTGCGCCGATGGAGCAAAATTGAAAGATACGACAACCCTCGCCGATATGCGTATAATCATCGATAACGGCGTGCGGCCCGATCACGGTGTTTTTACCGATTTTGACGTCACTGCCGATGATGCTGTAGGGGCCGATTTCCACGCCATCTGACAGTTGTGCATCTGTCCCGATAATTGCTGTAGGATGAATTCTCATTTTTTGTCTTCACCTGCTTTTATTTTTGCTTCAAGTTGTTCGACTCGTTTGATCAGTTGCATTAATTTTGTACGCATGCCCGGAAGTTTGACCTTGCAGGACTCTACTCTAAGAAATTCTTGATAGGGCAGAAACGGCGCTCCGCCGCCAACCAGGCCTTCCGGAATGTTTTTATGGACACCTGAGGAAGCTCCGATCATCACACGATCTCCAATGGAAATATGCCCGACGATGCCGACCTGTCCACCGATCATGACGCTGCGTCCTATTTTGGTGGATCCCGAAATCCCGGTCTGGGCGGCAATGGCCGAATTTTCACCGATGACGACATTATGCGCAACCTGAACAAGATTATCAATTTTCACTTTCCGTTGAATCCAGGTTTTACCCATGGTGGCTCGATCAACGGTGGTGTTGGCGCCCAGTTCAACATCATCGTCAATTTGAACAATGCCCACCTGGGGAATTTTGGTATTGCCCGCGCCGGGCGCGGCAAAGCCGAAGCCGTCCGCACCGATGACCACGCCGGAATGAAGGATCACACGCTTGCCGATGATGCAGTTTTGATAAATGCTGACATTGGCGTAAAGGATCGAATCTTCGCCGATGGAAGCGTTGCGGCCGATAAACACGCCGGGATAAATGACAACACCTTTTCCGATGCGGGCACCGCGACCGATGAAGGCCCGTGGAAATACGGTTGCTTCCGGTGAAACCCAGGCGCCCTCTTCGATATAAGCATCCGGACTGATGCCGGCGGGGCCGTGATCGACCGGATAAAACACTGCGAGGAGTTTTCCGAAGGCCGAATAGGGGTCGGCTACGATAATCAGATTTTTATCCGGTTCGACAGTCCCTGGTGGAGCAAGGATTCCCGCCGCGCGGGTCGTTTTCAGTAGTTTGAAATACTTCGGGTTGGCGATAAACGTCAGATCATTTTCGCCGGCTTCGTCAATCGGCCGGATGTCGCTGATCATGGTCTTTTCGTCACCAAGAACCGCGCCGCCGATCATGGCGGCAATTTCCAAAATACTTTTTTTCATCTCATTCAACGAAAGTTATTATTTTGTAGATTGAGCTTTGTTGTAATCATCAATGACTCTCTTGCTGATATCATTCGCTTTATCATAATAAAGCACCTGGGTGTTATCCAGAATCACCGTATACTTTTCTTTTTCGCCGATGCTACGGATGACTTTTGCTATTTCCGGCACTATTTTTGCCGTGTATTCCTGATCGTATTTCTGCAACTCTTTGTTGGCATCATCGACAAGGATCTGGTAATCGCGCAATTTTCTCTGATAGGCGGCTTCCTTGTCGCTGCGCGCGCTGGCCGTCATCACGGAACTTTGCTTTTCGAGTTCATCTTTCATTTTCTTGACTTCGTTTTCCATCGTTTTGATGCCTTCCTGTTTTTTGTCTGCAAGCTTCTTGAGTTCTTCCCCTGCTTTCTTACCAGCTGTCGAGTTTTGAAAGACCTCCCTCAAGTTAACAAAACCGATCTTATCGGCGGCAAAGCACGTATTCGTCCAAACAAAGATAAGCAGCACCATTCCTACAATCAGACACGTATTTTTTTTCATTTTAATTTCCTCTCTGTTAGTTAGTCTATCGTCAAGTCATGAAGTTCATCTTCATGGATCCATTACATGAACATACCGATGGTGAATTCAAAGCGGCCCGTGGATTCGTCGTTCAATCCCTTGCGATCCAGCACGTAACCGTATTCCAGCCGCAAGGGTCCGATGGGAGAATACCAGCGGATACCCGCGCCGCAAGTCATTCTCAAGTCATCGACATAGTAACCGCCGTTCCAGGCATTGCCTGCGTCATAAAAGAGAACGCCTTTCATACCCGCGTCTTTAATCAGGGGAAAGACGAGCTCCAGGGAAAAGGACAACATGGTGGTGCCGCCAATGACGTCACTGGTTCCCGGATTGGTCGGGCCGACATAGCGCAAGCCGCGCAGGGAATTGATGCCGCCCAGGACATATCTTTCGTAAATCGGAAGATCTTCGTCCCGGTCGTCGTTATTTTGCAGATACCCGATCCGACCTTTCGCGCCGAAAACAATATCCCAGAAGAGCGGGTAATAACCGGCTACGACTCCAGAATATTTGGTGAAATTTGTGTTACCGCCCAGGGGGGTGCCGGCATGTTGCACGGAAGCACTGGCCTTGATTCCCTTGCTGGGAAACATGTTGTCGTTGGTTGTATCATAGGCGAGAGTGAAAGTCATGGAGCTGGTAGTTCGTTTGCCTTCCTGAGCCATGATGTAAGAAGAGGCGGTTGCCCCAACATCCTGGATATCGTCTATACTCAGCTTGTAGCCGACGTAACCGGTTATTCTATTCCAAATCGGGTAGCCCAGTGTTACTCCGAAGCCTTTTGTATCCAGGGTATAGGAATCATATTCCTTCGTGTATTTCCATATGTCCGCTTTACACCACAGGGGCAGATCAAAAAGCCACGGTTCGGTGAAGGACAGCTCATAATTATTGGTGGTGGAGCCCAGGGACGCTTTCAGGCTTAACGTTTGTCCGTAACCCAGAAAGTTCTGCTGGACGATCTGCGCCATGATCACCGCCTGGTCAACGGCGCTATAACCCGCGCCGACCATGAACATGCCCGTATTCTTTTCTTTAACCCGGATATTAATGTCCATCTTATTATCCGGCGCCTTTTCCGTCTGGAAATCAACTTCTTCAAAATAACGCAATTGATTTAAACCAGCATAACTGTTTTTCAGCTTGCTTGAAGAATACAAATCTCCTTCGACGATAGACAACTGGCGCCTGATAACTTTGTCGCGAGTAGTGGTATTGCCGGAAATACTAATACGGGCGATGTGAACGAGTTCGCCTTTGGCGAGCTGGAAATCCACGTCAACCAACTGCTCTTTTTCATGGGTAACGATTTTGGGATTCACGTCGGCATGGGCGTAACCTTCGTCATTGGCGGCCGTCGTAATCATTTCGATATCTTTCAAAATCGCTTCACGATCATAGTTGTTGCCGGTTTTGGTTTTTAACTGCACCAATAAATCAATCCGGGGCTTTTCCAGATAATCTCCGGATATTTCGGCTTTGCCGATTTTGAATCGTTTGCCTTCCTTGACCAGAATCTTGACATAAATACCTTTGGCGTCGTGCGTGATGACCGGTTCGCCGATCTGAGCGTTGATAAAACCGTTATTAAAATAAAAGGCGCTTAATTTTTGAATATCCTGCTTGAGTTGCTGGGTTTGCAGAATACCCGTATCCGTAATGAAGCCCAGTAAGGTGCGCTCGGTCGTGGTCATCATCTTGACCAGTTCTTTTGTGGAAAAAGCTTCATTTCCCTCAAATGTCATGGAGCGGATGTAAACCCGGTTGTTTTCTTTAATGTCCAGAATCAGGACCATGTCTTTTTGGCCGTCTTTTTCCAGACGGTCGGTGATTTCGGCGTTGTAATAGCCTTTGGTGTCGTAGAGCGCCTTGATTTTTTGAATGTCTTCTTTAATTTTTTCTTGATTGAGGCTTTGCCTTGTCTTGACAGTCATGGCGCCCAGAATGTCGTCTTTGTCCAGCGCCTTGTTGCCGATCAGCCGGATTTCCGATATCAGTCCCTTTTCCACAACAGTGAAGGTAATAACTTTGCCTTGCGACTCTGTTGTAACGGAAGCGCTGACATCCACGAATAATCCCATCTTGAAAATGGCTTTAATATCGGCAGTAATATCCTCTTCGTTCAGAGGGTTGCCGGCCTTGCTGCGAAGTTGTTGCTTGATGGCGTCCGCTCCAATTTTGTGGTTACCTGCGATATCAATCCTCGCGATCTTATCAAGCATTCCCGTAATGCCCAATATTTCCTTTTTCAGTTTACCTGCCAGCGCCTCGTGGCCAGCCGAACTTTTACCCTGGGCGGACACGGCCGGCAAGATCACCGCTAGGGCAATATCGATAATTTGCGCGTCAATGTTCAGGGAGTCGCCGAACTGCGTGATACTACCGGTGACGACATAGTCCACCCCGAGGGCCTTTCCGGCCGAGATGGCCTGGCTTTTATTAAGGACAATGTTGTTATTGGCGAAGTTCCCTGCCGCTACAACTTCCATTTTCTTTTCCTGCTGGAATTCCTTGGACAGATGATTGTAAAAAGATTCTCGTAATGCGCCGCTTTCGGCGCTCGCGTGAACTTCAAAAGGCAGAATGCATATTTTCTTAAGATCACCGGCTTGGGCTTCCGCAAACAAGCAAAGAACAAAAAGAACCAGGGGTATGAATATTCGGAATACTTTTTTCTTATTAGAAATCATAAATCTTCCCGTCTCGCAGGCCGATTCTGCCGGACATCCTGTCTGCCAGCAGTTTGTTGTGCGTGACAACAATCAATGTTATTTTTTTTGTTGTATTTAAATTAACCAGGATGTCTTCTATCTTTTTTCCTGTTTCCGTGTCAAGATTTCCTGTCGGTTCGTCCGCAAGCAGAATTTCCGGGTCCATCACCAGCGCGCGGGCGATGGCCACACGCTGCTGCTCTCCGCCGGAGAGTTCCCCCGGTTTATGTTTGAGCCGATGTTCCAGTCCCACTTCATCCAATAATTGACGGGCTTGCCTAATGGCCTGCTGCTTGGGCATACCACTGATCAGTGCCGGCATCATGGCGTTTTCCAGCGCGCTGAACTCCGGTAACAGGTTATTGAATTGAAAAACGAAGCCGATCGTCGAATTGCGGAAAGCAGCAATTTTCTTTTCGCTCCACTCGAAAACATTTTTACCGGCAATGGAAAGTGTGCCGGATGTTGGATGATCCAACGTACCGAGAATGTGAATGAGCGTGCTTTTTCCAGCGCCGGAAACCCCAACAACGGCCAACGAATCTCCTTTTTTAATCTCCAGATTTAAATTCCGCAAGACCTCAATTTTGTTGCCGTCTTTTACGAAAGTTTTTGATAAATTTGTAAGGATAATCATATTGTCTGTTGCGTCCGCTATATCATTCGTATCGTAAGGCTTCTGCCGGGTCCAGTTTGGAAGCTCTTCGAGCAGGGTAAATGGTTGACAGGAAACAAATCGTGAGCGTGCCTATGACAATCACGACTACGTCACTATAATTCACTTTCGAAGGAAGTTCACTTAAGTAATACACATCTCCGGGCAGAATCTTAAAATTAAAAAGCTTTTCCACAAGCAAAGAAATTTTCTGCAAATTTAGCGCGATGGTGAGGCCGGCAATGCAGCCGAAAAATGTTCCGACCACGCCGACGATCAGCCCCTGATAAATAAAAATCTTCATAATTGTGGCAGCGGTTGCCCCCATGGATTTTAAAATGGCGATGTCCTTGTTTTTTTCCATAACAATCATAATCAGGGCGCTGATGATGTTGAAGGCGGCCACCAAAACAATTAAGCTTAGAATAATAAACATGACGCGTTTCTCCAGTTTCAAGGCTGAAAATAGGTTTTTATTCATCTGCATCCAGTTTTGCGCGAAGAATGGGAATCCCAGTTTGCCTTGAATGTTGCGGGCGATCACATCCGCCTTGTAGATATCCTGGACGACGATATCCAAGCCTGAAACTGTATCACCCATTTCTAAAAATTCCTGGCAGCTTTTAATTGAAAGAAAGGCCAGTTTGGAATCGTATTCATAGAATCCGGACTCGTATATGCCCACCACAATAAATTTTTTCATGCGGGGAACCATACCCATCGGCGTGGCGATTCCACCGGCGGGCGAGATAATGGTGATGGGATCGTGCAGAAAGAGTCCCATGTTCCTGGCCATTTCCTTGCCGATGACGATCCCGGTCAGATTTTTGTCTTCCGCGGGCATGTCTTTGAGCACGTTAGCGGGAATTTTATTGAGGTGTTCAATGCTGCCTTCCCGCACTTTTCCGAGATTAATCACTTTGGGCGAGCTTTGGGTATCCATGCCGCGGATGATAACACCGGTGACACCATTTTGGCTTCGCATCATGGCTTCCGTGTAAATAAAAGGCGTGGAAGCGACAACGCCCGGTTCTTTATCTATTTCTTGACGGATAGCCGGATAATTCTTCATCGGACCGTACATGTTGGTTGTTACTTCGATGTGTGAACGAATGCCCAGAATCTTGGTGCGCAGATCTTCTTCAAAGCCGTTCATGACGGCAAGCACGATGATCAGTGCGGCCACGCCCAGAAAAATACCGAAAATCGATATAAAGGTAATGATCGAAACAAAAACCTGCTTACGTTTCGCTCTCATATACCGTCTGCTGATAAAGAATTCGTAAGACATTAAAACATATCCTGCGGGTAAACAGCTAATTTCACAACTGCATAAGCTTTGGTGTGTGTCTCATTCCTGTTTGGTTCTTAAAAGCGGGAACAATATAACGTCCCTGATGGATGCGGAATCGGTAAAGAGCATGATCAGCCGGTCGATGCCGATTCCTTCTCCGGCGGTCGGCGGCATGCCGTACTCCAGCGTATGGATATAGTCTTCATCCATTTCGTGCGCTTCGTCATCGCCCGCTTCCCGCTCTTTGAGCTGCTGGACAAATCGATCGCGCTGATCGGCCGGATCATTTAATTCGGAAAAGGCGTTGGCGATTTCCCGTCCGTAAATATAAAGTTCAAAACGATCAACAAGTTCCGGATCGGCGTTGGACCGACGGGACAGCGGAGAAACTGCGACGGGATATTGCGTGACGAATGTCGGTTGGGTAAGCTTTTTTTCGACCACTTCATCGAAAATGGCCATGAGAATTTTTCCCAGCGGGTCGGTTTCCTTGACATCGCAACCGACTTTGCGGGCGAAAGCAATAGTTCTTACGGAATCGGTCAGATCGGCAGGCTCCATGCCCGCTATCTGCAAAAGCGCATCTTTAACGGAGAGTCGACGCCAGGGCGGGGTCAGGTCAATTTCCGTCCCCTGATAAGTAAACTTGAGCCCGTTGAAAATATCTTTGGCAATGAAAGCGAATAATTCTTCCGTAAAGGACATCAAATCCTCGTAAGTCGCGTAGCTTAAATAAAACTCCATCATGGTAAATTCTGGATTATGAAAGGTGGAGATGCCTTCGTTGCGGAAGTTACGGTTGATTTCATAAACTCTTTCCAGTCCACCGGTGACCAAGCGTTTTAAATAAAGCTCAGGGGCAATCCGCAGATAGAGATCCTGATCCAATGTGTTGTGGTGGGTTTTAAACGGCCGGGCAACAGCCCCGCCGGCTCGCGGTTGCATCATGGGTGTTTCTACTTCCAGAAAATCATGCATGTCCATAAATTGCCGCATCAGTTTGATAATCAGGCTGCGCCGGTAAAAAATTTCCTTGACCGCCGGATTGGAGATTAAATCTAGATGGCGCTGCCGGTAGCGGGTTTCAATATCTGTCAGGCCATGCCATTTTTCCGGCAGGGGATGAATCGATTTAGCCATTAAGAGCAGAGAGTCAACCTCAAGAGTCAATTCATTGGTTTTGGTCCGGAAGAGTTTTCCGGAAACATAAATTACATCACCGATATCAAGCTTTTTAAAGATGAAAAAATCCTGCTCACTCAAAATGTTTTTAGCAAGATAACATTGCATCCGACCTTTACGGTCCTGAATTTTAACGAAAGCCGCTTTACCGAAACTGCGGATAGCCATTAGTCGTCCGGCAAACGAAAATTTCTGTGTCAATTGTGCCAGAGCCTCGCTGTCGGCATTGCCGAACCGGGCCATGATTTCGGCAGTTGTATTTTGAGGCTTTGCATTGTTGGGATATAAATCTACACCCGCTGCTTTCAAGGACGCAATTTTCTCCAGGCGAACCTTTAAAAGATCATTGTCTTCCATAATTTCTCCGCTTTTTCTAAAGTCAGTCTGACTATATTTTTTTTGGCGATTAGTCAAGCAGGATTGTCGTTTGGAGCTGCTGTGGATGAGGCGCTAAATAAACAAAAAATATGTTTGCCTGCGGGGCAGTTGTTATGTATGATGAACACTACTTCATTTACAGGGGGAAGAAAAATGGTCAACAAAGCAATATTGATCGGCAGATTGGGCAAGGACCCAGAAATCAAGTATTTGCCGGATGGGACAATGGTTACCAATTTTAATCTGGCGACTGATGAGCAATGGAAAGATAAAAATGGTGAAAAAGTTCAGAAAACCGAGTGGCATAAGATTGTAACATATAGAAAACTAGCTGAAATTTGTGGTAATTATTTGGTTAAAGGATCCCTGGTCTTTATTGAGGGCAAGATTCAAACCCGTTCATGGGATGATAAGGACGGTGTAAAACATTACATGACGGAAATTGTTGCTAACGAAATGAAGATGCTGGATTCCAAAGGTCAGGGACAGGGCAAGTCGGATGACGTATCCGCCCCCGCATCTTCCGCGCAAAGCAACGGTACACCGATGGAAGATGTTCCTTTTTAAAAGTCAGACACTTGCCTGATAAGGCTAAGCGGGGAGACAGTAGCTATTTGTTTCCCTCTTTTTTTGCCGGGGTTTCGGTTGTGTCGTGGCTGTCGGAGGAAACGGATTTCTTGAAATTTTTAATCCCCTGTCCCAGCGCTGAACCAATTTGCGGCAATTTACCGACACCAAAAATAATCAGAATAATGACCAATATAATCAGTAACTCCGGTATGCCTATTCCAAACATAATATTACCTCTTTCGTTTTTATTTTTATGGCAGACGCAAGTGGATAACTTGTCCTGACTTGCCTAAATTTTCTATGTTTTTCCCATCAAACTGGACCCGGACTCCGCCGGCATTGCCAATGTCCATATTAAAGCGCGCCGCTTGATAAGAAATTTTTTCTCCGGGCTTAAGTAAAACCTGAAAGGATTCTTTGTCATCGGCTTGAATCCTGATCCAGGTTTCTTCAGTGGCTCGAACAACCAGATCGGACGGTTCTTCATCATCAATGAATGCCTCGATCTTGGCCTCGTTATTTTTGGGTGTCGCTACGGGTGGTGCGTTGATCGGAATTTGCGCTTCGAATGTTTTCTGTACCGGCGGTTCTTGTTCGTTGCTTGCTTGATTTACCGCTATTGAATTCTCCGGCTTTGGCAGATTGATGGTGATGGGAAGATTATCCGGCTGCATTGTGTTTTGTTCTGGGGTTCCTGCGACTACGGCCTCTTTGGAGGTCTCGGTTTTTAGCGGTACGCCCGGCGACGGCTTGTTATAGGTGCTCACAAAAAAGGATACGGCAGTAATGACAACTATAATACAAAGGATCCACAGGAAGGTTTTACGCCGCCTCAGTGTTTCGGCAAGAGGCGCCTGGGATGGTTGTTCTGTTGTCTTGGTTTTTTCTTTTAGCCGCAGGGTTTGCAAGTAATTTTCATAGCGCAGTAGGACAGGCTTACTATCCACACCTAAAGCGTCTGCGTACGTTTTGATGAAGTTTCGACCATATATCGGTACGGGAAGTAAATGAAAATCGCCGTTTTCAATAGCCTCCAGATTGACCACACTGATCCGTGTGCGCTCAAATAACTCCTTCAGGGTCAACCCCGTATTTTCCCGCACTGTTTTTAAATCAATTAGAGTGGAATCAGCGTCTTGCTCTGTCGTCATTAACCTATCACAAATAAACGTATTTTTGTTTTGTTTAGCACTATTTCTTTTACAGCGCAACTTTTAAGATCACGCTTACTTTTTCGTATAATTTATGGTTTAAATCCTATGATGACCATCTTAATAAGGAGTTTATACTCATGACAGAGCTTATGGACTTTGCCAAAAATCTGGCGCGACGGGCAGGAAGATTGCTTGCCGAAAAGGTCACCAAGAACAATCAAATTTATTATAAAGGAACCATCGATCTGGTGACGGAAGCGGATAAAATGTCAGAGGAACTGATTCTTACGGAAATCAGCCGCCAGTTTCCCGATCATGGGATTTTATCCGAGGAATCGGCCGTGAGGAATCAACAGGCAACTCTGCGCTGGATTATTGATCCTCTTGATGGGACAACCAATTATGCGCATGGGTTTCCTTTTTTTTGTGTTTCCATTGCCCTGGAAAAAGAAAGAACTGTCGAGTTGGGCGTCATTTACGATCCGACCAGAGAAGACCTGTTTTTTGCCCGGCGGTCTGGCGGTGCCTATCTCAATGGAAAGAAACTGCATGTTTCTTCCGTCAGTGATCTATCTCGTAGTCTTTTGGCGACAGGCTTTCCTTATGATATTCGGGTAAGTCCGGATAACAATCTGAATTATTTCAATTTAATGGCAATCAAAGCGCAGGCCATTCGGCGAGCTGGGGCCGCAGCATTGGATCTGGCTTACCTTGCCGCCGGACGGTTTGACGGATTCTGGGAACTGAAGCTCAAGCCCTGGGATACAGCCGCCGGTTGCCTTTTGGTGGAAGAGGCCGGGGGGGTCATTTCGGATATGACCTGTGGAAAATGGAATCTGGATTCGCCGGGTCTTGTTGCCAATAACGGCTTGATTCATGAACAAATGATGGAGGTTTTTCGTCAGGTCTGATTCACCTGTGGGGACAAAGATATTCGCCTTACGCTAAGAATTTTATGATGACTTTGCGTGTGCGGGGGCCGTCGAATTCACAGAAAAAGATCGATTGCCAGGTTCCTAGAACCAGGCTGCCGTTTTCGATGATGACCATTTCGGATGCACCGACCAGCGATGATTTAACGTGCGCGGCGGAATTTCCTTCCCTATGCAGGTAATTCGCGGATAATGGAATGGCGCAATTCAGAGCCGCCAGAATATCACGGGGAACGTCCGGATCGGCATTTTCGTTGATCGTCACCGCGGCGGTTGTGTGGGGTGTGTAAACCAGGCCAATGCCTGAATCGATTTTTTCATCTCTCACTGCTTTTTGGACAGACGCTGTGATGTCAATCATTTCGAAGCGGGAATGGGTTTGTATGGTAATTTCTTTCATGGCGTAATCGTTGCTTATTCAACAGTGGTTTTAGCGGCCGTATATATATCGCTGATGATTTCACGAGAGATAGCTTGCATCGCCTGGCTTGCGGCTTGGCAGTATCCCCGGGGCGACTGATCTTGCAAGGGTTCTTCCCGAAAGTATTTTCTCTGAAACAGCATGCTTTTACCGGTTTCTTTTTCCCGGGTGTCCTGCAAGGAGATAGAGATACTGATGAGAGCAGTTTTATTGCTTTTATCGATCCGCAAATAAAATTCTTCAATACCGCCCGAAACGACAAATCGACCTTCCTCCATTTCATGGCGGGAAAAGACGGCCCGGAAAAGGCCGCTCGCTCTCATGTTGCCAAGTAGGCTGTCGCCGACCATATCGGCCGGATTGACCGCCCAACGGGAGTAATTAAAGGAATCGAGGCTGTAAGCGTCGTTACGGAAAATCATGTTAGTTGAATTATAGGCGGCGGCAATGGAAAATCGGTTAAACTTGACGGATGTCGCAAGTTTTTTTGGGTTGTCCCAGGATGGCGCCTGGTAATTCAGCAGATAACTTTCCACGCTGTATGGTGGCTTAACGCTTGTGACGCATCCGGCAATTAAAAAGAAGGATGAAACAAACAGAACAAAACAAATGCTTCTCCATTGTTTCCGAAAGTATAGTGGCTTTGATAAAAAAATTTCCATTGCTTGATTCCTTTTGTTATTCCATGGGTTTTCGCGGTGGAAAAGGCTTTGTAAAAATCAAATTCGACGGATCTCGGTTCAAACTGTCTGAAAGCTTTTGCAGATTTTCCGATGTCATCCGCAAGTTCTGCGACGTATCTTGCAGATCGCTGGTGATTAATTTTGTTTGTTTATCGATATCTCCGAGGATGGCATCCGCTCGGTCTGCTTTTTCGCGTAGTTTCAAAGTATTGATTTCATTTTTCGCCTGCCCGATCAGTTTGCGGGCATCCGATAAAATACCCAGGGCTTCATTGATGGTCTGATCTACTTTCCCTTCGGCAAACGTCTTGTTGATTTTGATAATTGTTTCATCAAGATTGGCGGATGTGGATTCTAGATGGGCCATGATATTGTTGATTCGCTTGCCTTTCACAAAGTTTTCAATAGCCTGGGTGGTATTTTTCAGGTTGGTGGAAATTCCCTTAAAATCAATATCTTTGATGTTTTGCATAATGACGCTTGTATCCGACAGAAAGCGGCTAATTTCCGACCGCCGGGAGGGAATAACCGGATAGTCTGATTTAAAAGCAAGTTTTGGTGAATTGGACAATTCGTCGTCCTGGATCCTATCGAGCTCAATGAAGACAATTCCGGTAATTCCCGCCGTTTTCAATGAGGCGATGGTGTGGTGTTGCAAATCGCCTTCCAGGTCGATTTTCATGATCACTTCAACCAGACGGTAGTCCGGCGCGACGTCAATGCTTTGAACCTTGCCGATTTCCACTCCCCGGTATTTGATGGCTGAATCCACTTGTAATCCTTGGACGGATTCGTCGAAATATACCGCGTAGAGAGACCCCTTCATCAGAATTCTGGACGCACCCACCCAGATGATGGTGGCTGCCAGAAGCAGGAGGCCGACAATAACAAAAAGACCGATTAAGAATTTTGAGCTTTTAGTTGACATAAAACCTCGGTTCGGCGGGTGCTGAAGGCAACTGTCGTAAAAAGAAACTTTTTACACGCGGGTTTGTTGCCTGTTGTTTCAATTCCAGGGGTTTCCCTTCGGCAATGATACCTTTTGCCTCTTTATCCAACATTAACACTCGATGAGCTATCTTGTAAATAGATTCCAACTCGTGAGTCACAATAACCATTGTCGTGCCCAAAGCTTCATTGGTTTTGATGATCAAATTGTCAAGTTCCACCGCGGTGACCGGATCCAGACCGGCGGATAATTCGTCAAAGAAAAGCACACGGGGGTCGAGCGCCATAGCCCGGGCGATGCCGGCCCTTTTTCTCATGCCGCCCGACAACTCTGCCGGACGATGATTTTCGTAACCCGTCAAATTAACCATGCCTAATTTCATTTTGATGATTCGGTTTATAGCTTCGGAATCGAGGTCGGTGTATTCCGAAAGCGGCAGCGCGATATTTTCTTTGATCGTCATTGAGCTGAACAGGGCGCCGGACTGAAAAAGCACGCCGATATCCTGCCGGTACAGATTAAGATCTTTCCCCGCTGCGTGGGTAATATCGGTTCCCTGATATAAAACCTGACCAGCGGATGGTTTTTGCAGTCCAATCATGATCCTCAGCAACGTCGATTTGCCGCACCCCGATGCACCGACAATCACCAGAACTTCTCCTTTATATACATTAAAACTGACATCCTCAAAAACAATATTATCTCCGAAGCGGGCGGACAGGTTTTTTACTACGATGATGGGTTTATTTTCCGACGGTTCCAAAACCTAAACTCCTTAATAGCTTTTAATGTAATATAACATAACGGCAAAAATGGAATCGACCACCACGATCAGAAAGATCGCCGTGACAACGGCGGAGGTGGTAAATTTCCCGACATCCTGAGCGCCGGCACGCACTTGGAATCCCCGCTGGCAACCGATGGCGGAAATCAATCCGGCAAATACGGCAGCCTTGATCAAACTGGTGACCACATCGAAAACATGAATCGTTTTTATCGATTGGGTGATGTAGGTTTTTGCCGTCAGGTCCAGACTGGTAACCCCGATGAGCAAGCCACCAAAAATGCCGAAAAAATCGGCATAAATGGTCAGGACAGGCACAACAATAATGGTGGCCAGAACCTTCGGGACAGCCAGAAAGCGAATCGGATCAAAGCCCATCGTATGCAACGCGTCCACCTCTTCATTGACAACCATCGTGCCGATCTCCGCGGCAAATGCTGAACCGGAACGTCCCGCGACCAAAATGGCTGTCATAATCGGTCCCAGTTCTTTGATCATGCCGAAGCTGACGAGCGCGGGGACGTATATATTTGCGCCGAGTTGTTTCAGCTGTAAAAAAGACATGAAGGCAATGATCAATCCGATCAGAAGGCCGATCAGGGCGACAATGGGCAGGCCATCCACACCTGCCCGCTGGACATAAAAAAGAACGTCCTTTCCACGGAGGCTCTTGGGATGTCTCAAGGTGTATAAAAGAGAAACCAGCAGCTCGCCGATAAATGTGACCGAATGAACAAAATCCCGGGCGATATCCAGCGAGGCTTGTCCCACTTGACGGATAAGGCCATCGTTGGATATTTCAGATTTAAAAGATGGATGGATCAGTGCATCCTCATGAATGACGCTGAAAATTCCCTTGGCTTCATCATTCAAATTTACCAGACGACACGGGGTGTTTTGGGCTGCGGATTCCTTTTCAATTTGTACAAAGGCCAGAGCCGCCGCACTGTCCAAATAGCAGACTTGAGAAAAGTCAATGGTTACGGACTGCGCCTTTTGACTGGAAATCTCCCGTTTGATGTCGCCTGTGAAGACCGTTAGATTTCTCAGCCCAAACTCGCCTGTGAGATAAATAAAAAGATTCAAACATCTCCATTGAGAAGCAATCTTGTAGGCAGTTTGACAATCTTGTTGTGGCTGTGTCGTCATTATAATATCTTTTTTTGCTGGCTGAAAAAATTCATTTAGGGGAAATCTTAAATTTTGTAAATCATTAAAACCTGTTACCGAATACTTGTCAATGAAATTTGAAGCTCTCCGCGGCGTACCGTCGAGAGCTTCGATGCTTAGGAAATAATATGCACGGTGAGAGCTTGTTATCAAATTCAGTTTTTTCATAATTCGTTCAAACCGGTTGAACATTTCATGGAAGAGAAGACGTAGAAAGATCTTTTATCAGTTGTGGCATCCAACGACACAATCATTAAATAATCTTAAATATCAATTAATTACTGTTATTTTTCTGACATCTTTCAATTTTGGCACGCAAATTTCATTAGTGATAAGGCAAATAAACAAACTACCCTCAGGAGGTAACAGATCATGAAAAAGACATTAGGAACCATCGTAGCGGCGGCGGCAGTAGTTCTTTTAACGGCAACCTTTGGTTTTGCGGAGTATGCAGCAGCGGGAGCGACGAATTTCCCGTATTTTCAATTGGGCTGTTTGATAGTGGGCGGCCTGATTTTAGTCAGCCTGAAGCGGAAGTATAACAAGATGTACACGGCGGAAGTTGTTGGCGCCTTTGCTCTTTACACCATTTTGATGGCGCTGTTTACCAACCCTGTTATTGATGCAGTGAAGAACATTGTAACCTGATTGGAAGTGGTAAAGACCAGAGGAAGAAACTAAGAAAGGAGGATAGGATTATGATTGCAATACAAAAGATAAACCACAAACAGCATCAGGGCTTCACCGGCGTGTTGATGTTATCG
>ENA-UOWG01001663-UOWG01001663.1-activated-sludge-metagenome-genome-assembly--contig:-NODE-1663-length-21227-cov-5.573729_pt1 | contig 21227 bp, 18 predicted proteins | sample MGYA00238147_ERZ761563 | MGnify/ENA primary metagenome ERZ761563 (study PRJEB28884, sample SAMN05720216) | anaerobic digester metagenome | isolation source: active sludge of municipal... | reverse complement strand
GCGAGCGCATCCTCATGCACTCCCCGACCCAGAAGAGCTTCATCCGTGTCGGGGCCCCCAACGACCCGGCAACCTCGGAGGAATATGAAGGGCACAGTTTTATCAAAGGCGGCACCGGGATCAAGGAGTCAACGGACGGATGGCTGGATGTCCTTGTGGGGGGCAAGAACGAGGTCATCCTGGGCGAACTCTTCAGCCTCATTACCGGTCTGCGCGGGTGGTTCACCGGCGGGCTTCTGACCGACTGCGTCCTGGGCGGGCTCTGGGAGATCCAGGTGCCCGACAGGCTGAAACTCCGCAATGGACACATGAATGTGACCGCTGAAAATTTCAAGGTCTATGTGAACAGGACCGTTACCCGCCTCAGCAAGGAAAGATTCGAGGGCGAACAGACAAGGATCACAGCGCAGGTCAACACGGCCGTGGGGAAGAGAATGAGGGCCACAGCCAGCAACACAAGGTTGAACAACATATCGCTGAACAGCAGCATGCAAAAAACGGAAACGGTGGCAAGTCACCTGGAAGCGCATGATGAGAATATCTCGGCGATCGCGACCGACCTCGACAACGCGGCGCTAAAACTGCAAAGTATGGGCGACCAGATAACCGCGGCCGGGACCCAGATGAAGGAAAGCGGCATCAATATCGACAACGCCGGAAATCACCTGGAATCTGCAGGGGCGCAAATAAAGAGCGGCGGGCTCGCGATACAGGGCGCGCCGATGCTCATTCAGGACTGATATATGAAGGTCATCAAGGAATTCGAACACTGTCTCCTCCTCAACTATTTCGGCTTAAACAACAAGTATTACCTTGCCGTGACGGTCATGACCTATTTCGACCTCAACGACCCGGCCAATCCACTGAAAGAGCAGGACATGTGGCCCTTCGTCCAGGGAGAGCTCGGCAAGGACGCTATCCTTGACATGGCGATGCCCAAGCCGAAAGGAGAGTTCCTCGTCTGGGGAAGGTGCTTTTCTCCCGACGGCAAGCCCCGCGGCGCCTCCAGGGTGACCGTGAGGGTCGGCTCCATTGAAAAGATCCTCTATATCTTTGGGAACCGTTACTGGAAAAAAGCAGCGGGCGTGGGACTCACCGTGAGCGAGCCGGAGCCTTTTATAGAGATGCCCGTAACCTATGGCAGGGCATTCGGGGGGGCCGGTTTTGACAGAAATCCTTCAGGCAGGGGCTTTGCACCGGTTATCGGCCCATCGGGTTTTGAGACCCACCCGCTTCCCAACATTGAAGACCCAGGGCACCTCGTGGGGTCCCCTTCGGACCGTCCCGACCCTGCCGGTTTCGCGCCCCTCGACTTCGCCTGGCCCCAGCGGGCGAAGAAGCTCGGCACCTATGACAACAAGTGGTTCCAGGAGCGCTGGCCCTTCTATCCCGATGACATGAACTGGACATACTTCAATGCGGCACCGGAAGACCAGCAGATGGAGGATTTCTTTCAGGGGAACGAATCTTTTTCCATCTCAGGCATGCATCCGAAGAAACCCGTCATCGAGTCCCGCCTGCCTGGGATCAAACACCGCTTCTTCGTGAACCAGCTCACCGATGTGAACAAACCGGCAGGGGAAACGGTTTTCAAGGAGGCTCTCACCCATGTCGACACGGTCTGGCTTTTCCCGCACGCCGAGCGGGGGATAGCCGTCTCGCGGGGCAGTGTGGAGGTCAAGGACGATGAGGCACTCGATGTCCCCCACCTCTATATCGTCAGCGAGGCAGCGGCCCGGGAACCGGGCACCATAGAGAAATACTATGAACAGTTCAAAAAACGCATCGACCGCGCCGTGACCATCGATCTTGCGCCGCAGATGGAGAAGATGAAGGAGAAGCTGACCCAGGTGGCGGACAGGCTCAAGGACCTTCCCCTTGAGATCAACGACAGCATAGCCCAGAACCTCGGCCATGCTCCGAAATCCGTCAAAACACCCGTCGAGGTTGCGCTCCAGTCCATTGCGCTCATCGAAAAACAAAAAAAGCTCCTCGCCGCGGGCGAAAAGAAGATACTGGCCATGAAGGCCGAGTACGGCCACATGATGAAGATGGATGCCAGCGGGTTCACAAAGGCGGCAAGCCGGCTCGACAATGCCGCCAGGAAGCTCGCGGCAATACCGGGCGAGGTCAAGGCGTTCGAAAAGGAAAAGGCCGAACACCTGGGGAAGATGAAGGAACAGTTCAAGAAGTCCCTCACCGCGGCGGACCTCTCCAAAATGGAAGAGTCCGGCGTTGGTCTGGACAGCCTTTTCGAGGCATATGAGGGAAAACCCGGCGACCCCTGGCACGAACAGGGTATGCGCTTTATCGAGGCGTGCCGCGACCGCCTGACGCAGGACCCGGGAGTGATGTCCTGTCTTCGCGGCCTCGGTTTGAGACCGTACACCCTGAAGAGGTCATGGATCGGCATTAACAGGGAAAAGGCCCGGTTCGAAAGGGTCTCCTGGGGATTGAAGCCCCCTGAGGAGAAAACCGATGACCCCGAGGCGCTCATCATCCCTGCGGGCCTCGTCATCCCTCGTTTTGAAGGGGCGAAGCTGCAGCGGATAACCTTGCGGCCCGTCCTCGACGATACCGGGGCGTTCCCCGTCCCCAAAGACCTGCCGGGGGCGATCCTCGATGAAGGCAAGGATGCTCCTGTCGAAGGTTCGCAAGAGTTCGCCATGGCGCTCGGCCCGGGCGAGGGCAAACCCTTCGTACGGGCCGCTGACGAACTGGAAGCCATCCTCCTCCACCAGGAACTGGGTGATTTCTGTGCCGTCGTCGCCATGAAGGACCCTTCCGCCAAGCTTGACAAAGACACCGGCAGCGCGCTGCAGACAGCGCCGCAATTCCTTGTTGTCTCTTATCCGGATACACCGGGAAACGCCGGAACGGATATATCGGCATGGAAGAAGCTCTGCCCGGAGGCACAACACATAGAGCTGCCCGCAGGCAGGAACCTCTTTGAGGCAAAGAAGGCCGGAGCCGATATATGGCAGTGGGTCGCCGATGCCCTGAGGCCCGGGGTCGCACCGGGGCCCGAAACGAAGCCGAAAGATGTTGACGTCTCTGAACCGGGGGCCGTTGCCGCACTTATCCCCAGGGTCGATGTCGAGGCGCTCATAAAGAAAATAAAGGACGAGCTCACCGCGAAGATACAGCCGGGCCTCGACACCCTGGCCGCAAAGAAAAAAGAGGGTCTGGGCCTTATCGGCAAGGAGCTTGCCAAACAAGGGGTCAGCCTCGACGAGATCATGAAGAACCCCGCCCCCTCCATACTGAAAGGGGCAAACCCCTTCACGGCGGCGATGGGTAAATACGCGGAGAAATTCGCCGGACTGCGCAAGCAGCTCACCAGCCAGGGCACCATGAACAGCGATGTCGACAAGAAGCTCTCCGAGATAGAGAAGATGAGTCAGAAGATACTCTCGGATTCCGCGAAACGTTTTGATGAAGGGAAGGCCCGTCTTGCGGCAAGCAAGGCAAAGATAGAGGCGGGCCCCCCTGACTGGGCGAAAAAGCTCCTTGCCGGGGCGGGCATCGACCCCGACGACCCCGCTTTGCTCAAACCGCTGACCCGCGAAGAGGTGATCGAGCGCCACGCAAAGGGGCTTAGCCTCTCAACGAAGAGTATGATGGGCCTGGACCTGTCGGGCCTCGACCTCACCGGGGCCGATCTCAGGCAGGCAAACCTCCAGAAGGCAAACCTCAGCGGCTCGATCCTTGACGGCGCGGACTTAAGCAGGGCCATCGCCGGCGAGGCGGACCTTTCAAAGGCCTCCCTCAAGGACGCGAAGATGGTCAAGGGCATTTTTCAGAAGGCAAGGTTCCCCGGCGCACACCTTTCCGGTGCCGACATGACCAAGGCCGTCATGTCAGAGGCGGACCTCACCGGTGCGGACCTCACCGGGGCGACCATCGTCAAGGCGCTCCTGGAAAAGACGGTCATGAAGAACGTCCGCGCTGTAGACGCGCTGGCTTCACAGGCATATCTTCTGTCCGCGGACATCTCGGGGGCCGATTTCTCAGGGGCGAACCTCGAAAAAGCCGTATTTCTGAAGACGAAGATCGATGGGGCCAATTTCTCAAAGAGCAGGGCGCGGGAAGCCGCCTTCATCGAAGCGAAGGGCGAGAAACTCAATTTTTCCGGCGCCGATATGCACAATTCGAGGATCCTGCAGGGATCGGTGATGAAGGGAAGCGATTTTACCAACACCAGGGCCGACCGGGCGAGCTGGATGAAATCCGACCTCTCGGGCAGTGATTTCCGGGGCTCCACTATCGAGAGGGGCCTTCTGCAGGAATGCGACCTCTCGGGAACGAACTTCTCCGGCGTTAAGGCAAAACAGGCAAGGCTCACCAAGTCCGATATGAGCGACTCCGACCTCAAAGGGATCAATCTCTTTCAGGGCTCCCTTCGCAAGTCGAAGCTCGTGAGGACCGACCTTCGCCGCGCGAACCTCTACGGGGCGGAATTCTACCGCACCGGGGTCGGCGAGACGAAACTTGACGACGCGAACCTGAAGATGACGAAACTTTACAAAAGGACGGACCTCCTGCCGGAGCCGCCGAAGGAAAAAAAGAAATGACGAGAGATGAGCTCCTCGAAGCGATAAAACGGGATGACACCATAGAGAACGCCGATCTCTCGGGCATGGACCTCTCGGGACAGGACCTCTCCGGGGCGCGCTTCGAGGGAGTCGTCTTCAAGAACGCCGATTTCAGGGGTGCAAAGATAGTGCGCACCGGGTTCAAGGGGTGTGATTTCGCCGGCGCCACCATGGAAGGAGCCGATCTGACCGGCGTGCTCTGGATGGGCATGACCCTTGGCGGGGTCATCCTCGCCCGTGCCGACCTTGAAAAGGCCGTCCTGACGGGGGCGGACCTGACGGGGGCGGACCTGACGGGGGTTAATCTCACCCGTGCCGTTATGGACAACGCGAAGCTCGACAAGGCGAAGCTTTCCGGCGCAACCCTGTCGCGAACCATACTCTACAAGGCATCCCTCAAGGGAGCGGACCTGACGGGGGCGGACCTTTTCAAGACCGTCTTTTATGAGGCGGACCTTACCGGAGCCACCCTGAAAGGGACAAAGATATATAAAACCTTCCTGCGGGACTGCGCCCTTTCAAACCAGGACTTCAGCTCGGCGACCTTCGTTATGGCACAGGCCGGGGGCGCCGATCTCAAGAACTGCAATTTCACCAATTCCAATATCACCCAGTCCAATTTCATGAACGCCGACATGACGGGAGCCATTCTGGATGGTGTTAACGGGGAGCGTAGCGTCTTCATGGGAACGAACCTGTCGGGGGCGAGCCTGAAGAAGGCCTATTTCGTCCAGTCCTGCTTCGAGGAGGCAAACCTCACCGTTGCCGATCTCAGCGGATCGAACTGCGAACAGGCGCTCTTCAATAAAACGGTCTGCAAGGGGGCGAAATTCGTGAACGTGAACGCCGCGTATGCCGATTTCTCCCACGCGGACCTCACGGCGGCGGATTTCACGGCGGCGTCCATGGGCCGGGCAAAGATGCACCGGGCGATCGAGGACCACACCATATGGGACAGATCATCGCGCTCCTCAGCTCTCGGCACGGACCCCGATCTGGCGGAGGCGGAAGGGTGAAAGGCCGTGAGGTGTGAGGCGTGAGGCGTGAAGTGTGAGGCGTGAAGTGTTGGGATTTGGGGCATACAGAGAAAAAAGCAATTTGAGGAAGAATTGAAGGATATATGGAGGACAATATGAATATTACCGCAAAAAAGATGGACGATATTCAGCCCGCGCTGGAGTATGGCGTCATCGAGGCGCCCTGCGAGGGAGGCTTTTTGGTCGTGACGGACATGGGGGCTGTTGAGGCGTCCGCTGCCGTGAGCTGCCTCGTTGCGCCGGTGCCGGGGGACGTGGTGCTCCTTTCCATTGATGGGATGGGCCGCTGCTACATCCTTTCCATCCTTGAGAGGCCGCAGGCCGCACAGGGGCAGACGGAGCTTTCCTTTGACGGCGATGTGAACCTCGCCGTCCGGGGCGGCAGGATGTCCATCACGAGCGACGAGGCGTTGTCCTTCGCATCTGGCGAGTTCGAACTCAACGCCCATCAGGGCACGGTGCGCATCGACAATGCCTCATTTTTCGGGCGCGCCGTCGAAAACCACATTGCGCGGCTCAAGATCGTCGCCGAGGCGGTGGATTCCATTGTCCGAAGGGCCGTCCAGAGGTTCACGAGCTCTTACCGGTATGTGGAGGAACACGAAGAGGTCCAATCCGCCTCCATGCGGATGATCGTCGACGGCACCCTGACGATGCACACGAAGAACACGATGCACATCGCGGAAGGCCACGTGAAGATCGATGCCGAGCAGATACACCTCGGCTGAAAAGGAGGATATATGTTTCAGAATACGATGGCGGGCGGGATGAACCTGGGGTTCCCCGATGTCTGCCTGACGCCGACGCCGGTTGGGCCCATACCCATCCCATACCCGAACACATCTACGGGGGCAACGACAAATCCGGCGACGACGGCACTCACGGTCCTGTGCGACGGCATGCCGTCCCTCAACCAGATGTCCATGGGAACGATCAGCATGGGGGACAACGCCGGCGTGAACCTGGGGGTGGCATCGGGACTTGTCATGGGGCCCACCGAATTTATCCTGGGCAGCTTTACCGTGTTCAAGGGCGGCACCCCGGCACAGAGAATGACAAGTATGACGGGCCACAACGGTCTTTCCATGAACGCGCCCGGCGTCAGCCTTGCACCGAGCCAGGTGACCGTGCTCGTGCTTGGATAAATGGAAAGCATCTTCATCAGCATTGCCAGCTACCGGGACAACGAGCTGGACAGGACCATCCACGATTGCATGCAAAAGGCCGCGCACCCGGAAAGACTTTTCTTCGGGATACACTGGCAGCACGACAACCATGATTTCTTCGAGCAGATCTTCGACCGCCGCTGCAGGGTCATCGATACTTATTACAAAGAATCAAAAGGCGCCTGCTGGGCGCGCCACGAAGCACAAAAACTCTACGCCGGAGAGGATTACGTCCTGCAGATCGACAGCCACATGCGGTTTGTCCACGGATGGGACCTGATCTGTATCGACGGGATCCGACAACTTCAGCAAAAAGGCAACAGGAAGGTCATTATCAGCAACCTTATGCCCTCCTATGACCCCAATGATGACGGGAACCTGCCGCAGCGTTATCTTACCTGCAAACTGGGCACCTTCAACCCCGACGGCGCCCTCCAGTTGAAGGCGTCCATAGTTGACCACCCTCCCAGGGAACGTTTCAGCCCCAACTGGTCCATCTCGGCGGCCTTCCTTTTCAGTATCGGTGATCTGTACCGGGAGGTCAGGATCGATCCCGACCTCTATTTCGAGGGCGAGGAGATCAGTTACGCGGTACGGGCCTACACTTACGGCTACGACATCTATCAGTGCCATCATCCCATCGTTTACCATTATTATTTGCGGAAACCGGACCGCAAGCACTGGGACGACCACGGGGACTGGGGTTCAAGATCATTGACGGCAAAGGCTAGAATGCGGAGCCTCCTCATGGGGACGGGGGAGGTACAGGATCTTGGACCTTACGGTCCCGGCATTGTAAGGTCCATCGAGGAATACGAGCACCAGTCCGGAGTCGATTTCAAGAAACGCACGGTGAGGGGTTCCGATGAAAAAGACTATCCAGTCGGAAACGATGGGATACGTTCGCGGCTTGCAGCAAAAAAGATCGGGACCGCCCAGATCGACCCCTTTTCTTATTGCAACGCCCGGTGCTGGTACTGCCCGGTACGGTATGAAACTCAGCCCCCGGATACAAAGAGGCACATGCCGGTGTCCCTCTTCGAGAAGATAATAAGGGAGTTGTGCGAAGAGATGGACAAAGGGGGAATAGTAGGCCCAGGTTTCAATTTTGTCTATACCGCCCACTACAACGAGATCCTTCTTTACAGACATCTGGAAGAGATGTTTGAGGTTCTCAGAAAATACAGGCTCAGGACAATGGTCCTCACCAACGGCATCGCCCTTTCCAGGAAGAAAGTGGAACTCATCGGGGAGTATGACGATGTCACCGGCGGACAGGTGTGCCTCAATGTGAGCGCCTTCGAGCGTGACAGGTGGATACAGAACACCATCGCAGGAAACGGGCTTGGTACCTCAGCCATGCGCCGGTCCTTCCACCGGACGATGAAGAACATCGGATACGCCTCTGAACATCTACGCGGTGTGTCCATCCAGATAAACGAACCCGATCCGGCGCAAGCGGGTAAACAGGAACGGCTCGCGCGGCAAATGTTCCCTTCGCTGAACGTGCGCACCTGTTCGAACCTATCGGACCGTGCAGGGATACTCCATGAGGCCGGCGTCCTGTCCAACCGCGCGCGGATCGACACCCTGAGGGACGGGAAACCTTGCGTCGTTGGGTGTTCCAACACCTTTACCGGCATCGACGGGCGCCATTTCGGATGGCTCCACGTAAACGCTCTCGGGAGGGCGATCCTGTGCTGCAACGATTACCACTTCGATTACACGTTCGGCGACCTTAACGCCGATACATTGAGAGACATCTGGTTGTCCGACCGCCATGTGGAGGTTATCGAAAGATCTTTCAAAGAAATATGCAGGAAATGCTCCATGGCGGTGTGGGGGTAAAGACAGTTTGAACCGTTTAAACCGCTTGATCCGTTTGAACGGTAAAAACCAGGCCGATAAGCACATTTTCACGAGTGTAAGGCACGGCTTTTCTTTTTTAGTTTCTTACTGCGAACAGCTTTGATAGTATAAAGACAGCTTGAATGCTTGAGCGTTTGAACGGCTTGAGCGTGAAAAGAAAAAACATATATCTTTTAAAGGCTGTTTTTTTAAGTTCAAGCCGTTCAAGCCTTTTTTTCCAGGAGGTTATATGAAGAAGGTGTGGATCACGGCCCTCGCGAAAGACGAGGAAAAAATAGGGAAGCTTATGGCTTCCATGAAGCAGTACGGCCTTTCCGCCGACGGCCATTTCTGGGTGGACGACCTCCAGCATATGGCGTGGCAGCAGCCCGCCGAAGAGCTGCTCAAGACTGACACGGCCCTCTGGATCATCGTTGGCACACAGGAGAACCTTCAAACCCCTTCCGTCAGTTTCGGCCTCTCTCTTCTTGCGATGAGGGTGCTTGCCGCGAAGGGCCAGGCCTTCCCCGTTATCTTTGCCCCTCTGGAGGATGTATCCGGCAAACTCGACCTGCCGACCCTTCTTAATGGTGCCGAGGTCATCGCCCTCTCCAACACGTCGCTAGGGGTTAAGGCCGTTTCGCTTGCCAACACACCGCTTAAAAAGATCGAAAAGGGCTACAACCTCAACGTCCACGGACTTCCCGGCATCGGCCTGTGGTTCGAGGCGGGGCCTTCTTCCGCCTTTGAATGGCAGGGGGCCATGTTCGGCGTCCACGGCGGTGAGATAGATTTCCACGGTGTCGGCCCCGCCAGCGGCGTCCCCGAACGGGCCACCCTCGAATACGCCCAGAAGGGCCTCAAGGTCCAGCTCGGTGAAGACGAGTTCATTGCATGGGCGGTACAGAACCGTCTGCCCCCCGGCACATCCTACTATGTCCGCGTACAGGGAATGCCCGACAGGCTGCTTTTCGGCCCCTATGCCTCCGCGGAAGAAGCGGAGGTACACGTGGTGAAACTTATATAAAACCGGTTTCTCTGGTTTCTCTGGTTTGTTTGGTTGGTTCTTACTGGAGAAGCTCGGGGAGGAAACGATGGAAGGGGTATCAAGGAGAGGGGCACATGAAAAGGTCGTCCGCGCTATCGGGGCTGGTTTTGCTGGCCTGCCTCTGTTTCTTCGCCGTTCCCTGCGCGGCGGGGGATGAGAAAAAGCCGGAGGTCAGGGACGGAAAAATATATCTGCCCGAGAATAATATGCCCCGGGTCCCGTTGGAAAGGCTGAACCTTGATTTCCCGAAGGAAATGCCCAAAGAGCTCCTCGATATGAAGGGAAATATTTACCGGGGAGAGCTTGAGGGAACATCCACTACAAAAGGGCTTAAAAAGAAATTGTCGCAGGTCACCTATCTTGTTTTATCGGGATACCTCCCGGAGACAAAGGAGGCGGTCATGTACTTTGTCTGGGAAAGAGGCCATGACGGAAGACCCTCACAGGGAAGGATGAAGGGAATATTCAACCCGGAGGGGGGAACGGTGCTCAGCAGCACCAGCAGGGCCGGCACGTCGATAGAGTACAGGCTTTATTTCTTGAAAGACGGAAAGCTCAGGATAAACACGAACAGCGGTTTTTCGGCTGAATATTCACCTGTCGGCAAACTGCCTTAGTTCCCGGCCGCATTGCGCGGCCGGAACTGTCCCTGCACGGGGTTTGCCGGTCATTTATTTCTTTTCAACAATGCAAAATCATCGTTGAACAGCACATTGGAGATGAACCAGGTGTTTTTCGGCTTATAAAAGTAAAATTCCACGGTAAGAGGGTGCTTGTCCATCTTGAGCAGGTAAACCAGTCTCACCACTGAGCTTCCGTAGGTTTCTTCCATGAGTTGCTCGCTGCCGATCATCTTTCCATAAAAGGACAGGTTCGTCTGGGTCGTTTTTTTCATTTCCTCCAGGACCTGAGGTTTGTTTTCCAGGATATGGGACCCGGTGAACAATGTATCGAATGCGCCGTCGATGTCCCCCTTCTGCATACCGGCAAAAAACGACTCTGCCGCTTTCCTCGGGCCGCCCTCCCCGCCCGCATAGCACAACACGGGTGCTGCCATTAACAACAAAACGACCAGCAGGAACAGTTTTTTCATTTTCTCTCCTTATTTTTTGGTTCTCATTACCCCAACAGCCCGGCGGCAATCCTGGCATCGTAATCATCGCGGGCCTTTAAAACATGTTCAATGTTGTTTTCGGCCACCCGCGTATGGGTTCGAGCGCGTGGACAAGCGTGCGCCCCGGTTCAGCAAGGGCCGATCGTCCACGGTTTCTAAAGGAAGACTATATAACAAAAAGGTGTATACTTGTCAAACGGCATACACGCTGCGTATAATTTGTCATCGAAAAAAATAAAAACCGGGGAGGTTCATGATATGCAAATTCGCAGGTATGGTGTTCTCTTTTTGGCGGTTTTTGCTGCCGCTTGTTTATTGTTCGGATGTTCCTCCGGTTCGTCTGATAAAGAACAGGCCGGAAAACCTACCCCCGAGCAGATGAAAAGATGCCTCGAGGAAGGAAAAGACTGCCCTGTTCAGTCAGACGCGAACAAACCCATGTGCACCATCGCTCCCGGAAGCAGCCGCACCCTTACGTTGACCGCCATGCTTCCTTTCATCCACAGCACTGACAGCGCTTCCAGCCTGAATGTCGAATACGGCCTTGCCCAAAACGATTGGGAGGGCGGCGGCGTGGAGGCCAGGCTCATCGGCAGCAGCATATCACAGGAAACCGGGAATGTCTGGACACAGCGCATTGAAGGTACAGACGTGCGCAGGCTGCTTACCCCTGAAGGTTACCCGGCCAACACCATAGGATTTAAGGACCGCCTGCTGGAAACAGGCGAGCCCCAAAAATACATGGAACAGGGGAAAATGTCATGGGAAGAGGTCAGCAAGGCGTGGAAGATCGAGGCGAGAAGGGAGAAAATAAGCGAGGCCGATAAGAAGAAGGGGTGGAAGATAGATGAGTCCGGTTTTGAAACCAGGCCGTACGCTTTTTATCTGGCCACCATCACATTTACCGTCAGTGTTCCGGGTGAGGACAAACTCGAAGCGCTCAGTAAAAATTCACGTTTCGACACCACCTCCCTGATCTTCTGGCCAAAACGGGCGGTCTTCGATGACGGGAGCAAAACCAATGATCTGGCACCGAAAGAAAAAAGCCACAGCGTCCCTGTATCGCTCCGGGTATCCCGCAAACAGGGCGGAGGATACAACGGCGTTACCGTCGGGATCATCCGTACCGGAGCTGAATTGACCAGGGACCTCACATGTGAGTGATGCGGCATGATCTGCGGGCGTGGCCGAAAGGACTTTTTTTTCAGGCCTTATGGACAAATCTGCTTTTCTTTTTAACAAGGTTTCGTGTGTCGACGATGGGTATGCCGAATTTCGTAAGGTCCATCTTCGAATATTCGTCATGCGCGGTAACAACCAGGATCAGATCATATTTCCCGGTGACCTTCACGGACTTTCTGCCAGCGAACTGAGGAAATTCACGGGTCAGCCCGACAACGGGTATGTGGGGGTCGTTGTACGAGACCCTGGCCCCCATGTCCTCCAGTTTTTTCATGAGCCGGTACGCCGGTGATTGCCTGTCGTCGTCTATGTTTGCCTTATAAGACAGGCCAAGAAGGAGTATTTTTGCGCCTTTTACGTGTTTTTTTGCGTTATTGAGCACCGCGGCAACCTTCGACACCACGTAATCGGGCATTAAGGTGTTTATCTCACCTGCAAGCTCGATTAAACGCGTGGAGAAACCGTACTTTTTTGCCTTCCAGGCAAGGTAAAAGGGGTCTACGGGTATGCAGTGCCCGCCGAGGCCCGGTCCCGGGTAGAAGGCCTGAAATCCGAAAGGCTTCGTACTGGCCGCCTCGATGGCCTCCCATATGTCTATCCCCATCCTGTCAAAGAGAACTTTCAGTTCATTGATCAGTGCAATGTTGACGCTTCGGTAGATGTTTTCGATGAGCTTTGCCGCCTCGGCCACGCGCGTCGAAGAAACGGGGACCGTCCCGACGACGATAGTTCCGTAGAGCGCCTGAGCCGTAAGAAGGCATTTCCTGGTATATCCGCCGACCAGCTTCGGGATGGTGCCTATGCGGTAATCCTTGTTGCTCGGATCCTCGCGTTCCGGGGAAAAGGCCAGGCAAAAGTCCCTGCCGGCCTTGAAGCCTCCTTTTTCGAGGACCCCCCTCACGTCCTCGTCGGTGGTGCCGGGATATGTGGTGGATTCGAGAACTATGAGCTGCCCCTTTTTCAGGTACTTCTCTATGGTCCTTGCCGTGTCCATGACACAGGAAAGGTCGGGTTCGCGATGCTTATTGAGGGGTGTGGGCACACATATTATGACACAATCCATTTCACCGAGGAGAGAAAAGTCGATCGTCGCACTGAAAGAACCATTTATTGTGCTTTTTGCCTTTTTTTCATCCTTTTTTGGCCCTCTTTTGCCCGCCTGGCCCGAGATGATCGGCGAGATGTCCACGTGCCTGATGTAGCTTTCGCCCTTTTCGAGAGACCGTACCTTTTTTTCATCCACATCGAACCCGGTCACATCGAACCCACCCTTGAAAAACTCGATGGCAAGCGGCAGGCCCACATACCCCAGGCCGATGACGCCTATTTTCGCCGATCTTTCATAGATCTTTTTTATAAGGGTTCGGGACATAAATAGGGCTCCCCGCTGTTTCCGGGTTACGGCTTTTGTCTTTCCCGTTTATACCACTATCCTTCGAATTTCTGCTTTCTGGTTGGCAAAGTTCACGATAAGCCCGATCTTGTAGTTCGTTGCCTTGAGTATATTGATGAGTTCCACTTCATGCGATTTTTGTATTGCTTCGACGGTCATGATATCGATCACGATCTGGTCTTCGACGATGACATCCGCAAAATACTCGCCGACACCCACACCTTTATATTTTACCTTCACCGGCACATGGTTCCTGCCCCTTAATCCCTGTTTTCTCAGCTCCAGGATGAGCGCGTTCTCATATACCTTGTCCGGGAAACCGCTGCCAAGCTCCTTGTTGACCTCTATGATGGCGCCGCTTGTCCTTTTTATGACTTCGTTAATATCTTCCTGGGCCTGCTCGCCGGGTTCCGCGGCGCCCTTTTTTATGCGCGCATTGATCTGGGTCAGGATCTCTTCATCATAATCAAAAGATCTTTGTTTCATGTTCACCTTCAAATTTACCCGATTGGTCTCGATATCTTATCCGAGAGGGGAAAAACGGTCAAGGAAAAACAGTTCCATAGAAACCTGAGAAACAAGGCAGATCTGTTCCTTATCTCCTGCTTTCTTTAAGGTACCACTCGATGGTCTTCTTCAGGCCGTCACGGAAAGATGTGCCGGCCTTGAAGCCGAACTCTTTCTTCGCGCGCCTTGTGTCCAGCATGCGCCTTGGCTGTCCGTCGGGCTTGTCTTTGTTCCAGGCGATCCTGCCTTTAAACCCCATAAGGTCTGCGAGCAGCCGGACAAGCTCTTTTATGGATATCTCGAATCCCGCGCCGATATTGACGGGCTCGCTGCTGTTGTAGCGTTCCATCGCCATGACAATGGCGCCGGCCGCGTCACCGGCATAGAAGAATTCCCGTGTCGCTTTGCCGCTGCCCCATATCTCGACAACGACATCGCGCGCGCCCGGGCCTCCCGCGACACCGATGCCAAAAGAGGCAAGGTGTTTTTCGATGGTCCTGACACCCGTTCTGCGGGCAGAGGGAAAACCGCTGCCGAACCTGGCAAGATCGCTCAGTATCCCTTTGTGATCGCCCCGCAAAAGAAGGTTGCCAAGGTGCAGTTTGCGGATGAGCGCCGGGATGACGTGCGACGAGGCGAAATCGAAATTGTCGCCTGGACCGTAAAGGTTGACCGGAAGGAGAAAGATCGAGTTGAAGCCGTACTGGGTCCGGTAGGCCTGGGATTGGACGAGCATCATCTTCTTTGCGAGGCCGTAGGGGGCGTTCGTCTCTTCCGGGTAACCGTCCCAGATATGGTCTTCCCTGAACGGTACGGGGGTGAACTTCGGATAAGCGCAGATCGTCCCCAGGGCAACAAACTTGTCTATCTTCCTCATATGGCCTTCGTGTATGAGCTGTGTACCCATCAGGGCGTTCTCATAGAAAAGCGTTGCCGGGTTCTGCTGATTGTATCCTATGCCGCCTACCTTTGCGGCGAGGTGGATCACTATATGCGGCTTTTGTGTTTCATACATCCGCCGGATGTCGTCCGCATTGACCAGATCATACTCAGGCAGATCGGCTATGCTCACACGCCGGTATCCCCTTGCCTTGAGCGCCTCAATAAGGTGACCACCGAGAAAACCCTTCCCCCCGGTGACGGTTATCCGCTTCATGGTCAGATCGTGGATGTCCATGACCTTCTTCCCTTTCATCCTTTTCCTTTTTCGTCTCTTTTTTCACGCTCAAACCGTTCGAACGGCTGGAACGGCTCAAACCATTTTTTTACTGTCCTTCGCTTATCTTCTCAAAAAAGGCAAACGAATGGTCCGTGTAACAAAAACCCTTTGACAGGCAGGCCTTTATCCCTTCGCCGGGCGGTTCGATACCCACCATCTTCAGATCATAGTCCACCATCGTCTTGACAAGTTCCGCGAAGGTAATGCGTGGTTGCCAGCCGAGCTTTTCCCTGGCCTTCGATATGTCCGCAAGCAGGTGGTCCACTTCTGTGGGACGAAAGTACCTTCGGTCTATTTCAATTATGGTATCGCCAGCCTTGAGCCCGCTGCCGCCATCGGCGGCGATGGAACGAATGATGCCCTTTTCGCTTACGCCCTTGCCCTTCCATTCTATATCGATCCCGGCATAGGAAAACGCCGCTTCCACCATGTCCCGGACAGAATAGCTCTCCCCTGTCCCGACCGCATAGTCGTCGGCCTTGTCCTGCTGCAGCATGAGCCACATCATCTCCACGTATTCCGGCGAGAATCCCCAGTCCCTCCTGGAGTCCATGTTGCCCAGGAAGAGCTTTTTCTGGTTTCCCGAGAGGATGTTCGCCAGGGCGCGGGTAATCTTGCGGGACACGAAGGTTTCGCCGCGCCGCGGTGATTCGTGATTGAAAAGAATACCGTTGCAGGCAAAGAGCCCGTAGCCTTCACGGTAATTGACAGTCATCCAGTAAGCATATATCTTGGCTGCCGCGTAAGGGCTTCTCGGATAAAACGGGGTCCTTTCATTCTGGGGCGGAGGCGATGCACCGAAAAGCTCCGATGACGAGGCCTGATAGAATTTTGCCCTGATGGAGCTGCGGCGTATGGCCTCAAGGATGCGCGTCGTCCCCAGACCGGTCACGTCCCCGGTATACTCGGGCATATCAAAGCTCACCCGGACGTGGCTCTGGGCGCCCAGGTGGTAGACCTCTTCCGGCTTGATGTTGTATATGAGGTCCGTTACCTGGCCCGAATCGGACAGGTCGCCGTAATGGAGCAAAAGCCTAGTCCCGCCGTGATGGGGATCGGCATAGATGTGGTCTATCCTTCCCGTATTGAAGGTGCTTGCCCTGCGTATGATGCCGTGGACCTCGTAGCCCTTGTCAAGGAGGAACTCGGCAAGGTAGGAACCGTCCTGACCGGTAATTCCCGTTATCATCGCCCTTTTCATGCAATCTCCTTTCGCAAACCGGATATTAAGATTGTTCCACGTTCAAGGCCCCAAGTTCAAGGTTAAAACAGTCTTTTTCCAAAGGGGCTCGCAAACATTCGGGCTTTTTTGAAACCATGAAACTGTATTATTATTCACATCACCCGGGAATAGATCATGAACCATGCTATCTTGCCGTATTCGCTCAAAACCTTTTTCGTTTCCTGCTCGTTCCTGAACCACAGACCGCTTCCCTTTTTTTCAAATCTTGTGGGGACAAATAAGGTCCGGTAGGTTTCCTTCGGAAAGACACTGTCGGCAATGATCTTTATGCGCCTCATATGGTAAGGAGAACTGACGAATATGGCAGATTTAAGTCCCTTGCTGTCCATGAGCCTCTTCGCCTCGATGATCTCCACATGGGTGTCCTCGTAGGCGCCCGGGTATCTGGATGGCCTTGATGCCACGGCTCTTTTCGATGCTGCTTCGTGGTGCTGTGTTTCAACTATCCTGCCGTAGGCGGGTATAACAAAATAGGATGCGTACCCCTCCTCCATGAGCTTGATCGTTTCGCTTTTACGCTCTTTGAACTCATTGCCGAGAAAAAGCACGATGGCATCGGACTTCTGCGGCACATCGGCATAAAACAGATATTTCGGGGAAAGGAAGGCAAGCACGGCAAATATCAATACGACAAGCAGTGCGGCCCCAATGGTCCTCATAGATGAAAGCCACCTACCTTTTCGCCATCTTTTGTTCCCATTTCCATGCCGTTTCGATGATGAACTCCAGATCGTCGTAAAGCGGCAGCCATCCTGTAAGCCTTTTGAGCCTGGATGAGTCGGCAACGAGGCTGGGGGGGTCTCCCGCCCGGCGGTCAGTCATCCGGACCGCAATATCCGCACCTGTTACCTTCTTTACGGCTTTCACCACATCGAGGACTGAATACCCGTGGCCGTAACCGCAGTTCATCACGCCGGAATCTCCGGTCTGCCTGAGATACATAAGTGCCAGAAGATGCGCGCCGGCGAGGTCCTCCACATGGATATAATCCCTGATGCAGGTCCCGTCCGGTGTCGGGTAGTCTGTCCCGAACACTGAAAGCATTTCATATTCTCCCAGGGCAACTTTAAGGGCGCGCGTAATGAGGTGCGTGGCCTCCCGGTATGCCTGTCCGATCAATCCCTGCGGGTCTGCCCCGGCCACGTTGAAGTATCTCAATGCGATATAGCGAAAATCTCTTGCCGCTCCAAGGCCTTCGAGCACTTTTTCGATCATGGCCTTCGTCGCCCCGTAGGGATTTATCGGCTCAAGCGGCGCGTCCTCGCCTATGGGACCGGCGGCGTCAGGTGCCCCGTAGGTCGCAGCCGACGAAGAGTAAATGAAATACCGGATATCCAGGTTCGTCACCGCTTCCAGGAGATTAATGGTATTTATGACGTTGTTCCTGTAATACATGAGAGGTTCCCGCACCGACTCCTCCACCTGTATGGAAGCGGCAAAATGCATGACCGCGTCCGGCATGTATTCTCTCATGGTATCGGCAAGGAGCTTTTTGTCCCCCAGATCCCCCCTGACGAGCTTTCCTGACAACACCGCCCATTCGTGGCCCGTTGACAGATTATCATATACAAGGACGTTGTGGCCCTGCCGGCCAAGAAGCGCGACGACGTGGCTGCCGATGTAGCCTGCTCCTCCCGTGACAAATATCTTCATGTTATTGCCTTTCCCCGGTCCTGCCCACAATTAATACAACAACCTTCCGCGCCTCTGATGCGGCAGTGTCTGGTGCTTTTTTAAACTCCTGTCCCGTTAATCTTCGATCTAAAATGTTTTTAGCCGCAGTGTATTCTACCACAAACAACAATATAATAAATAATCCTTTCTCTCTCTTTGCATGAATCAGCGGGTATTCGATCGTGAAGCAAAGAATATTTCATCTTTTCAATATATTTTATATATGTTATACTGACGTATAGCAATTTTGGGGATTGTTGGGTCTTGAGTGGATCAGGCATCTTAATCTTAATAAGGGGAAAAGATTATGAAAAAAGATGTAACGATATGCTTTCGTACCAACGACGAGCTTAGACAATCTCTGGAAAGAATAGCTGACGGCGAAAGAAGATCGCTTTCGTCTATCATCGAGAACATTCTTTACAATCACGTGAAAGACACGATGGACATGAAGGGGATAAAGCGCGAGCGGCGGCGTCACCGCAGAAAAGAGGTTTCTCTCCCCGCATTCATATACAAGCGCGACACCCAGGATTCGTCCCTCCAGACAGGGATCGTCATCGATATCTCGCTGAGCGGCTTGCGGATATCCATCCCGCAGAACTACGACGCCAGCAACGAGGGAGAGTTCGACACCATCTTCACCATACCAAATGAAAAGACCCCGATAAAGATGAAATGCACCATCAAGCGCATCATTGAAGGCGGCGATACCACCAAGGAACTGGGTGCGGACTTCGTTGACGGCGACTTCCCGAGCTATCAGAAACTGCACCAATACCTGTCCTAAAAGAACCGTAAGCCCGTAAAGCGTAAAGAGTAAGGTGTTACACCTGACGCCTTACACTTCACGCTTTGCGAATTCAGAACTATTCTTTTGCGTATCTTTTTAAAAAGTTCAGGTCCTCTTCGGTAAAACCCTCCCATGCGAAGGGGAACAGGGCGTTGTTCTGGTAGATCGCGTCCTCCGCAACGGGAAATCTCGCGGTATCCTTGAATTTTTCGAACATTGGTGTGTGCGGTATGGGTGTGTATTCCGCAATATATGGCATCACGCCCAGGGCCTTCAGGTAATCTATGGCCTGCTTCACTTCCTCCCAGCGCTGTCCTGGAAGACCCGCCAGGATATAGGCGCTCAACTGCTCTTTCCTGTAACCGGCACGCTTCAAGGCCCCAACCGCCCTTTCGAAGACAGCGTTTGTCACTTTGCCCCCCATATCCTTCTGCGCGGAGGGACTGACGGTCTCAAGGCCGATGCGCACCTCCCGGAAACCTGAGCGCATGAGCAGACCGGCAAGATCGTCATCAACAAATGCGGCATTCACGGCATTCGGGTTGTAGATATCCACCGGGGGAGACAGTCTGGCCACCTCGGAAAGCAGGGGCCTGGCATAACAATTACTATTATAGAGAAAACTGTCGTCATAGATGACAAATCTTCCGACCCCGAGGCCGTGCCAGTGCCGGATCTCTTCAGCCACGCCCCGGGGGTGGCGCCGCGTGATCTTCGGGTACATGTAAGGGGTGGCGCAATAGGTACATTTGAATGCGCACCCCAGGGAAGTGAGCAGAGGGACAAAGGGGATATCCGGGTAGAGATCGTAGGCCGGATAGGGAAGAATGTCAAGGTCATCCATCAGGGGTCTGGAGGCAAGTTTTACCATGAAGGCCTCTTCGATGAACCGGTAGAAAAGCTCGAGCTCGCCTGACCTCACCACAAGGTCGGCCTTTGCGAACACTCGCAGCGCTTCTTCATAACAGAGTGTCGGGTATATCCCTCCGGCTATTATCTTCGATTCCGGGAACATCTCCCGCACTGTATCGATCACCTCCCTGGCGCCGGCATACCAGTAGGTCATAATAGATGTAACAAGTACGAGATCGGGCCTGTCGAGTCCCGCCAGCTCACCCCTGAGCTCCTCCGGCGACATCCCGTACCTTCTCAGGTTCTTGCGAACACCCTTGAATGCATCGGGCCTGACCACTTTTTGCTTCACAAAAGGCGCCCGTCCGTCTTTTTTTCTTTTGTCCTCCCTGACGGTCATGCAGTCTATGAGGTCTACATGAAAACCGTTGCGTCCGAGAATGCCTGCCAGGTACAAAAGCCCCAGCGGGCTTGACCAGAAACTGTACGCCGCGAAATCATATATGTAGGGGTTGATGGCAAGCACCGTCGGTTTCTTCATCGTTTTCAAGCCCTTGCGGCCCTCTGCCTGTCCGAGCGCAAGGTAAACAGCCATGCACAGACAAGGCCAAAGATGAACCCTCCGACATGGGCGTACCAGGCGATGCCGTCCATGCCGGCATAGAGGAATTGCATGAAAAACCATATGGTAAGCAGAACGATGGCCGGGATCTCGACGATCTTTATAAATATGAAGATAATGAGGAGCGTTTTGACCCGCGCGCGCGGATAGGAAACGAGGTAGGCACCAAGCACGCCTGATACCGCCCCGCTTGCGCCTATCATGGGTACCTCCGATGACGGGTCGTAGAAGACCTGGAAAGCGGCCGCGAAGACCCCGGCGACGAAATAGAAGAAAAAGAACCTTATGTGGCCCAGCCTGTCCTCGATATTGTTCCCGAAGATCCACAAGTACAGCATGTTCCCGATAATGTGGAGGAAACCGCCGTGGAGGAACATGGAGGTAAAAACTGTCATCAGGTTATAGGGGAAAAGATCATACCTTCCAAGGGCGGAAGTTACGATCTCATGCGGCACGAGACCGTAGTAGCTGTAGAGCATCGCGGCGGCCCCGGGCTCAAGCGCAAAGCGCTGCCATAGAAAAATAATGATATTTACAAAGATTATACTCACTGTTATAATGGGAAAGGTGCGAGTTGGGATATTATCCTTCAACGGTATCACGGCAGTATTTCTTATCATGCAACAAAAGCCATGTCAAAAAACATCCGGAGTAATCTATGCCTGAATTGAGAAAAGATCCTATCATCGACAGGTGGGTTATCATATCGACCGAGCGGGGTAAAAGACCTATTTTCTTTGTTGAGGAGGCACCCCCGTCGAAGGTCGCCGTCTGCCCGCTTTGCCCGGGCAACGAGGGCATGACGCCGCCGGAGGTATACGTTATCCGTCCGTCCGGGTCATCCGCCGGGTCGCCGGACTGGTCTTTAAGGGTCGTCCCCAACAAGTTTCCCGCCCTCAGGATAGAAGGAAGTCTCGACAGGGAGGGCTTCGGC
>ENA-UOWG01001654-UOWG01001654.1-activated-sludge-metagenome-genome-assembly--contig:-NODE-1654-length-21272-cov-6.111797_pt1 | contig 21272 bp, 21 predicted proteins | sample MGYA00238147_ERZ761563 | MGnify/ENA primary metagenome ERZ761563 (study PRJEB28884, sample SAMN05720216) | anaerobic digester metagenome | isolation source: active sludge of municipal... | reverse complement strand
TTCTCGAGAATGAGAAGACAGTAGAGCTCAATATCAAAGTCGACGGTTATATCGGCGATCCTAAGTTCCGGCTTTTCAGCGCCTTTACCCAAGCCCTTCAAAAAGCGCTGGTTTACAAAGCCAAAGCGGGCCTTGCAGGGACCGTAAAACTTGCCGCGAGCGCCCCGGTTCAGGTCAAAAGCGGCCTCAGCCGGCTCGGTGAGATCTTAACCGAACCTTTTGCGGGACATAACGGTTCAAACGGGACGCAAACGGACGAGAATGAGAAAAATGTCTGAGACAAAAGTGGGCTATGTGGCCATCATCGGAAGGCCCAACGTCGGAAAATCAACGCTTCTGAATTATCTCGTCGGGGAAAAGATCGCCGGGACTTCCGCCAAACCCCAGACAACGCGGGACGTGATCCGCGGGATCCTGACCGTTCCGGACGGCCAGGCCTACGAAAGCCCTTATCGCGGGCAGATCATTTTCTTGGACACGCCGGGCGTCCACCAGCCGAAAGACGCCCTGGGCAAGGGCATGGTTCGCGACGTTCACGAATCGCTCTCTAATGCGGACCTTGTTTTTTGGATGGCGTATCCCAAAGCGATGGGCGATGCGGAGCGCGAGATCTTGAAATGGGTCAAAGATCTTTCCATCCCCGTGTTCCTTCTGATCAATCAGATCGACCATTTTCCCAAAGACGACATTCTCGTCGCCTTAGACTCTTTTCAAAAAGCATACGCCTTTAAAGAATTCATTCCGATCAGCGCGAAGACGGGGGAGAATGTCAAAGTTTTGGTCCAGCAGGCGCTTGCTTATCTCCCCCAGGGCGAGTTCATCTATCCGGAAGACCAGATCTCCGATCAGAATATCCGTTTCCACGCGCAGGAAATGATCCGCGAAAAGCTTTATCATTTCCTGGGCGAAGAACTCCCGTATGACGGCGCCGTCCGGATCGATGAGTTCAAGGAAGAAGCGAAGATCACGCGTATCCGTGCCACCATCGTGATCGAACGGGAATCCCAAAAAGCGATCGTGATCGGCAAGGGCGGCGAAAAGATCAAGCAGATCGGCACGGCCGCGCGGCTAGACCTTGAAAAATTCCTCGGGCGGAAAGTTTTCCTGGAGCTTTGGTGTAAAGTGATCCCGGGCTGGAAAACGAACGCCGCTTTTCTTCGCGAATCACAATAGCCGGTTATTTCCTAGAAAGAGACAAAATCCGGGAGATCTTTGCCGATGAGTGGTAGGGCGTATTCGGCGAAAGCCGGCGTGATCATGCCTTTTTTCGCGTCGAAGAATTTTGCGGGGAGCTTTCTCTCGCGGTTCGGGATCTTTTCAAGCGGCACAGGCCGGTATTCGATCCCGTAACTTTTTCCGGATTTTCTTTTAAATCCCACCATGACTTTTGTCATTCCCCGGAGGGCCCATGATACGGCGCGTCGCCCGGCCTCATAAGCCTCTTTTTGATCCGTCTTTGAAATGTAAGCCATGGACATGCGCTGGATCGTGCCGGGCTTGTCAAAACGCGCCCGCACCTTCAATTCTTTTTCAATGATGCTTGCGAGCCGCACGGCCGTGCCTTCCACATATTTATGGCCGAACGGATCCGCGATGATGCCTTCGGTTTTCCGGCCGATACGGTTCCCGCTGTAATCGCGTATTGTTTCCGAAATAACGATGACGCAATAACCCACTGATTGCAGGATGGCCTCGGTTCTCTTGATCAAAGCGGTCTCGTCGAACGGGATTTCAGGGATCAAGAGAATGTGGGGGGCGTCTTCCGGCTTTTTTTTAAGGAGCGCCGAAGCCGCGACGATCCATCCGGAATTCCTTCCCATCAACTCGATGATCTTCACGGGATCGACATTTTTCATCGCGCGCGTGTCCAGCGCCGCCTCTTGCGCGGTGATGGCCGCGAAACGGGCGACCGATCCGTAGCCCGGGCAGTGATCGGTTTCCACAAGATCATTATCAATAGTTTTTGGGATATGAATCACACGAAGCGCATAATGTTCCTTTTCGGCGGCTCTGGCGATCTGGAGACTGGTATTGGCCGTGTCGTTCCCGCCGATTAAAAATACATAACGGATATTATTTTTTCGGAGACCACGGAGGATCTCTTGGTCGTCGCCGGGCTTGAGTTTGTAGCGGGAAGAGCCGAGCGCCGCGGAAGGGGAATTCGCGATCTTTTTTAGGAAGGCCGCGGGCCTTTGCTTCAGGTCCACGAAAGAATTTTTTAAAATACCTTCGATCCCGTTCCGGGAACCCAGGATGCCGGTGATCCAGGATGAGGCGCGCGCGGCCTCGACGACGCCCGCAAGGCTTTGATTGATGACCGCGGTGCAGCCGCCGGATTGCGCGACGACCGCCCTCCCTTTAAGCGAAACTTTTTTCATATTCAAGCGACTTGGATCTCTTTTTCCAATTTTCCGCTCAGGTTGCAATACGCCTCGACGCTTATCGTGTCGCCCGCTTTAGCCTCGGGGATCGTTACTTCGACCGGCTGGGTGCGTTGCTGGAATTGTTCCGTAAAAGTGAGCGTTTTTATCTCCTGTCCGTTCAAACCGATATCCACTTTATTGATGTAATGGGTCATTCGGTTGCTTACGGGATGATAGATCACGGCTTTCAGGATTTTGGTGTTGTTATCGAATTCGATCTTGATATCCGTAGGCGGATGGCCGAACGCCTGGCCGCCGAGAAGCAAAAGACCGCACAGGATCAAAGCGATTTTTTTCATAAAAAGTCCTTTCATGAATTTTTTATTACCGTTTTTAATTGAAAGTCCGGGATCTTATTGATCCAGGGGACAAGAGCGTTCATCGCAAGCAAGGCAAAAAGCTCAGGCTCGTAGCGGAAACCCCATTCGGTCAATAAAAAGACCAAAACTGCCGTACCCGCCCCGAAGGCGACCTTCGGCCAGAAAGTCGGCGGTGTCGTTTTGGGTTCGATCAGCATGATAAAAATAAAAAAATAATTAAAATATCCCGGAATGTCCGCAAGCGATGACCCGCGTATCAAAGCCAGGGGGACGAAAAGCAGAATTGACATCACGAAATAACCGATCACGATCTCCATTTTCCGGATCTTATGGACGAGGTAGAGACCGGCAGGAATAAGAAGATACCAAACGTAAGCCCCTTTCCATTCCGTGTATCCTTTTAGGAGAAGGACGGTCAGGAACAGGCCGCAAGCGGCGGGGTTGAGCAGATTCTTGCCGCGGAATCGAAGGAGATGCTTGGATCCGATCGTAAGCGCCGCCGCGGCAAAGAACATCCACCAGGGTGATCCTGCTGAAAGGACGAACCCAATGATCCAGCCGGAAGTGATGGCGCTTGCCGTGATCTGGAATTTTTTTGTCTTTAGAAAAAGGACCGATCCTTCGGTCAAAACAGTGAAAAAAACGGCCCAGGCAAAGGCGGCCAAAAGCTTCACGCTAGGGTCTCTCAAAATAAGATAAGCGGCCAAAGCGGCAAGGAACAGATTGATCTGAACTTTAACCGATCTCCAATTCATCTTTCCTCCCATGCGCAGGATGTTTTTACTGACAAGAAACAGTATAATGGAAACGCTTTGGCGAGACCAAATATTTAATTCATCTTTTCCTAGGAGCATCCTTGAAACAGATCACGATCCAAAAGGCCGGCGCGAAGGTATGGCGCGCGAAGCTCACGCGCCCTTTCAGTATCGCGAAAGGGCAGCATGATCTTCTCGAAAATGTCCTTTTTTGGATAGAGCTTTCAAGCGGCGCGCGCGGGTTCGGCGAGGCGGCGGTCGCAACGCATATTACCGGCGAGACTGTCGAAGAAACGCTCCGTCATTTAAAAGAAACAGCCCGCCAGGTCCCGGGCCGGAACATTCCCGAATTTCCCCATATCGCGGAAGAAAGCAAGTCCCGGCTTTCCAAAAACCCCTGCGCGTTGGCAGCTCTGGAAATGGCGCTTCTGGATGCTTTGACCCGCGAGAAAAAAATGCCCCTTTGGCGCGCTTTCGGCACGCGCGTGCGGACCCTGAAGACCGATATGACCGTTGTGCTCGGCGATCTTTTTGAAGCCGAAGCGGCTGCGCGGGAGATCCTGAAACGCGGGATCCGGTCTTTGAAGGTGAAGATCGGACGGAATTTCGATCTGGACCTTCGCCGCGTCGCGACCGTCGCCAAGATCGCAAAAAAATGCCCGCTTTTTCTTGACGCGAATCAGGGTTTCACGGCCGCTCAAACGCTTAAATTCTTAAGAGAGCTAAAAAAACTCAAGATCAAGCCTGCGCTTATCGAACAGCCGGTCCCCAAAGAAGATTGGGAGGGGCTTTCAAAGGTTTCGCGCGACGGCGGGATCTTGGTCTGCGCCGATGAAAGCGTTTCGTCATTTCAGGACGCGAAGCGGCTCGTCAGGCAGAAGGCTGCCGGCGCTATCAATATCAAGCTCATGAAAATGGGCCTCTTGGGGGGCTATGAGATCGCGTGTTTCGCGAAGCGCCACGGCATCAAGCTCATGATCGGGACGATGATGGAAACGCCGCTTGCTGCGACGGCCGCGGCCCATCTGGCGGCCGGGATGGGCGGGTTTGATTTTATTGACCTGGATGCGCCTTTTTTTATGGCCGAAAGGATCACGCGCGGCAACTTTGTGAATCGCGCGGGGCTTTATGATCTTTCAAAGATCTCAAAAGGGATCGGCGTCCTGCCGCTTGAAGCATGATCCAAAATCCTTTCGGCATTTTTTGCGTCCTTCTTCTTATCGAGGCGCTCATTCTTTTTTTCTCCGAGAGCCAAAAGACGCAGAAATTCTTTCGCTTTCCGCCCGCCCTTTTTTGGATCTATTTTATCCCCATGCTCGTTTCGGGAACGGGTGTTATTCCGCGGGATCATGTGATCTATGCGAAGATCACCGGAACAGCGCTTCCCGCCGGGCTGATCCTGCTTTTGATCGTTACCGATATCAAAGCGATCTTGAAACTTGGCCGGCCCGCGCTCATGATGATGTTCGCCGGGACCGCCGGGATCATGGTCGGCGCTCCGGCCGTGATCGCGATCTTGAAGCCGTGGCTTCCCGCGGACGCGTGGTCGGGATTCGGCACGCTTTCGGCTTCCTGGATCGGCGGAAGAGCCAATATGGTTGCTGTCAAAGAAGCGATCCGCACGCCCGACGCGATCTTTTTTCCGATGATCGTGGTCGATACGGTGGTGGCCTATTCCTGGATGGGCATGTTGATCCTTCTGGAAGGGATCCAGAAAAAATACGATGCGTGGAACCGTTCCGACAGGGGATTGGTCGAGGATCTGGTCCGGAGGACTTCTTGTGAGAAAGCAGCCGGCAAAAACTTCAGTTTTCAATATTTGCCGCTTATCCTCGCAATAGCCTTTGGCGGCGGGTGGATCTCAAATAAGCTGGCCGGCGCCGTAGGCGGCGGTTCTTTCGCCTGGACGATCATTTTCGCTTCGACGCTCGGCATCCTGCTTTCTTTTACATCGTTCCGGAAACTGGAACTTCACGGGGCGTCCCGGGCAGGCTATCTTTTTCTTTTTCTTGTCCTGACCTCGATCGGAGCGCGCGCAAGCCTTTCGGGGATCCTGTCCGCGCCCATCTTGATCGCCGGAGGCGTTATGTTGGTTTTGATCCACGGCGCGTTTATTTTGATCGTTTCCCGCGTCGCGCGCATCCCGCTTTGTCTTGCCGCGACCGCGAGCCAGGCCAATATCGGCGGCCCGGCTTCGGCGCCTATTGTCGCCGCGGCTTATGAGCCCGCTTTGGCCCCTGTCGGATTGTTGCTTGGGATCCTGGGGAATGTGATGGGGACTTATCTGGGGCTTGTCACAAGCCAGCTTTGCCGATGGGTCTCTTAAAACGTCGGGACTCGTACCTCGGGACTCGGGATTCGAAAAACCAGAAACGAGTCCCTAGCCCCTAGTCCCGAGCCCCCCTAGCGTGGTTAAAAGTAGACGGGTCGTTTATGTCTGTTAAAATGCTGTTCTCATGAGAAAATCAACGTCTGTTAAAATCAAGGCCGTCATCTTCGATCTCGGCAATGTGCTTGTGAATTATGATGTCCAGAAAGCCGCGCGCCGCTTCTCAAAAGCGGGCGGCATCTCCCAGGTCCGGATCTGGGCGCATTTTTTCCTTTCCAAATTCGAACAGGCCTACACGCGAGGCGAGATCTCGACGCGGGAATTCTACCGGGAAGCGTGCCGGGTCTTTAAAAAGAACATTCCTTACGGAACCTTCAAGCATTACTGGAACGACATCTTCTGGGAAAATCCCGGCATGGACCGGCTGCTTGCCAGGATCAAAAAACATTACCCGCTTTACCTGATCTCCAACACCAACAAGCTTCATTTCGACCACATCAAGAAGCATTTCAGATTACTGCGCCACTTCAAAAAAGTTTTCCCTTCTCACGAGGTGGGTGCCCGCAAACCTGACCCCAAGATCTACCGCCGCGTTCTCGCGAAGATCAAACTCGAGCCCGGGGAGACGGTTTTTATCGATGATATGGGAAGATTCATTCGTAGCGCCCGTCAAGTCGGCATGCATGCGATCCATTTTAAAGGCCGGATACGGCTTATCCGGGACCTTCGCCGGCTTGAGATCAAGTTCTAGACTGTATGGCCGGTTTTTTCAAAACAGCCCTCCTTCTTTCGATCCTGACGCTATTAACGGTTTTCGCCGGCCGCGCGCTTGGCGGCAAGGACGGAATGATTATCGCTTTCTTTTTCGCGGTCATCATGAATTTTTCGGCTTATTGGTTCAGCGACCGGCTTGTGCTCGCAATGCATCGCGCGCAACCACTTGCAAGAGAGGAAGCCCCCGAGGTTTTTGAGATCCTGGAGGAACTTTCCCGTAAGGCGGGGATCCCGCCGCCGCGTCTTTATATGATCCCCTCGGCTTCGGCCAACGCTTTTGCGACGGGCCGCGACCCCCAACATGCCGCGATCGCGCTCACGCACGGGATCGTAGGGCTTCTTCATCGCGAGGAACTCTCCGGGGTCTTAGCGCATGAACTGTCCCATATCCTGAACCGGGATATTCTCCTTTCTTCGATCGTCGCGATGCTCGCTGGGGCTCTTAGCATGACCGCCTCCATGTTCCGATGGTCTTTTTTCTGGGGCGGGGAGCGCGACGATCATGATAGCCACCATCCGTTAGCTCTGGTTTTGATGGCTATTTTGATGCCTCTGGCCGCGGCCCTTATTCAGATGACGATCTCGCGGGCCAGGGAATATGGGGCCGATGTGCGGGGAGCCGCGCTATGCGGGGACCCCCTTTTTCTTGCGAGCGCGCTTAGAAAAATAGACGGCGCTTCCCGAAAAATCCCTTTGCGCGGCGGTGGGCCCGCCAGCGCGCATCTTTTTATCGTGAATCCCTTTACTTCAAAGGGATGGTCCGCTCTCTTCAGTACCCATCCTTCTCTGGAGGACCGTATTGCGCGCCTTGAATCCTTAGCCCGCTCCGGCGGTTGAAAGCATTGACGATGGGTAAGGCAGCGGTTAAAATACGCCTCTCACACAACCAACACATCAATTAAGGAGAATCCAAGAATGGCTTACGTTATTACTGAAAAATGCCACGGCGAACGTTACGGCCTTTGCGCCGGCGTATGCCCTACCGAGGCGATCTATCCCGGGACTTATCAAGGCAAGGATTTCATGGTCATTGACCCGGCGGTTTGCATTTCCTGCGGCGCCTGCGCGGCCGAATGTCCGGTCGGCTCGATCGTCGAATCCGAAGACATGGATCCGACTTGGGCCAAGATCAACGCGGACCTTGCCGCCCAATTCAAGTCGAATCCTAAGGCGACCCCGCGCTCGAAAGATGAAGCGCCGAAGAAACCCGGCAATAAGCTGAAATAAAAACCGTCAAATTTTTCCAGTTTGCCTATCCTGAGACCCAGGATAGGCAAACTTGTCTTTGAAGATAAGGAATCGAAGATGTCATCTGTTTCCGGCTGCAAAGATCCTACCGCTTTAGAGCAAGCCTTGAAGCAATACGCCGCCGATTTTGCCGCGCAAAATTCAGCCGTACGGGTCGTGACCCGCGGACTTTCTCTTGTCGGTATCGGTGTGCGGCCCGTTCTCGACCATTTTATTTTCCGCACGGTCCATCTAAAAGAAAGATCCCGGGAGTTCCTGGACCTCGGCTACGAAAAAGATCCTTCCGCCAAAGTCCTGGAGCACAAGGGGCATGGTGTTGAGGTGCTTCGCTGCGGCTGCGCGCCGGCGATCCTGATCGAACATCCTCATGAAAAATCCGGGCTCGATTGGGTCGCGCACTTCGGGGACAAAAAACCTTATGCGGCGGCTTTTCGCGTGGATGATATCGAGGAGGCCTCTTTCCGCCTCGAAAAACAGTCCGTGGGATTTATCCGGCCGCCGGCCGGAAAACACGGCGAAGCCCTTCGCGAGATCGCCGCGCTGCCGGAGATCAAAGATGAAAAAAATGCTTCTTATCTTTTATTGATCGAACGGCATGCCGGGGATCAGCGTTTTTATTCGCCGGATTTCTGGTTTGAGCATCTTCAGGCGAAACACTAAAGGACCCTTATGATCATCGGATTGACGGGCAAAAACGGTTCGGGGAAAGGGGAAGCCGCGAATTTCCTGAAAGAGCGCGGGTTTCATTATTATTCCCTTTCCGATGCTTTGCGCGAAGAGGCGCAAAAGCGCGGCAAGGAGATTACCCGCGATGTCCTGGTCATGCTCGGCAATGAGCTGCGCGAGACCGAAGGCCCCGGGTGCCTCGCTGAGAGGATCTTTTCAAAGCTCGATCCCGAAAAACATTACATCATTGACTCCATTCGCCATCCCGCCGAAGTGCAGGTTTTCCGCCGCCGCAAAGATTTCACTTTGATCCGCGTTCAAGCTCCGGACCGCCTGCGTTTTGAACGGCTCCGTCAGCGAGGCCGCGAGAGCGACCCTCAAGCCTGGGAAGATTTCCAGGCGCTTGAAGCAAAAGAGGCGAAAAGCGGCGTCAAGACCGATCAGCAGCTCGATCAAACAATCAAGCTCGCGAACGTCCAGATCGATAACAACGGGCCTCTCAAAGAGCTTCATGAAAAAGTGAAACACGTCGTTCTGGATATCTCAAAAAAAGAATCGCGTCCGGGTTGGGACGAATATTTCATGAATATCGCCAAGGTCGCCGCGCTTCGCTCCAATTGCATGAAACGCAAGATCGCGGCCGTGATCGTCAAAGACAAACGCATTATCTCGACCGGCTATAACGGGACGCCGCGGGGGATCAAGAATTGCAATGAAGGTGGCTGCCCGCGCTGTAACGCGATCGACGCTTCCGGCAAGGACCTCGGCGAATGCCTCTGTTCGCACGGCGAAGAGAACGCGATCGTGCAAGCCGCTTATCACGGCGTCAGCCTTAAGGGTTCGACGCTTTATACAACGTTCTCGCCGTGCCTTATGTGCACGAAAATGATCATCAACGCCGGGATCGCCGAGGTTGTTTACGAAGCGCATTATCCTTTCCTGGAACTATCCCTGACGCTGCTTCGTCAGGCCGGCGTGACGGTCCGCAAGATCGCCTCTTCCTGAAAAATTCTTTATGAGCATGCCCGATAAAACGTCTTCGGCAGGTCTCGGGCTTAAAGGTGTCGTCAAGTCCCAGCTCGATCAAAGCTACCATAGCCCCCTTATTGAAAAGATCCGCGCTTCCGGATTTTTCTTAAGATCCGGCCGGCTTGAGATCCATCTCGCGAAGGAATTCGGCTTCTGCTACGGCGTGGAACGCGCCGTGGAGTATGCTTATGAAACCCGCGCGCGTTTTCCCACGAGGCGTATTTTTCTTACCAATGAGATCATTCACAATCCAAGGGTCAACGCGGAGCTTCAATCCATGGGGATCCGGATCCTCGCCGACAGCGCTTCCGCTTCCGAGATCACCGGAAAAGATGTGGTGATCATGCCGGCTTTCGGGGTGCCCGTCGAAGCGCTCAAGCAATTCCGGGAAAGAGGATGTGTGATCGTGGATACGACCTGCGGGTCTGTCATGAGCGTTTGGCGCCGCGTGGAATCCTATAACCGGGACGGTTTTACGGCCGTGATCCACGGTAAATACGATCATGAAGAAACGCGGGCCACCTGTTCTCGCGCGGAAAAATACCTCGTCGTAAAAGATAAAGAACAAGCGGCCGTGGTCTGCGATTTTATCTCGGAGAAAACCAGCCGCGAAACGATCCTCGGGAGATTCCAAAACGCCTGTTCCGGAGGGTTCGATCCCGAAAAAGACCTCCAGAAGATCGGGTTCGCGAATCAGACCACAATGCTTTCGCGTGAATCCATCGAGATCTCGGACATGCTTCGATCGGCTCTTCAGGAACGCTACGGCGCCGGCGCGCTGGCCGACCGTTTCCGCCATTTTGACACCATTTGCTCCGCGACGCAGGACCGTCAGGACGCTATCCGGGAACTTGGCGAGAAAAAGATGGATCTCATCCTCGTGATCGGAGGGTATAAATCAAGCAATACGGGCCATTTGGCGGAGATCGCTTCCGGGTTCTGCCCGGCGTATCATGTGGAAGATGCGAGCTGTCTTTTGTCGCGCGAAAAAATCCGGCATAAAAAGATCGGAACACAAGAGATCCTTGAAACTGAAAAATGGCTTCCGGCCGGCGAGATCAAGATCGGCATTACGGCAGGCGCCTCCACGCCCAACCGCTTGGTCGAGGAAGTGATCCAGCGAATTTTGGATATTTCAAAATGACATTTTCAGAATTGGTCCAAAAACGGCGGAGTTTCCGAAAATACTCGGAGAGGCCGATTCCAAGAGAAGATATTCTCAAATGCCTCGAGGCGGCCCGGCTTGCGCCGTCGGCCTGCAATTCCCAGCCGTGGCATTTTATCGTGATCGATGAGCCGGAACTTAAAGCCCGGATCGCGGACCGGATCTTCTCAGGCATTTATTCAATGAATAAATTCGCCAAAGAAGCGCCGGCGCTTGTGGCGGTCGTTTCCGAGAAAATGAAATTTCTGGCCGCTCTCGGGTCGCAGGTCCGGGACACGCGCTATTTTTTGATGGATGTCGGGATCGCCTGCGAACATTTTATTTTGCAGGCCGAGGAGCTCGGGATCGGAAGCTGCTGGATGGGCTGGTTCGATGAAAAAGCCCTTAAAGAAGAGCTTAAGATCCCCAAAAATAAAAAGATCGATATTGTGATCGCTCTCGGCTATCCTGCGGAAGATAAGATCGTTCCTAAAATAAGGAAATCTTTGGAGGAAATGAGCTCATTTAACAAATATACTTGATCGAACAATGTATCTCAACAAGAGGAGTTCCGTATGAAAAAAATAGTTTGTCTATCCCTGATCCTGTTGGGGATCTTTTTTTCGGCGAATCCGTTTCTTTACGCCGAAGGTGATGATTCCAGCGTGCCGGATGTCGGCCCCTCGCATTACACAGGAGCCTGGTCAGATGAAGAAGGGAACAACTACTATGAATAGCTTCCGGCGTTTTATAAAAGAAAAGACCGGGGTCTGGAACCTCATTTTTCTCTTCAGCTTGCTTGTCGCGGTTCCTTTTTCTTATGCTGCGGGAGAATTTGAAGAGGTTTTTAGCCAGGCCGAAGAGGAAGATTCGGACCCTTCGGCTTTTGAGGGTGATTCGGAGAATATGCCGGGGGAGAGGGCTCCGGAAAATATGCCGATGGATGACGCGCCCGTCGATGCCGGGATTGGCGCGATACTCTGACCTTTAGGCGCGGCCGGACACTTCTCCGGTTTCGGTGTTGACGCGCAAGATCGTTCCCGTTTCCGCGTAAAGGGGCGCCTGGACTTCCAGGCCCGTTTCGAGCCTTGCTCTTTTAAGGGAACGCCCTGAAGCGGAGACCCCTTTGACAACCGGGTCCGTTTCCGTGATGGCCAGTTCGACATACACGGGAAGTTCAAGCGAGACCACGGCCCCGTTCAGTTTCAGGGCCAATACTTCCTGATTCTCCTTCAGATAGAGTTTCTGCTCCCCGAGTTTTTCCGCCGTAAGCATGAATTCCTCGTAGGCCACATTATCCATGAAGTGATACTCGGAGCCGGTAAGGTATTGAAAGACCGCGGGCACTTTTTCCACATCCGGGACCCCGAACTTTTCGCTTGTCTTGAAAGTCTTGTCCAGCACCGCGCCGTTCAGGAGGTTGCGCACCCTGGCCTTGACCATCGTGGAAGCGCCGCGCGCCGACGGCGTCGCGAATTTCACATCAAGCACGAAGTAGGGCTGTCCGTCCACGTTAATGTAAAGCTTCTTTTCTAATTCACTGGCTGAAATTTGAGACATACTGTTTCCTCAAAACATAAGTTCATTTCAGGAGTCGCTATTCTATCCAGGACCGGGAAGATGCCAAAGGTTTTCTGCTTGCAGGTTGGGTCCGATCGTCACTGCGCTAATTGAAAAGGTTGGATGGAGGATTGGACATGCTTTCCAAAATCGGCCATAATGTTTCCGCGTTACCACTTCCAGCACTACTTTTGAGGGGTTTGAGCTATGTTTAAAGTCGCGAAAATGATCCACTTCAATTACGGACATCGTCTTCTCGGGGGGCATGATCGTTGTTCCCACCTCCACGGCCACAGCGCGCGTGTTGAGATCGAAATGACACGCCCTAAACTGAACGCCCAAGGGATGGTCGTGGATTTTTTCGACATCAAACGCACGATCGGCGAATGGATCGACCGGAATCTTGACCACAAGATGATCCTCTGGGACAAAGACCCCCTCACGAAACTTCTCAAAAAAGCCGGCGAGCCCGTGGTGCTTGTTAAAGAAAATCCGACTGCGGAAATGCTCGCACGCCGGATCTTTTTGGAAGCCCGCCGGATGAAACTTCCGGTCTCCAAGGTCACGCTTTGGGAGAACCAGGATAGCTTCGCGGTCTATCAGGGATAAGTATGAGCAGGACCCTTCTTGTCGGCCCGGCAGGCTGCGGCAAGACGCACCAACTTCTTGATCATTTCGCAGAGGCGCTTAAAACAGCAGTAGACCCTCTTGCCGAAGACCTCTTCTTCATCGTTCCCTCCGCCGAACATACCGAACGCGTGATCTCGCTTCTCATGCAGCGGGGGCTTCGCGGATTTTTTCATAAGCGGGTGACCACGCTCTCCCGTCTTGCCGATGCTGTTTTCCGGATCCCGGATATTCCCGTTGCCACCAGCTTGACGCGCGCGACGATCGTCCGCGACCTTTTCCGGGATAATGATTGGGAATATTTTAACGAGGCGCGGGAACAGCCGGGCTTTGCGGGATTGATGACGCAATTCGTGACGGAATTGAAGGAATCCTGTGTTTCCCCGGAAATCTTCCGCGAACGGATGAATGCGCTTAAAAGTTTTGAGCCGGCCTACGCTTCCAAATACGAGGCCCTTGCCGCTTTTTACGAACAATACGAAATCCGGCTCAAGGAGCGGGGTCTCCGGGACAGTCAGGACGCTTTGCGTATTTTCCGGGAAAGAAAAAAGAAGGAAGGCGTTTCCGCCGCGCGATTCAAGGCGCTTTGGCTCGACGGTTTTTTTGATCTTTCCAATCTTCAGCTTGAATATCTCCGTGAACTTTCCGGCCTGGCGGAAAATGTGACCGTCACTTTGACGATGGAAGAGGGGCGTGACGACGTCTTCGATCCCGCCGTCCGGACCCGGCGCGATCTTGAAAAAGCCGGATTTCAGGAGCAATCCGTGAAAAAATCGTCCTGCCGCACAGAGCGGCCGGCGCTTCTTTTTCTTCAAAAAAATATTTTTTCAGAGAAGACCGCGGGAAAAGCCCCGGACCCCGGCAAGGAGATTGTGCTCCTTGAGGCGATCGGGACCGAAGGGGAGATCGAGCTTATCGCGCGCGAGATCCATAAGCTTTATGCTGCGGGCGGGTATCGTTATAGCGACTTTGCCGTTCTCTTCCGCCAGATCCGGGATTACGCGCCGGTGATCGCCTCCGTTTTTGCGCGTTACGCCATCCCCGCGGAAGTTCACGAGCGGGAACGCCTGAAATTCTCTCCTTGGATCGCCGCCGCCGCGTCGCTTTTGACAGTCTTTAAGAACGGATGGCAACGCGGGGACCTTTTTGATTTTTTAAAGTCCGGTTATGTGCGGCAGACAGGGAAGGGCCTTGTAAAAAACAGCGAATGGATCATGGCGCTCGAGCAGTATGCTTCCCGGGACGGAGTGAAAGAGGGGCGTGATGGCTGGTTTCAAAATTGGGAATTTGAAGGATCGAAAGAGCGCGAAGCGCTCAATCAAAAGAAAACAGAAATGTTCAAGGCGCTTGCGGATCTTGAAGACCGGTTCCGGGCAGCAAGGACCGCGGGCGATCATGTCAGGATATTCCGGCAAGCGGTCTATGAGACTTTCGGGATCCCGGAGGTCAGTGATCACTATACCTCTTTAAACCGGCGTGACGCGGCTAGCGCTAGAAGATTTGAAGCTTTACTGCAAGAGGTCGAGCATTACGCTCAAAAAAACAAAGTTTCCGGGACTTCTTTTGAGGAGTTTGCCGATCATTTTCTGGGTCTTGTCGAACTTGATGTCTATTCGCTCCACGAACGGGACAAGAACCGCGTCCAGATCTATGACGTTTCGCTTGCCCGGCAAAAAGAGTACAAAGTTGTTTTTGTTTCCGGCCTTTTGGAAAAAGTCTTCCCGATGCAGGTCCGCGAAGACCCTCTGCTTTCGGATTGGGAACGCCAGCTGATGAACGGCGGCATGCCCCATCCTTTGGCCGAGCGGCTGCCTCGCCAGAATATCGAGAGGCTTCTTTTTTATCTGGCCGTGACGCGCGCCAAAGAGCGCCTTTATTTCAGTTACCCGCACCTTGATTTTGAAGGCAAGGAGTCCCTGCCCTCGTTTTATCTCGAAGAGGTCAAAAATCTTTTTGAAGGGAAATTACCGCTCGTGCGGCAAGACCTGTCCCACCCCTTTCCCAAAATGGACGAAGCTGTTACCCGCCGGGAGCTGGAAGCGGCGGCGGCGGGGGTTCTGCGAGATCTGAAATTCCCCTCCCCCAACCCTCTCCCCCTTTTGAAAGGGGGAGAGGACAAAGGTGAGGGGGATTTAAGCGAAGCTTTGTTCCGGCTGGCCGGAGATCCCGGTAGCCGCGAAAGATTTCTTTCCGCTTTGAGGCCGGTGGAAGCGAGGATCGCCGATGAAAAGATCCTTCAGGGAGGGTTTTTTCAGGTTAAAAAGACAAGCCCGACACGGCTTGAGACTTACGCGAAATGTCCTTACCGCTATTTTGCGGAGAAGATCCTACGGCTGAACGATGACGCTGCGGACATGCGAGCTCTCCAAAAAGGGAGCATCCTACATCACGTTCTTCAGCGGTATTTTGACCCGAAAAGAGAAAAAGACCTTCAAGAAAAGCTCGAGACATTTATCTCCCGCGAGATCGAAGAGGGCCTGAAACAAAACCCCATGGTATGGGCGGAGCCCTATCAGGAGGCGCTCGACAGGCGGGAGCTTTTTGAAATGCTTTTCGATTTTTTAAATTACGAAACCGAACGGCTCAAAAGCGCGTCTTTCAAACCTTTGCGGGTAGAGCATCCCTTTGGCGGGGAGGGAGAAGGGGAGGCGCCCGCGCTTGAAGTTGAAGGAGAGAGAAGGAAAATTCATATCCGGGGCCGGATCGACCGGATCGACGCGGATGATAAAAAAGAATTTGCCGTCGTGATGGATTACAAGCGTTCTTCGAAATTCGAGATCTCAAGCATGAAGCTCGGGACCGCGCTGCAGTTGCCGCTCTATCTTCTTGTCGCCGAACGGGACTTAAAGCTCAAACCTTTGGGCGGTGAGATCTATTCGGTCCGAGACCATAAGCGGAGCGGTTTTTATCGTGAGGAGGCCGCGGCGCATTTTGAAAAGGAATTCAAATCGCGCTCAAAGCTTCCGGATGAAGCATTCCAAAAGATCCTCGACCGAGCGCTTCTTTTTGTCCGGAAATTCGTCAAAGGGATCGAATCGGCCGCGATCCCCGCGCGCCCGCGCGATTGCGAATCCTTCTGTCCTTACGACACCGTCTGCCGGATCGAGAAATGGAAGATCCCCGTTATGCTTGAAGAGATCCTTGAAGAAGATAAAAAAGCGGGACTTCGCGAGGAAAATCCGGAGCCGGAAGAAACATAAAAACAGTATGTAGTAGGTGGTAAGTAGTAGGTAGTTCTTTCCTTTAAATCTACAGGCAGCGTTTTTCCAGCTATCACTTACCATTTACTACCTACTGCAATTACGCGCGAAGCTGTTTTTCCGCGTCCACCACATCCCGGTCGATCAGTTCGCGCGCGCGTCTGGCTTTTGATTTAAGGACCGCCGAGGCATGGGGGGCGTTCGCGATCTCCCGCAACAGCTGGATCACCATGCGCAAATAACGCACGAGACTTCCTTCGTCGGTTGCCGTCATCTGGCAGGTTTTTTCAAAATCCTTGCCTTGCGTCCAAGCTTCGACGGCTCGCGCAAGGTGGAAATGAGGGGGTTTGGTGTAAGGGGTGATCCGGAAATTGGATTCCCATTTGTGGACCATGCGGTGGTAATGCTGGGTCATTTTAAGAAGTTCGGCGTGCTCTTTGCCGAGCCGCGGCGGCTCGTCATTTTTCCTGGGTTCGAAAATAAGCCCCGCCAGAAAAACATTCAACTTTGCTTCATCCAGCTGCTCCAGCGCTCCGTCCGTGTACATTTCCGTCAAAAGCAGTTCATAGCCGAAGATCGACGCCGCGAATTCTCCTTTAATTGTAAGGCCCTGGTCGGTGATATAGCCCATCTCCTGCAGAAGCGCGAGTTTATTTTTAAGAAGTTCCAATCCTTCCTCCCGCTTCCGTTTGGAGGATTGAAAAAAGTGGAATGAGCGCGGGTAGATCTCAAGAAGCTTGTGCCCGAGCGTCCGGTAAAGATTCAGAAGCGTTGCGTAAGCGGTGTTGAGCTGGCTTCGGACCGGTTCCGGCCTTCCGTAAAGAATGCGCTCCACTTCGGGGAAGGCGATATCATTGGGATGGATCCGGCAGTAGACGAATCCTTCCGGGTCCATGCCGCGGCGTCCGGCGCGTCCGGCCATCTGGAAAAAATCGCGGGTCGTAAGAGGTTTAAAACCCGTGCCGTAGAATTTTTCAAGCTCGTCAAAGACGACCGTGCGCGCCGGCATATTGATCCCGAGCGCGAAGGTTTCCGTCGTAAAGATCAGCTTGATCAGCCGGCTTGTAAAAAGCCGTTCGATGACCTCTTTGAGCGTCGGCAGCATACCCGCGTGGTGGTAGGCGATCCCTTGCTCGACGAGCGGTCTTATTTCTTCGGCCGTTTTATCGCCGGTGAGGTCATAGCGCTTCAAAAGTTCGTCGTAAAGGGTCCGGATCTCGCGGCGCTCCGCCTGCCTTAAAAGATCGAAATGCGAAATTTCCCAGGCAAGAAGGGCCGTACGCTTTCTTCCGAAAGCGAAGTAAAGGGCGGGAAGCTGATCCTGTTCGATCAAATGTCTAAGTATGTCATGAAGCCGGTTGGGCCTTGCGCGCGGCGGCTGGAACCCGCGGCGTCTTTCGCGGTGGGAAAGCTGCCAATTGTCGCGCTGGAAATAGCCCTCTTTGCGGAGCGATTTGGTGTTCGTAAGGATCTTGCCTTGGCATTGGAACAGGAAATGAAGGGGAACGGGCCGGTGCGTTTCTTCGATCACGGCGATCGGCCGCTCGTGGATCTGGCGGATCCAGGCCGCGAGCTCCTGGACGTTCGGGATCGTGGCGCTTAAGGCAAGGATGCGGACCTCCGGCGGCGTGAAAAGGAGCGCTTCCTCCCAGACCGTGCCGCGTTCAACGTCGTCCAGATAATGAACTTCATCAAAAATGACCCAGCCGATCTTTTGAATGCGTTCGGTATTCTCAAAAAGAGAGTTCCGGTAGATCTCGGTGGTCATGATGAGGAGCGGCGCCGTCGGATTGATCGAAACATCGCCTGTGAGGATGCCGACGGTCTCTTTGCCGAAGCGGTCCTGAAAATCCCGGAATTTTTGATTACTTAAGGCCTTGATCGGGGCGGTATAGACCACCTGTTCGTTCCGGGAAAGGGCCTTTTCGACGGCTTTTTCGGCGATCAGGGTTTTCCCCGACCCCGTAGGAGCGGAGATCAGAAGCGAATGCTCTTTTTCGATCCACTCAATAGCTTGAACTTGGAACGGGTCCAATTGAAAAGACATGGAGGTAGTATAGCTTGAAAGTTATTAAACCGCGAACGGGAAACAGCGGCCTTCCAGAACGGTTTAACCCGTCAGGATTTGGAGTTTGATTTTGGGCTCCCGGAGGCGTAGACTACTGCGCATTACGGTCGGTTTCCCTTCGGGAAATTTGTGATCTTATCCGTTTAAAACAAAAAAAGGAGTATGGGTTTGTCCTTTAAACTCTCTTGCTTTACAAAGCGCCTCGCCGCTGCGGCGGTTTTGGGTTTTTTCTTCTCACTCGTACCTCCTGTTTTTGCCGAAGACATTACCAATGAAGCTGAAATGGTCCGCCGCGAAACCTTCACAGAAAGGCGGACCGCCGGGGTTTCGGAAAAGTCCAAAGAAAAGGAGGCTACCGACAAGTTCAAGACGGGCGTGACTTATCAGGATATCCTTAAGGATCCCGACAACATTAACCTGAACATCCGTTACGCGCAGGATCAGATCTCCCGCGGAGAACTTGTGAGCGCGGCCGCGACCCTCGAGCGCATTCTCATGCTTAATCCCAATCTCGCGGATGTGCGTCTTCTCTATGTCGTGGTGCTTTACCGCCTCGACAGTCTCAACGAAGCCCAGAAAGAACTCGATAAACTCAAGACCGTCAAACTCCCGCCGGCCCTTCAGGAGCAGGTAGGCGCCTACGAAAAAAAGATCAAGAAAAGGCAGCGCCGGACCCATGTGGGTTTACGTCAAAGCATCGGGTGGGGCTATGACACTAACCGGAACGCCGCACCTTCCTCAAAGATCCAGCTCGTCAACAATGTCGCGCAAGATCTGGTCGGATCGAATAACCGCCGCGCCGATACGCATTTTCTTAATATCTCAAGCTTTGATATCAATCATGATCTCGGATTCCAAGCCGGCCATTCGCTTTTCGGGAATTTTACCTATTATCTTCAAGAGCAGACGACCGTCGATTCTCTGGATCTCGGATCTTTTCAATACGAGTTGGGCGGGACTTACAAGACCAAGTGGCTCAACTTCACGCCATCCTTTGTTTCCAACTATCTTTTTCTTTCGCGGGAAAGTTTCTTGAGGATGCAGGGCGGCAACTTTCTCTTGGACCGCAATCTCAACAAAAAGACAAGAGGGTTCTATAATTTCAGAATGGAGTATCAGGATTATCTCAATATTTCCGAGAGCACGGATTCCTATAACAGCAAAGGGCCGATGTGCAGCAACATTTGGGGCATTGATTACGCGATCCTTCCGACGATGAAATGGACGACCGCGGTCGGATACGCCAGCAAGGACGCCAAACAGCAATATGAGGCCTACGACCGGATCAGTTTGATCAACACGCACACATGGGTTTTGCCCAAAGGCCAGTTCGTCATCAATTCTTTTTACGTGAATTTCGACAATTATGACGACGCCGAACTTTCGGTCGCGAGCCGCATCCGGCACGACCGGACTTTCCGGTACCGGGCGACCTACGGCGCCCCGCTTGAGACGCTTTTGATCGGGAAGATCCTTCCAAAACCCCTTAAAGATATCGTTTTTACCTTCTCCTACGAATTCTACAGAGCCCTTTCCAGCATCACGAATTACAGCTATACTGATAACAAGTTTCAGTGCATTCTTACCAAACGCCTGGAGTTCTAAGCCATGAAAAAAGCGATCGCCTTTTTCTCCGCGTTTTTTCTCATGTGTTCCACCCCCGCTGTTTTTGCCCAAATGCCGCTTGGCGTCCCCGCGGTGCCGTCGCCTGCTATTGCCTTGGAGCAGATCGGGGTCGTTGCCGCAGCGCAGGGGAAAGTCGAACTTAAGGCCCCGGGCCAGGTCGGCCGTATCGCTCAAAGCGGCCAGGCGGTCTATATCGGCGATGAAGTCATGACCGACGATCAAGGCCGTCTTCAGATCCTTCTTCTGGACGAGACCGTTTTTACGATCGGGCCGAACAGTTCGATCGTCATCGATCAATTTGTTTACGATCCCAAGAACCATTCCGGCGAGATCAAGGCAAGCGTTACCAAAGGCGTTTTCCGCTATGTGTCCGGCAAGATCGCGGCCAAAAATCCCAATGCGGTCAAGGTCAGACTCCCCACGGCGACACTTGGTTTTCGCGGAACGATCGTGGGCGGTTCCGTCGGGACGGACGGCCAGGGGCTTACAGGCCTTTTAGGCCCCGGAAGCAATAACGACGCCGGCGCCCAGAATGGGAGTTTTTCGATCGACGGCGATAATGGCGATCACCAGGATGTCAACCAGAGCGGTTTCGGGGTTCAGATCGGCGCAGGCGGCAGTCTTTCCAACGTCTTCCAGCTTTCAAACGATCAGGTTAACGGTTTAACCGGCGGATTGGGCGGAGGCGGCCAGGGAAGCGGCGACCAGGGCGGTGGCTCGGGCGACGAAGGAGGTCTTGGCGGCGATACTAATATGGGCGATCTTTCAGGCGAAAACAACTCGCTAACCGGGAATAATTTGGATCTAACTCTTAATAACGAAAATCTCTCAGGCGATCTCATCAATCAGAGCATCCTCGGCGCCCAGAACGCGTTGAATGAAAGCGGACAATCCTCCGGTGGCGGATCCTCCTCTCCGTCAGACTCCGTAACCACGATATGCCAGTTACCTCTTGTTTCAGGGGATAGTCTCTATCATTATTTCCAAGATTTTACAGCTGGGTTTTCATTCACTAAATATGACACAGAGGACAATCCGACTGTCTATAACGGGGTCTTGAGGGGCTCCATCGACGCGAATTTCAATTCTGATACCGCCTATGGAGGCATGGGAGGGTCCAACGGCAGCCATACCTCCTTTGTTGAGATTCGGGTCGACGATATCGGCTTGCAGGACCATTGCTTCTTTTCCAATAGGCAAGTTTTTGATCCGCCTTCCGGCGATCCGACCCATGTGAACGCAATATATGAATTTACCGGTACGGGGGATTTAACGGGCGGAGATTTTACGGCGACCATAAAACTTTTAAATGAAGGTAGCGATATAGCCATCACATCCGATATACAAGTCAGCTATTCAAATGCCGGAGAAGGAACACAAAACGATACCGGGTCAGGAAGCGTCACAGCCCCTCAATTAGAGGGTCCGACAGACGTTAGCCCCGGCCCTGTCTAATTTAAAGTCTCAGTCTGAGACGAAGGGTTTTAATATGGAAAATGTGAA
>ENA-UOWG01001652-UOWG01001652.1-activated-sludge-metagenome-genome-assembly--contig:-NODE-1652-length-21298-cov-5.053382_pt1 | contig 21298 bp, 20 predicted proteins | sample MGYA00238147_ERZ761563 | MGnify/ENA primary metagenome ERZ761563 (study PRJEB28884, sample SAMN05720216) | anaerobic digester metagenome | isolation source: active sludge of municipal... | reverse complement strand
GCGGTGAGATTGCAGACGCAGCCGTTTTGGAAATTTATCCTGACATTGGCGATATCTTCGTATTGAGTTAGGACATTTACGCCAACTGCATCGATGTGTTTTGGTTTTGAGCGCACCAATCCCAGGATGATATCAATATCGTGAATCATCAAATCTAAGACTACCCCAATATCCAAAGACCTGCCAGGGAAGGGGCTTAAACGGTGGCATTCGATAAACAGAGGTTTTTTCACTAATTCCTGGACTGCCTGGAAAGCCGAGTTGAACCTTTCCACGTGGCCGACTTGGAATATCAGTTTTCGCCTTTTTGCCAGCTTCAGCAGTTCATCCGCCTGTTTTACAGTGTTGGTGACAGGTTTTTCCACGAGGACATGGATATTTTTTTGCAGGCAATCCTTGGCAATCTGGTAGTGTAATTCAGTGGGCACGCAGATGCTAGCCGCCTGTATATCTTCTTCGGAGATTAACTTGCGGTAGTCAAGGTATGGCTTGGCACCACAATCTGAGGATATTTTCTGGAGCTTGCTTTCATCGGTATCGCAGGCCGCCTTTAAATTGACATTATCAAAAGAGGTATAAATTTGGGCATGTTTTGAGCCTAAATGGCCGAATCCTATTACAGCAACATTAATTTTTGACATGGTTTTCATATATTAACAAATACCTCGACAAATGTCAACAGATATGCTATTATACTTTCCCAAATGAAAGACTACCTTAGACTTATAAAATATTTGAAGCCGCACATACCCGTGCTGGTTTGGGCTGGAGTGTGCATGTTTTTCTCCACCATTTTTGACGGGGTATCTCTGTCCATGATCGTGCCTCTCGCCGACAAGGTACTGACCGACAAACAGATAGTAGTGGGAACAAAGCTACCTGATTTTGTCATGGCTTTTATAAACAAGATAAACAGCATGCCGCCCATTACGCTTTTAACCATAATGGTTTGGGTGGTTTTGGCTTTATTTATCTTAAAAGGTATCTTTACTTTTTTTCAGGGATATCTTATGTCGGACATCGGACAGCTAGTCATAAGAGACGCACGCCTGCTTTTGTATAAGAAACTGCAGGAATTATCTTTGGATTTTTACAGCCAGAAGCGGGCGGGAGAATTAGTTTCCCGAATAACCAACGACGTAAAAACTCTAGAAAATGCGGTTTCTTATGGTTTCACCGACCTGATCTACCAGACATTCCAGCTGGTACTTTTTACCTTTCTTATCTTTATAATCCATTGGAAGATGGCTCTGTTTGCCCTTATATTGTTTCCTCTAGTGGTCGGGCCGACCGTGAATATCGGCAGGAAACTGCGCAAGCTTACCAAGAGACAGCAGGAGCGCATGGCCGACATTAATTCTTTGCTTACCGAGACTATATCGGGCGTGCGCATCGTCAAGGCTTTTAATATGGAGAATTATGAAATTAATAAATTTGCCAATCAAAACCAAGATAATTATAAGCTGGAGATGAAAGCGATAAAACGCAATTTGTTGCTTAATCCCATAACGGAATTTGTTGGAGCTTTTTGCGGGATTTTTGTTTTTTATCTCGCTGGCAAAGATGTTATCGCGGGAAAACTTTCCTTTGGAGTTTTCGGATTATTCCTCGGTTCATTATTGTCTTTAATCAGGCCGTTTAAGAAACTGACCCAGGTTCACGCCTTAAACCAAAGAGCATTGGCCGCCAATGTGAGGATAGAGGAGATTCTGGATTTAAAGCCTTCTCTGGAAGAAAAGCCGCATGCTGTAACCTTGCCAAATTTGAAATCCAATATAGTTTTTCAGAATGTTTGGTTTAGATACGAACCGGATTCGCCAGATGTGCTAAAGGATATTAACCTGGAAGTAAAATACGGCGAGATGGTAGCTATCGTCGGCCCGACGGGGGCGGGAAAGACTTCTATAATAAATCTTATCCCGAGATTTTATGATCCCCAGAAGGGAAAAATTGCTATCGATGGCATCGATATAAGAGATGTAAAGATTAAATCTTTACGCGAGCAGGTTGGTCTTGTCACGCAGGAAACAATTTTGTTTAATGATACTGTTTCTGCCAATATTGCCTACGGAAAACCGCAGGCTTCTCAATCAGAGATTGAAAATGCTGCCAAGCAGGCTTTCGCCCATGATTTTGTCATGAAGATGCCGCAAGGTTATAATACCATTGTTGGAGATAGAGGATTTAAGCTCTCTGGTGGGGAAAAACAGAGGTTGTCAATCGCCCGGGCAATCCTGAAAAACCCGCCGATTCTTATCCTTGACGAAGCGACTTCGCAGCTTGACTCTGAATCGGAACGCCTGGTGCAGGAAGCGATCAATAAGTTGATTACTAATCGTACGGTATTTTGCATCGCCCATAGGCTGTCAACGGTAAGAAAGGCCAATAGGATCGTGGTGGTAGAACAGGGCAGAATTGTTGAAGTCGGCACACATGAAGAGCTGCTTTCTCGCGGCGGCCTTTATAAGCGGCTTTACGATAGCCAATTCCATATGTAATTTTAATAAAAATTGTTGAAATATATATATATTTGGTTATAATAATCTCCAAGTCTAAAAACCCTTCAGAAGTTTAATTTCTGAGTAAAAAAGTTAAGAAAAAGTAGTTTATTTAAGGAGGAGTGAACATAACACTATGGTAGATGATTTAGTTAGGCAACTTTTAGAGGCAGGGGTGCATTTTGGGCATCAGGCCAAGCGCTGGAATCCCAAAATGGCCAAGTTTATCTTTGGGGAAAGAAGTAGTATCTATATCATTGATCTGGAAAAGACTGCTGAAGCCATGAAAGAGGCACGGGAATTTCTTATCGACGTCGCTTCTAAGGGCGGAACCTTTCTTTTTGTTGGTACGAAGAAGCAGGCTCAGGCAGCGATAAAACAGGAAGCCCAGCGATGTGGCATGTTTTTCGTTGATAGGCGCTGGCTGGGCGGCCTTCTTACCAATTTCCAGACAGTGAGAAAGTCTGTAGCCCATCTTAAGAAATTGGAAAAGATGAGAGACGACGGTATATTCAGCAGATTATCCAAGAAGGAAGTATCCAAGCTTACCAAGGAAATGGAAAAGTTAGAGAAGAACCTTTCCGGCGTTAAGGAGATGGAGAATCTGCCCAGCGTAGTCTTCTTGATTGATTCTCATAAAGAAGAAACTGCTGTAAACGAAGCCAAGATTCTCAATATACCTATAGTTGGTCTTATAGATACCAACTGCGATCCGGATTTGATCGATTTTCCTGTTCCAGGGAACGACGATGCTATGCGTTCTATCAGCTTTGTGACTGCTTATGTGGCTGAAAGTATTCTCGAAGGCAGGAAGAGATTCTTAGAAATTATGAAGAAACCCATTGAAGTTCCTAAGGGCGAGCAGGAAGAAAAAGCTGGAGCGCTTGCGGGAGAAAAAATCAAGTCCGAAGATCTAGAGAATTTAGAAGAAGATGTTGTAAAAGACGGGGAAGCTAAAAAGTTGGTTAAGCCCAAGGCAGATACCGGCGACAGATCGAAAAAACCACGCACAACAAGGAAGGGTAAATAAAAAAATGAAAATAACCACAGAGCAGATACAGCAATTGAGGCAGGAGACTTCCTGCGGAGTAATGGATTGCAGAAAAGCGCTAATGGAGTCGCAAGGCGACTTTAAGAAAGCCAAAGAAGTTTTGATCAAGAGAGGACTGGAGCTGGCTGCCAAAAAAGCCGATAGAGAAGCAAAGCAGGGGAGAATTGAATCCTATGTTCATTTAGGAAATAAAATCGGCGTTTTATTGGAAGTTAATTGCGAGACAGATTTCGTCGCCAGAAACGAAGATTTCTGCCGTTTCACTAAAGATGTAGCGATGCAGATAGCGGCAGCCGAGCCAAAATATCTAAAAAAGGAAGATGTGTCCAAGGAAGATTTAAAAGATGTCAAGGATAAGGAAGATTTTTACAAGAAGAATTGTCTTATGGATCAGGTATTTATAAAAGATCCAAGCTTAACCGTGAAAGATTATTTAGCCAGCCTCGTGGCAAAAATCGGCGAGAACATCATCGTCCGTAGATTCACCAGATATAAATTAGGAGAATAATTGAGACATCCGGTTTATAAAAGAGTAGTTTTGAAGTTAAGCGGTGAAGCTTTACAAGGTGCTCAGAAGCACGGGATCGATTTAAAATACTGTCATTCCCTGGCCAAAGAAATTAAAGAAGTCAAATCTTTGAAGGTACAGGTGGCTTTAGTTGTTGGCGGAGGAAATATATTTCGCGGAGAGAAAGAGTCTACAGCTTTTGGCATTGATCGTTCCGTAGCTGACTATATGGGAATGCTCGCCACGGTAATAAATGGACTGGCACTTCAGGATGCGCTGGAGAAAATAGGCGTTCCGACGCGGGTACTTACGGCAATAGAGATGCATGCTATCGCCGAGCCATACATCCGCCGTCGGGCGATAAGACATCTGGAAAAGGGAAGGGTAATTATTTTTGTCGCCGGCACTGGCAATCCATATTTCACTACCGATACCACTGCAGCTCTTCGCGCAAAAGAAATTGGTGCCGATATAATCTTAAAAGCCACAAAGGTTGACGGAGTCTATTCTGCCGATCCGGTAAAAGTAAAAAACGCCAAAAGATTTACGAATCTAGAATACCTGGACGTACTTAAGAATAGGCTCAAAGTTATGGATGCTACCGCGATAAGCCTTTGCATGGATAATAATTTGCCTATTGTTATTTTTAATTTTACCAAACCTGGGAATATAAAAAGGGTAATACTGGGTGAAAAAATCGGAACAGTTGTAAAGTAGGTGGTGGATATGTCAGTTAAGCAGATAGTTCATGACACGGAAGACAAGATGAAGAAGACTATAGAGTCAACGAAGAGGGAATTTGCGGAAATCCGCACCGGACGAGCAAGCCCGTCTTTGATCGAAGGCTTGAGAGTCGATTATTATGGAACGCCGACATTATTAAAACAGATCGCATCAATCTCGATTCCTGACGCGCGGCTTATCGTCATACAGCCGTGGGACCCTAGCGCTGTAAAAGAAATTGAAAAGACAATTTTAAAGTCTAACCTAGGCATTACTCCCATGAATGACGGCAAGGTTATTCGTCTTTCTATCCCAGCGTTATCTAAAGAGAGGCGTGATGAGCTTGCCAAGCTGGTTAAGACAATGGCGGAGGAGGGCAGGATTTCTCTTCGCACCATCCGTCGCGATGCAAATGAGGCGATAAAGAAATTAGAGGATGACAAAATAATCCCCGAAGACGAACGCTTTACGGGCCAGGATGAAATCCAGAAGCTTACAGATAGATACATTCAGAATATAGAACAGGTTCTAAAAGACAAAGAAAAAGAATTGACTGAATTTTAGCGGTTGCTTTTTATCAAAGCCAACCTTTTAAATATTAATAAAATCTGTTCTCTTACATTTAGATGTGAGCCACTAGCTCATCAGGTAGAGCACCGCCCTTTTAAGGCGGTTGTGCCGCGTTCGAGTCGCGGGTGGCTCACCATAAAATTAGTGTTCGGGCGGATGGCGGAATGGCATACGCGCATGGCTTAGGACCATGTGCCGCAAGGCTTGGAGGTTCAACTCCTCTTCCGCCCATAAAAGGATTCATTTAGGATTTATTTGGATTATATGCGGGAGTAACTCAGTTGGTAGAGTGCAACGTTGCCAACGTTGATGTCGCGGGTTCGACCCCCGTCTCCCGCTCCATCTATCCAGATTAAAAAAAGTTTTAGTTGCAAGGATTATTAAGGAGGAAAAAATGAAGATAATGGATTTCTTGAGTAGACAGGCGATTTCAACCGACATCAAGGCTACAGATAAAGAAGGGGTCATAAAAGAGCTAGTCGAGCTTTTGGTTGCTGCGGAAGAGATAGACAAGCGCGATAGAAATAAGTTGCTTGAGACTCTTATGGCCCGCGAGGCTTTAGGTTCTACCGCAATCGGCCAGGGAGTCGGCATACCTCATGGAAAGAGCGACTGCGTGAAGAAATTAGTCGCCGCCTTCGGGATTTCCCAAAAAGGCGTCAATTTTGATTCCCTTGACGGAGAGCCGGTTTATCTATTCTTTCTTTTGGTTGCTCCGCAGGATTCCGCAGGCCCTCACCTTAAAGCACTGGCAAGAATTTCAAGGTTATTAAAAGACAAATATTTCAGAGACAGCTTAAGGCAGGCAAAAGACGATAAGGCAGTTATAAAGATTATTGTCCAGGAAGACGAAAGAAAAGTATAAACGATATGAAATTAAATTTTTTAAAGTGGTTTTATCCCGGGATGGGGATTAAAAGATGGATCGGCCTCGCCATCTTAGGCATCATTATGGTTAGCTTTGGTTCGGCTAATTTGTTGGCTGAGGTTTTCTTCTTTGGAAAAATTGTCGATACCATCACCATATTTCTTGGAATTATTTTAATTGTAATAAGCGGTTATAAAATATTAGTTTCCTTTATAAGCGTATTTTTGCCTAAAAATAGAAGCGACCTAGCCACGATTTTCTTCGCCAGGCGTCAGCTTGAGCGCGGGCCGAAGATTGTCGCCGTTGGAGGCGGGCATGGCTTGTCTATGCTCTTGCATGGAATCAAAGAATATACCAATAATATTACTGCTATTGTTACTGTCGCTGATAGCGGAGGAAGCTCCGGGAGATTAAGAGAACAGTTTGATGTTTTGCCTCCGGGGGATATAAGAAACTGTTTGGTGGCTTTGGCAGATTCAGAGCCTTTGATGCAGAAACTTTTTCAATTCAGATTTGAAGAAGGTGGAGATTTAAAAGGCCATAATTTTGGCAATCTTTTTATTACCGCCTTAACTAAGGTAACAGGGGATTTTGAAGCTGCAATAAAGGCATCAAGCAAAGTATTGGCGATTAGAGGAGAAGTAATTCCTTCGACGCTGCAGAATGTTTCGCTAGTTGCAGAATATAAAGACGGTTCGATTATTCAAGGGGAGCATAGGATTCCAGAGAAGAATTTACCCATAAGGAGGGTTTCTCTCGTTCCGGGAGATTCTCCTGCTACCGAAGAAGCAGTAAAAGCAATTAAAGAAGCCGAAGTTATTCTTTTAGGGCCAGGAAGTTTGTATACCAGCATTATTCCTAATTTGTTAACTAAGGGTATAACTGACGCTATTAGTGATTCAAAGGTTCTAAAGATATATGTTTGTAATGTCATGACTCAGCCCGGCGAAACAGATGGCTATAAAGCATCCGATCATGTTGAGGCCTTGGTTCATCATTCTTCAAAGGATATCATTAATCATTGCATTGTCAATATTAATACCGAAGCCCCAAAAGAATTGCTTGAGAGATATAAAAGAGAACAGTCGTTTCCGGTTATCGCCGACAGCCATAGGATAAAAGAGATGGGTTATTCAGTTGTCGAGGAGGAATTGATTAGCGCTTCCGATTTTTTGAGGCATGACTCCGCGAAACTTTCTAAGCTTATTATTAATTTGATTCTTGGCAAACGTCCGAGAAAAACAGCAAGTTAGTTTTTGATGAATATGGTTTCAGCAAAAAAGGTCGTCACGATAAAGAACAAACAGGGCTTGCATGCAAGGCCTGCAGCTTTATTTGTGCAGATAGCCAGCAAATATGATTCTGAAATCACAGTTAAAAAAGGAAAAGAAACCGTAAATGGTAAATCGATTATGGGGATATTAATGCTCGCGGCAAATAGAGGCAGTAAAGTGACTATTGAGGCAGTCGGAGACGATGCCGAAAAGGCTATTTTGGAATTGGAGGCTTTGTTAGGTAGAGATGAGTGAAATAGTTTTAAAAGGTATACCTGCAGCGTCCGGCGTAGCCATAGGCCCGGCTTTTCTATTCGGCAAAGAGGAATTTCGTATCTCCCCTAGGAAGATTTCCGAAGCCAGCGTCGCTTTGGAGATAGCGCGTTTCGAAGAAGCTTTGATTAAGACGAGGCATGAAATCCTGGAGATTCAGAAACGCATAGCCGAAGAGATGGGCACGGAGCATGCCGAGATTTTTGACGCGCATCTTTTGGTCCTTGAAGATAGGACGCTCATTGAGGATGTTATTGCTAGAATAAAGAGAGAGAAGTTTTGCGTCGAGTATATATTCTCGGAAGTGCTCAAGAAGTATATCTCGGTATTTTCAAAGATAGAAGACGAATATCTTCGCGAAAGAGTCAGCGATATTAATGATGTAGGCAAAAGGATATTAAGGAATTTATTGGGAGAGAAGAAAAGCATAGTCGTTGATGTCGATGCCGAAAACCTTATTTTGGTCTCCTATGATCTTGCTCCTTCGGATACGGCATCTATGTATAAGAAAAATATCGTCGCATTCGTAACCGATATCGGATCGCGCACTTCGCACACTGCGATTATGGCTAAATCGCTGGAAATTCCAGCCGTTGTAGGCCTTGAGGTTGCTACTGAAAAGATAAGTAACGGCGATATTTTAATCGTAGACGGGAAAACTGGCACCGTAATAGTAAATCCCGATAAAGAAACGCTGGAGAGGTATGAAACCGCCAAGGTTAAGCTCACTGTCCAGAAAGAGAAGTTTTTTAGTTTAAGAGAATTACCTGCTAAGACCAAGGACGACAGAGAGGTCTTGATAGCTGCAAACATAGAATTACCGGAAGAGATCCCTTCGGTTATTGACCATGGTGCAAGAGGCATTGGCCTTTATCGAACCGAATATTTTTATATGAACAGGACTGATCTTCCCTCGGAAGAGGAACATTATCAGGCTTACCGCCATGTCGCCCAAGAGGTATCGCCGCATCCCGTAATAATCAGGACTTTGGATTTGGGAGGAGATAAGTTTTTGTCGCAGCTACATGTTCCTAGGGATATGCATCCTTTCTTAGGATGGAGGGCTATCCGTTTCTGTCTTGCCAGGCCAGATATATTTAAGATTCAGCTGAGGGCGATACTGCGTGCTTCGGTTCACGGAAAACTCAAGCTTATGTATCCTATGATTTCCGGAGTAGAAGAATTGCGGCAGGCAAATAATCTTCTGGAGGAATGCAGAAACGAACTAAAAAAAGATAATATAAAATTTGACCGAGACTTAGAAGTCGGGGCGATGATTGAGGTGCCTTCCGCGGCAATTACCGCTGATATCATAGCCAAAGAGGCCGATTTCTTCAGTATCGGAACCAACGATTTAATTCAGTATTCTTTAGCTGTAGATAGAACCAATGAAAAGATAGCTTATCTGTATGAGCCGGCCCATCCCGCGGTTTTGAAGCTAGTTAAGACTATTATTGATGCTGGCCATAAATCCAAGATTTGGGTTGGGATGTGCGGTGAAATGTCGGGCGATCCGGAACTTGCACTTGTGCTGTTGGGTTTGGGGTTGGATGAATTCAGCATGCCGCCATCGTCGGTGCCGCTTATAAAGCAATTGATCCGTTCGGTTGCTTATAAAGAGGCTAAAAAAATAGCAGAACATGCACTTTCTCTATCTACAGGAAAGGAAGTCGAAGAATACAGCAGTCAGCAGCTTAAAAAAATAGCACCTGAACTTTTAGGAGAGAATGATAATAACAAATGAAAGATCTTAAGAAAAATATAGGTTTACCGGTTAAGTTAGATGATAATTATCAATTAATTTTTGAGAATGGGTTGTCTAAGGTTTTGCCGGCAATAAGGACAATTGACGAGATGAGGGAAGTCCTCGTAGACAAAACCATAAGTTCGCCCAAAGAACTTTATTATATGTACCGGGATGTAGCTTTCGATAAAGACAGGCCGATGGAGAAGAAATACGAATTAAGATATGACATAACGGTTATAAGGCCTGATAAGCTGGGTGATGAGTTTATGAAGACCGCCGGTCACTATCATCCAGGAGATTATCCCGAGCTTTACGAAGTTGTCTACGGGACAGCGTGGTGTTTATTGCAAAAGCCTTCAAAAAAAGATTATAAAGTGATAGAGGATGTAATCTTAGTGAAAGCCCAGACTGGAGATAAGATCGTCTGCCTCCCCGGCTACGGCCATATTCTGATTAATCCTTCTAAAAACGAGCCATTGGTGACGTCAAACTGGGTAGGAACGAGGTTCAGTTCCGATTATTCTCTTTATAAAGAAGCAGAAGGCGCAGCATATTTCTACTCTGAGAAAAACGGCAAACTCAAAATAGAAAAGAATAATTTTTTTACTCAGGTGCCAAAAGATATAAAACAAATGGTTCCGAGCGCTAAAATTGAGAAATTCGGCCTGGAGAGAAATAAGCCTATTTACCCGATTATAAACAACCCTGACAAATTAAGGTTTTTGAATTATCCCGTCGAGTTTGATTTTAGCGACGCATTCGTAACAAAAGCTTAAAATCATGAAAGCGATAATTTTAGCTGCTGGTTATGCCACTAGACTCTATCCTCTGACCGAAAATTTCCCCAAGCCGCTGATCGAAGTCAAAAAGAAGCCGATACTCACTTACATTGTTGAAAAGATAGAGCCTATAGCTGATTTAGACGAGGCTGTGATTGTGACCAACAGTAAATTCTATGATAATGTTTCCAAATGGGCCAAAGATTCTCAGAAGGACTTTAAAAACATAAAATTAAAGGTTTTTAACGACGGGACAAATTCTCCAGCCGATAGATTAGGCGCCATCGGTGACATAGAATTTGCCATAAAGAAAGATGCTTTGGAAAAAGCAGATATTCTGGTAGTCGGCGGAGATAATTTGTTTGATTCCGATTTGCACGATTTTATCAGTTTTGCGAAAAGCAATTCACCCAGTGCGACGATAGGAGTTTTTGATATAAAAGATAAGAAACACGCCAACAAATACGGCGTTGTAGCCTTAGATAGAGATAAAAAGATTGCTTCGTTTGAGGAAAAACCCAAAATTGCCAAGTCTAGCTTGGTTGCAATGTGCCTTTATTATTTTCCTCGCGAGACTGTGGGTCTGATAAGCGAATATATAAAGAGTACGGAAAAAAGCGATACTACGGGCGGTTACATCAGCTGGCTTTGCGCAAAAAAAGCGGTTTACGGTTTTATATTTCAAGGCAAATGGGAAGACATAGGGAATATTCATTCTTTATGTAAATTAGACCAACACTATTGTCAATTTATAAAGGAGGATAATGCATGAAGCGTAGATACTTCATGACATCGGAGTCGGTCGCTGAAGGCCATCCTGATAAGGTCTGCGACCAGGTATCGGATGCCGTTTTAGACGATGTTTTAAGACAGGATAAAAAAGGAAGAGTCGCCTGCGAAACCTATGTTACAATGGGTCTGCTTATCGTCGGAGGCGAGATAACTACCAGTGGCTATGTTGATACTAATAACTTAGTCAGGAAGGTAGTTGCTGATATCGGCTACACTCATCACAAATACGGATTTTGCGCCGAGACTTGCGCCATAATAAATACCATTAATAGCCAGTCTCCCGATATTGCTCAAGGTGTTGATAGAGGTGGCGCCGGAGACCAGGGCGTTATGATAGGTTACGCCTGCGATGAGACTAAAGAATTCATGCCGCTTCCAATAATGCTTTCGCATCAATTAGTGAGGCGCATGGCGGAAGTAAGAAGAAAGAATATCTTGGATTATTTAGGCCCTGACGGAAAAAGCCAGGTTACTATTGAATATATTGACGGAAAACCTGAAAGGGTAGATGCGGTCGTCTTGGCTTGCCAACATACTGAAGAAATTCTCGATTCTACAGGAGAGAAAATAACTAAAGAAGCCCGTAATGAATTAATTGCAAAGATTGCAAAACCCATTTTGGGAGACCTTACGGATAAAGATACAAAATATTTTGTTAATGAGACGGGGAAATTTGTTATCGGCGGACCGCAGTCAGATACCGGTATGACCGGAAGAAAAATCGTCGTTGATACCTATGGCGGAGTCGTGTCGCACGGCGGCGGAGCATTTTCCGGCAAAGATCCAACCAAGGTGGACCGTTCGGCGACTTACATGGCAAGATATGTCGCTAAAAATATCGTGGCAGCAGGCCTGGCCAAGAAATGCTGGATTCAGCTTAGCTACGTTATCGGACAGCCAGATCCGGTGAGCGTTATGATTGAAACCTACGGTACAGGAAAAATTTCGGATGAGAAGCTGGAAAAAGCCGTCAGGAAAGTTTTTCCTCTTACTCCTAAGGGCATAATCGAGACTTTGGATTTGCGCCGGCCGATCTACAAGAAGACCGCCTGCTATGGGCATTTCGGCAGAACCGAAAAAGAATTCACTTGGGAAAAAACCGATAGAATAGAAGCTTTAAAAAAGGAAGTTTAATGAAATATGATATTAAGGATAAGGGATTAGCAAAAAAAGGGAAACTGCGCATTGAATGGGCTTCCAAGGATATGCCGGTTTTAAAACTTATCGCCCAGAGATTTAATAAGGAAAAACCGTTGAAGGGAATAAAGATCGGTTGCTGCCTTCACGTGACAACCGAAACTGCAAATCTGGCATATGCGCTTAAAGCCGGTGGGGCAGAAACTTTTATCTGCGCATCAAATCCTTTGTCAACACAGGATGATGTGGCAGCTTCTTTAGTGAAGGATTATAATATCCCCGTGTTTGCAATTAAAGGCGAAGATACCAAAAAATATTATAATCACATCAATGCGGTTTTAGATGCTAGGCCGAATATTACCATGGATGACGGAGCTGATTTGGTTTCTACTTTGCATACTCCAAGCACTAGAAGTAAGGCACAGGGTGCAAACATTATCGGCGGCACAGAGGAAACTACAACTGGAGTTATAAGATTACGCTCTTTAGAAAAACAGGGCAAATTAAAATACCCGATTATCGCGGTAAACGACGCCATGACTAAGCATTTCTTTGACAACCGTTATGGCACAGGCCAGTCAACCCTCGACGGTATAATCCGCGCCACCAACAAATTAATCGCTGGAACAAATTTTGTAGTCTGCGGCTATGGATGGTGTGGCAGGGGTGTGGCAATGCGCGCAAAAGGCATGGGCGCAAATGTGATTGTTACGGAAATCAATCCTCTAAAGGCAATCGAAGCTGTCTGTGACGGATTCCAGGTTATGCCTTTATCAAGGTGCGCGGCAGTAGGCGATATTTTTGTTACGGTTACAGGAGATATAAATGTTATTAGAGCCGAACATTTTAGAAAAATGAAAGATGGCGCAATCGTCTGTAATTCCGGGCACTTTAACGTGGAAATTGACATTCCAGCTTTAAAGAAATTATCAAAATCCCGCAGATTTATCCGTGATTCTGTGGAAGAATATGTTTTAAGAAGCGGCAGAAGAATATTTCTTTTGGCCGACGGACGGCTTATTAATTTGGCCTCAGCCGAGGGGCATCCGGCTTCTGTAATGGATATGAGTTTTGCCAATCAGGCTTTATCAGCGGAATACCTGGTAAAACACCATAAAAAGCTTAAGAATAAGGTTTATACAGTCCCCATTGATATCGACGAGAAAATAGCAGCTTTGAAATTAAAGGCTTTAGGAATAACAATTGATACTTTAACTACCGAGCAAAGAAAATATCTTTCCAGCTGGGAGATGGGTACATAATATGGCGATTAAAAGGATCGGTTTATTGACTGCCGGCGGAGATGCGCCGGGAATGAACGCCGCGATTCGCAGCGTCGTGCGCTACGCGATCAGCCATAAACTGGAAGTTATGGGGGTATTGCGCGGTTGGTGGGGCTTGATTAATGAAGAAATAAAGCCTTTGGACCATCGTTCAGTATCCAATATTATAAATTTAGGCGGGACTATATTGAAGACGGCCCGCTGCCCGGAATTCCATACTAAAGAAGGTCAGGAGAGGGCAAAAAAGACTATTGAGAAATATTCTATTGATGGCTTGATTGTTGTCGGAGGAAACGGGACTTTTGAGGCCTCGCATAAATTCAGCGAAAAATATAAAATTCCCTGTGTTGGTATTGCTGCTTCCATTGATAATGATGTTAATGGCATTGAAGAAACTATCGGCGCAGACACAGCGATTAATACGGCGCTATTCGCAATTGATAATATCCGCGATACCGCGACTTCTATGGAGAGAATTTTTGTCATTGAGGTAATGGGCAGGGAATCCGGTTATATCGCTTTACAGGTGGCTTTGGCTGGCGGCTGTGAAGAAGTGATTATCCCTGAACGCAAATATGATTTAGAAAGAATCTGCCATGAAATCGTCGAGGGCAACTTAAGAGGCAAGATAAGCTGGATAATCGTAATCGCCGAGGGCGCGGGAAAATCCGAAGATATCGCCAAGAAGATTACCGAGATTACCACTCTTGAAACCAGGGCGGTCATCTTGGGGCATATCCAAAGAGGAGGCAGGCCTACGGCTTTTAGCCGTAACCTAGCGTTACGTTTTGGCCAGGCGGCAGTGGATTGTCTCCTAAAAGGAGAGACAGGTAAGGCTATAGGTTTGACAAATGGAAAAATTGTTGCCGTCGATTTTGCCACTGCCATTAAGAAAAAAGAACTGCAAGTAGAAAATCTGTATAATTTAGTTAGAATATTAACTTAATTTGTAGAAAGGAGCAAGAAGCATTATCATGGGACGTCGCAAGCTTGATATGGACAAAATGGTTTTGGATTTAATCTTAGCCAGCGATTTGGCAGCCAAACATAAAATCGCCAAAAAGATTTTCACTATAGCTTATAAAAACGGGATTTATCCCTCGTCGATACACGATTTTTATATGGCGCGAGGCCGCAAGGAATTCTCCGGCTTTACCGTACCGGCAATAAATTTGAGGGCTTTAACCTTCGATTTGGCCAAAGCCATATTTAGAGTCGCTAAAAACAATAATACTGGGAGTTTTATTTTTGAAATTGCCAAATCCGAGATGGGTTATACCGATCAGCCGCCGATAGAATATACTGGTGTCATTTTGGCAGCGGCAATCAAGGAAGAATATAAGGGGCCGGTATTTATCCAGGGCGACCATTTTCAGGCAAATGCCAAGAAATATAAAGAGAATCCACAGAAGGAAATTGATAGCCTTAAAGAGCTCATTACTGAAGCAATAGAGAGCGGTTTTTATAATATCGATATCGATAGTTCAACCTTGGTTGATTTGTCCAGAAAAACTACAATGCAGCAGCAAGAAGATAATTTCAAGGTCGCCGCGGAATTAACTGCATTTATTAGAAAATTACAGCCGCGCGGCGTGAATGTTTCCGTAGGAGGAGAGATAGGTGAAGTCGGCCACGCAAATAGCAATCCCGAAGAACTTCACGCTTACATGAAAGGCTATAGAAAATCCTTAAGGAAGAATTATCAGGGACTAAGTAAAATCAGCGTTCAGACCGGAACTAGCCACGGCGGAGTGGTTTTGCCTGACGGTTCAATCGCCCAGGTAAAATTGGATTTTGAAACTTTAAGGACGCTTTCGGAAATCGCCAGAAATGAATATGGTATGGCAGGGGCTGTCCAGCATGGCGCATCAACTTTGCCGGCCGAGGCTTTCCATAAATTCCCTGAGGTTGAAACCGCGGAAGTACATTTGGCTACAGAATTCCAGAACATGCTTTATGAAAGCAAGCATTTCCCCAAGGAATTAAAGGATAAGATGTATGCCTGGATAAATGCGAATCTGCAATCGGAAAAGAAATCCGACCAGACAGAAGAGCAGTTCATCTATAGCGCAAGAAAGAAAGCTCTAGGGCCGTTTAAGAAAGATATCATGGGCTTAGCGGCTGATGTGCGCACTGCGATTGCCAAAGAAGTTGAGGCAAAATTTGATTTTCTATTTAAGCAGCTCAAGAATGTCAACAATAGAGAGTTAATCGATAAATTTATCACCTTAAAGCGCGTTGTGATCCATCATAAAGAGGAAGTAGAAGAGAAAGAGCGGGATACAGAAGGAGCAGATTAAAAAATGAAGATGCGGTCAGATACGATAAAAAAAGGTAAAGAGAGATTTCCGCACAGGGCTTTGCTTTATGCTACTGGTGTCAAAAAGAAAGATTTAAACAAGCCTTTTATCGGTGTGGCTTCGGCTTTTACGGATTTAGTACCAGGACACATCAATATGCGCGAGCTGGAAGTTTTTATTAAGGATGGAATCCGTAAAGCGGGCGGCGTGCCATTTATCTTCGGCGTGCCGGCGATATGCGACGGAATCGCTATGGGCCACTCTGGCATGAAATATTCTTTAGCTTCCCGCGAATTAATCGCCGATGAAGTCGAATCGGTTGCCCAGGCGCATTGTCTAGATGGATTAGTGCTTCTTACCAATTGCGACAAGATAACTCCGGGTATGATTATGGGCGCGGCCAGAATCAATATCCCCACGATTGTGGTCACAGCCGGACCGATGCATTCCGGTATATATAAAGGGAAGAAACTTTCTTTAGTCAGGGATACCTTTGAACTTGTCGGTCAACTTAAAGCAGGTAAAATTTCTTTTAAGGAGGCCTGCAATATCGAACAGTGTGCCTGCCCGGGCGCAGGTTCCTGTCAAGGCCTGTATACAGCCAATACCATGGCGTGTCTTACTGAAACAATGGGATTGTCGCTTCCAGGATGCGCGACGGCCTTAGCCTTATCAAAAAAGAAGAAAGAAATTGCTTTTGAGAGCGGCAAGAAAATAGTGGAATTGGTAAAGAAAGATATCAAATTCAGTAAATTCTTGACTCAGGCTTCTTTGGAAAACGCTGTGCGCATGGATATGGCTTTGGGCGGTTCAAGCAATACGGTTTTACACCTTATGGCTATCGCTAATGAGGCGGGAGTAGATTTATCTTTAAAGACGTTTGATAAGCTTAGCAGGGTAACTCCCGATATTATGTCTATTGAGCCGAGCGGCGATTATTATATGGAAGATCTTGATCGTGCCGGAGGGATTCCCGCGGTTTCGAAAAGATTAAAATCAAAATTGCATAATACTCCGACGGTAAGCGGCAAAACATTATATCAGATAGCCGATGGCGCCAAGATTAAAGATGAAGATGTAATTCGTCCGTTCAATAAGGCTTATCGTCCAGAAGGCGGAATTGCTATTCTCTTCGGGAATCTTGCTCCCGAAGGCGCGGTGGTAAAACAGGCCGCGGTTTCAGCTAAGATGATGCGTTTTACCGGCAGGGCAATTGTATTTAATTCCGAAGAAGAGGCGATGAGCCAGATAATGAAAGGCGCGATTAAAAAAGGCCAAGTGGTGGTTGTGCGATATGAAGGGCCATCTGGCGGTCCGGGCATGCGTGAGATGTTATCGCCTACCTCAGCAATCACTGGGATGGGCCTGGCCAATGATGTAGCGCTTATTACCGACGGAAGATTCTCCGGAGGCACGCGTGGTCCATGTATCGGCCATGTCGCGCCAGAAGCTGCGACAGGCGGCCCGATTGCAATTGTTAAAAATGGTGATATAATCGAGATTGATATCCATAAGAGAAAATTAAATGTTAGATTATCGAGCGGTCAGATAAAGTCGCGTCTTAAATTGTGGCGAGCGCCGCAGGCGAAAGTAAAATCAGGATATCTGGTCAGATATGCCAGAATGGTTCAATCCGCCAGTCAGGGAGCGATATTGAAATGAAAATGACAGGTTCGCAAATTTTAATTGAGAGCCTGAAGCGAGAAGGCGTAGAGTTTATCTTCGGCTATCCCGGAGGCCAGGTTCTGCCTATTTTTGATAAGATTTACGATGCTCACTTTCTAAAGTTTATCCTAACACGGCACGAACAAGGTGCAGCTCATGCTGCCGATGGTTATGCGCGGGCAACCGGTAAAGTCGGAGTCTGTATGGCAACTTCTGGTCCAGGAGCTACGAATTTGACGACAGGCATTGCCAACGCCTATATGGATTCGATTCCTATAGTGGCGATAACCGGCCAGGTAAAGACGTTTTTAATCGGTAATGACGCTTTTCAGGAAGCAGATGTGACAGGAATCACTCGTCCCATAACCAAACATAATTTCTTGGTTAAGGATATTAACGATTTGGCGCGCATTATTCGCGAAGCATTTTATATTGCTTCTACCGGTCGTCCTGGTCCTGTGTTGATCGATATCCCGTCTGATATCCAGATGCAAGAGGGGGAATTCATCTGGCCGGATAAGGTGGAGTTGCGCAGCTATAAACCGACATATTTTGGCCATCCTGGTCAGATTAAGAAGGCCGCAAAACTTATTTCGCAGGCAAAAAAGCCGCTTCTTTATATCGGAGGCGGAGTCATCACCAGCGGCGCGCATTTGGTTTTAAGGGAATTGGCAGAAAAGATTCAGGCTCCTGTAACCTGGACATTGATGGGTATTGGAGGATTTCCTGCTAATCATAAACTTTCGCTAGGTATGCTTGGTATGCACGGCACTGGCTATGCGAATCATGCGATAATGAATGCCGATGTAATCATCGCCGTGGGCGCGCGCTTCGATGACCGCGTTACTGGTAGGATAGATGCTTTTGCGCCGGGCGCAAAAGTTATTCATATCGATATCGACCCGGCTTCTATAAGTAAAAACATCAGAGTAGATATCCCGATAGTGGGAGATGCGAAAAATATTCTTGGCGAATTATTGGAGCAGATTAAGAAAGCTCCTGATATAACAGAGTGGCATAAAGAGGTCGACGGTTTAAAGAAGAAATATCCTTTAAAATATAAGGATGACGGAAAAATCAAGCCTCAATACGTGGTCGAGCAGATTTATGAGGCAACCAAGGGCGATGCAGTTATTACTACTGAAGTCGGCCAGAACCAGATGTGGGCTGCGCAGTGGTATAGATATGATCACCCGCGTACGTTTATTTCAAGCGGCGGACTCGGGACCATGGGCTTTGGTTTTCCTGCGGCAATGGGGGCCAAAGTCGGCCGTCCGGAAAAACAAGTTATTGATATTGCCGGTGATGGTTCAATCCAGATGAATATCCAAGAACTCGGTACTTGCGTTGCCAATAAGATAAATGTTAAAGTAGTGATTCTTAATAACGGATATTTAGGCATGGTGCGCCAATGGCAGGAGCTATTTTATAAGAAGCGTTATTCCCAGGTCAATATCACTTCGCCCGATTTCGTGAAGCTCGCGGATAGTTATGGTGCCTTAGGCATCAAAGTCACAAAAAAGGAAGATGTGCGTCCGGCGATTGAAAAGGCGCTATCAATAGATAACACAGTTTTTGTTGATGTGCAAGTCGAGCCGGAGGAAAATGTGTATCCGATGGTTCCGGCGGGTGAAGCGATAAACAAATTGATAGAAGGTTTGGCATGAGACATACGATATCGGTGTTGGTTGAGAATAAATTCGGAGTCCTGGCGCGTATCGCAGGTTTATTTAGCGCGCGCGGCTACAATATTGCGTCGTTGGCGGTCAGTGAGACGATGGATCCAGCTATCTCCTACATGACGATCGTGGTTGAGGTAAAAGATGAAAAGATATTGGAGCAGATAAAAAAACAGCTGAATAAACTTATTGACGTTGTCACCATTACCGATTTTACCAAGAAGGAACATATCGATAGAGAGCTTGTTTTGGTGAAAGTCGATTATTCTTCTAAAGACAAAGCAAGGTTAGAAAATATACTAAGTAAACATGTGGCTAAGTTGATCCAGCATAAATCCGATGTGGCGATTATCGAGGCAGTCGGAGAACAGGCCCAGATTAAACAGCTATTAGATGACTTAAATAAATTCGGAATAAAGGAATTGGTCAGAACCGGCAGAATTGCCATAACGAAATAGAAAGGGAGATGAAATGGCGAAGATTTATTACGACAAAGATGCGGATTTGGATTTATTAAAAGATAAGACAGTGGCTATTATCGGCTACGGGATTCAGGGCCGAGGCCAGAGCCTATGTTTAAAGGACAGCGGCGTAAAGGTAGTCGTTTCCGAGATCGAAGGCACGCCGAATTTTGAACAGGCAAAGAAAGATGGCTTTAATCCGGTTTCCGCAAAAGAGGCAGCCGAACAGGCAGACATTATCCAGATTTTGACCCAGGATCATGTCCAGGCGCAGGTTTATAAGGAATCAATTAAACCTTACCTAAAGAAAGGCAAGGCGCTTTGTTTTTCCCACGGATTCAATATCCGTTTTAAGCAGATAAAACCGCCGGCCAAAGTTGATGTATTTATGATTGCGCCTAAAGGCCCCGGAGCATTGGTAAGAAGAATGTATGAAGAGGGAAAAGGTGTTCCGTCGCTGGTAGCGATATTTCAGGATGCATCAGGCAACGCACTAAAATTAGCCTTAGCTTACGCCAAGGGAATCGGTGCCACACGCGCTGGCGTCATCGAGACGACTTTTGACGAAGAAACCGAGACCGATCTTTTCGGCGAGCAGGCAGTGCTTTGCGGCGGAGTAACTGAGTTGATTAAAGCGGGATTTGATACTTTAATCGAAGCCGGATATCAGCCCGAGATTGCCTATTTTGAAGTTTTGCATGAATTAAAACTCATTACCGATTTAATTCAAGAGACCGGGATTTCCGGAATGCGCAGGCGCGTTTCTAACACCGCTTGCTATGGCGATTTAACCCGCGGGCCAAAAATCATTACACAAAAAACCCGCAAAGTCATGCAGAAAATACTTAAAGACATTAAATCGGGAAAGTTTGCCCGCGAATGGATCAAAGAAAACGAAGCTGGAAGGCCGAATTTCAATAGCTTGCTTAAACAAGGCGACGAACATAAGATAGAACAGGTGGGAAAGCAGCTTCGCGAAATGATGCCATGGATGAAAAAGTAGCATTCGAGGCAGTTTATACTACTTTTAATCAAGGCAGATTAGCGTTAATAAAGTCTTTATTTGATAGTGAAGGTATTTTTTATTATGTGGCTAACGAGGATGCAGCAAGCGCAGCCTTTGGTGCGGTAAACGGTACGATGACTTTTATGGTTGCTAAGGATCAGGTCGATTTAGCCAAAGATTTATTAAAGGAATTAAGTGAATAACAATGGATAAAATAATTATTTTTGATACGACACTGCGCGACGGAGAACAGGCACCAGGGGCGAGTCTTAACGCCAAAGAGAAGCTTGAAATTGCTCGTCAACTGGTTAGGCTGGGCGCGGATGTTATCGAGGCGGGATTTCCTATTTCTTCACCAGGAGATTTTGCTTCGGTAAAAGAAATCGCCACCAAAATAAAAGGCGCGGCTATCTGTGGCTTGGCTCGGGCAATCAAAAAAGATATTGATGCTGCCTATAATGCAATAAAACCTGCAAAGTCAGGTAGAATCCATGTATTTCTGGCTACTTCAAAGATTCACATGCAGTATAAACTCAAAAAAGCCGAGGGTGAAATTCTGCGTCTGACCGAGGAAATGGTCAAATACGCCAGAAAGAGAATGGGCGATATCCAATTTTCTCCCGAGGATGCTTCGCGCACCGAGAAAGATTTTCTCTACAAGGTTATTGAGACTGCCATTAATTC
>ENA-UOWG01001649-UOWG01001649.1-activated-sludge-metagenome-genome-assembly--contig:-NODE-1649-length-21307-cov-6.421796_pt1 | contig 21307 bp, 17 predicted proteins | sample MGYA00238147_ERZ761563 | MGnify/ENA primary metagenome ERZ761563 (study PRJEB28884, sample SAMN05720216) | anaerobic digester metagenome | isolation source: active sludge of municipal... | reverse complement strand
TTATAACGAAAAAAAGTGTTACATGAATTCTGAAGAAATACATAGCTATCGGGACGCCTGTCACCTTATAATAATGCCTGATAATTATGTCTTTATGAAAATTAATCATATCTTTGAGGCCGATTTTTTACAAAATAATGTCTAACTTATTAATTATTAGAAGATTAATTTAAAATCATGACTGAAAACAAGAAGAAAACAACGAAAAAAGAAGTTGTAACACCGGCACAGGGTGATGATAATCATCCCAAAAAAGCAAGAACTGTGAAGAAGGCAACAGATTCAGAGAATGAAGAATTGCATGGCGAAGGGGCAGAAAAGATCACAGCTGCCGATTATGGTATTGAACCAAGAGTAAAAAATGTAAAAAAAGCTGAGAAAGCTGTTTTTACTGAAGATGAAGACGGTGAAATACGTTTCAACGTCAGAACAGGAGCTCCTAAATCAGTTCCTGCTGAAGAATTTGACTGGGATCGCTACGAAAGTGAAGAGCTCCGTAATTCACCCAAATACAAGGAATATGAATCCATGTATGATGAAACACTCTCAACAGTTGCTGTTGACGAGGTTGTTATGGGTACAGTTATCCAGATGACTTCACGTGAAGTTGTAATAAACATCGGATACAAATCAGAAGGCGTAGTCAGCCTTAACGAATTCCGTTATAACCCTAACCTCAAGGTAGGGGACAGGGTTGAAGTTTATGTTGAAAGCCAGGAAGACAAGAAAGGTCAGCTCCTTCTTTCACACAAGAAGGCACGCGCTATCAATTCATGGGACAGGGTTAATGCCTCGCTTGAGAAAGATGAGATCATTACAGGTTACATCAAGTGCCGCACAAAAGGTGGTATGATAGTTGATGTTTTTGGAATTGAAGCCTTCCTCCCGGGTTCACAGATCGATGTGAAGCCAATCCGCGACTATGACGTTTTTGTTGGAAAAACAATGGAATTCAAGGTTGTAAAGATCAACCAGGAGTTCAAGAACGTTGTTGTGTCGCATAAAGCTCTAATTGAAGCTGAACTTGAACAGCAGAAGAAAGAGATTATTGCAAAACTTGAAAAAGGACAGGTTCTTGAAGGAACCGTTAAGAATATTACATCTTATGGTGTATTCATTGATCTTGGTGGCGTTGATGGACTTATCCACATCACCGACCTTTCATGGGGCAGGGTAAATCATCCTGAAGAGATCGTCAAGCTTGACCAGAAACTCAATGTTGTTATTCTCGACTTCGATGATGACAAGAAGAGAATTGCCCTTGGTCTGAAACAGCTTACAGCTCACCCATGGGATTCAATAGATCCTAATCTTGCCGTTGGTGATAAAGTAAAAGGTAAGGTTGTTGTTATGGCAGATTATGGAGCCTTTGTTGAAATTGCCCCTGGTGTTGAAGGTCTTATTCACGTATCTGAGATGTCATGGTCACAGCATCTTCGCAGCGCTCAGGAATTCCTTAAGGTTGGCGACGAGATTGAAGCTGTTATACTTACACTCGACAGGACCGAAAGGAAAATGTCTCTTGGCATCAAACAGCTCAAGGCAGATCCATGGCAGAACATTGACGACAAATACACAGTCGGTTCAAGGCACATGGCAAAAGTCAGGAATTTCACCAACTTCGGTGTATTTGTTGAGATCGAAGAAGGTGTTGACGGCCTGATTCATATATCTGACCTTTCATGGACAAAGAAAATCAAGCATCCTGCAGAATTCACATCAATCGATGCAGAGATAGAAGTTGTTGTTCTTGAAATTGACAAGGAAAACAGGAGACTGAGCCTTGGTCATAAGCAGCTTGAAGAGAATCCTTGGGATGTTTTCGAAACACTCTTTACACTCGATTCAGTTCATGAAGGTACTGTGATGGAAGTGTTTGACAAGGGTGCAGTTATTGCTCTGCCTTATGGTGTTGAAGGTTTTGTAACACCTAAGCATCTTGTTAAGGAAGACGGTCTGATGGCAAAGGTTGATGAAAAGCTTCAATTCAAGGTAATTGAATTCAATAAATCAGCCAAGAAGATCATCCTTTCTCACAGCAGGGTCTTTGAAGATGAAAAGAAAGCTGCTGAAGCACCTGCAAAGAAAGCTGAACAGGCTGCTGCTCCCAAGAAAAGCGCAAGAAAAGCAAAAACATCTTCTGAGAAAACAACACTCGGAGATATTACACAGCTTGCAGCTTTGAAGGAAGAAATGGAAGAAAAAGAGAATAAAGCTTCCAAGAAATAGAAAAATTGATTAAATTTAGGCTATCAAATATTTAATATTATGGATTTCAATATTGAAAGCCGCAATAACAGCACTGTAATCCAGATTCAGGCAGAAAAGCTTGACACGCACATAGCACCGGCATTAAAGTCGGAGCTTGTGCTTGTTTCAGGAAAAGGAGAGAAGAATATTATCCTTGACCTGAAGAAGTGTCAGTATTGTGACTCTTCTGGTCTTAGTGCAATATTGGTAGCCAACAGGTTGTGCAAAAATGCAGGTGGACTTTTTGTCCTCTGCGGCCTTAATGAAGCCGTGGAAAGACTTATAACAATTTCCCAGCTCGATACAGTCCTGACAATCACAGGCACTGTTGAAGATGCTGAAAAAATGATATCATAGGCTCGCCTGCCTTGTGCGATGAAACTGACAATACTTGGGAGTAGTTCTGCACTGCCGACCTCAGAAAGATTTCCTTCCGCTCATGTGCTCAATGCGCATGAGCGGTTGTATTTAATAGACTGTGGTGAAGGAACTCAGATGCAACTGCGGCGAAGCAGGTTACAGTTCGGAAAGATAAACCATATTTTCATCAGCCACCTTCATGGCGATCATGTTTTCGGTCTGTATGGCCTCCTGTCAACACTGAGCCTTATGGGCAGAAAAGCTCCCCTGTGCCTTTACGCACCTCAGAATTATGATTCCATCCTGAAATCGCATCTTGCTGATTTCGACATTCACCTCAACTTCGAAATCGAATTTACTCCTCTGCAGGGAAAAGAACCTCGCTTAATATTAGATGACAAACACCTTACGGTAACATCCTTTCCGCTTATTCACAGGGTACCATCGTATGGATTCCTTTTCAGGGAAAAAACCCGGGACAGAAATATTTTAAAAGAGAAAATAGCTCAGTATAATATTCCGGTTCAGCGCATTCCTGCGATAAAGAAAGGCGAAGATTTTATAACTGAAGAAGGCCTTAAGATAGCAAATGAGGAACTGACACTGCCCCCGGATAAAGCCTTGTCATACGCCTATTGCAGCGATACCCGGTTCTTTCCGCGTCTGCCTGACTTTGTTAAACAGGTAACAATGCTTTATCACGAGGCAACTTTCGACATGGAGAAAAATGAACTGGCAGCTGTCACTTTTCATTCAACAACAACTGATGCTGCTAACATTGCCCTGAAAGCTGAAGCAGGATCTCTGCTTATAGGGCATTTCTCTTCCAGGTACAGGAATACAGACAGCCTCGTTGAAGAGGCCCGCACTGTATTTCCGCGAACCTTTGCCGCAGTTGACGGGAAAAGCTATGAAATCACCAATGATTTAATAGACTACTGAGAAAAGAATCAATATCTTTGAATCCGTTATTACTTTTAAACTGAATTCAATTGCAGGAAAAAATTCTTATTCTGGATTTCGGTTCCCAGTATACACAGCTGATTGCGAGGCGAGTAAGGGAGCTGAACGTATATTGCGAGATACATCCTTACAATCATTTTCCCATACCTGATGCCAGCGTAAAGGGGGTTATCCTTTCAGGCAGCCCTTCATCTGTGCGCGACAAGGATGCTCCTTTTCCCGACCTGAAAGGCATAAAGAGCGTATTGCCTTTGCTTGGAGTCTGCTACGGGGCCCAGCTTCTTGTTCATAAGTATGGCGGAGAGGTAAAGGCTTCTGACAGCAGGGAGTACGGGAGGGCAAACCTTATTTCATTTAATCATGAAGATCCCTTGTTTAAGGGTGTTTCAACAGGTACACAGGTATGGATGTCACATGCCGATACAATTACAAGCTTGCCCGAGGGGTATGAGATAACAGGATCAACATCAGATGTTAAGGCTGGAGCATATCATGTCAGTGGAGAAAATACATGGGGTATTCAGTTTCATCCTGAAGTTTATCATACGACAGAAGGCTCTGTTATTCTCAGGAATTTTGTTGCAGGCATCTGTGGTTGCAGCCAGACCTGGACTCCTGAATCTTTTGTTGATACCACTGTAAGTGAACTCAGGGAGAAGCTTGGCAATGACAAGGTTATTCTGGGCCTCTCCGGCGGGGTGGATTCTTCCGTTGCAGCTTTCCTCCTGCATAAGGCAATAGGTAAAAACCTTACCTGCATCTTTGTAGATAATGGTCTGCTCAGAAAAAATGAATATTCGAGAGTAATAGATTCTTATCGCGGTCTTGGTCTGAATGTAGCTGGAGTTGATGCAACTGACAGGTTTCTGAATGAACTTGAGGGCGTTAGCGACCCTGAAACAAAACGGAAAATAATAGGAAGGGTTTTTATTGAAGTCTTCGATTCAGAGGCACATAAGGTCAGGGATGTTAAATGGCTGGCCCAGGGAACAATCTATCCCGATGTTATCGAATCAGTGTCAGTAAAAGGTCCATCAGCTACAATAAAGTCACATCATAACGTGGGCGGCCTTCCCGAAAAGATGCACCTGAAGGTTGTTGAACCGCTCAGACTGCTTTTTAAAGATGAGGTGAGGAAGGTTGGTTTCGCACTTGGACTGCCGGACTATATTCTTAAAAGACATCCTTTTCCCGGACCCGGTCTCGCAATAAGATTACTTGGCGCAGTATCAAGGGAGAAGCTGAGGATGCTTAAGGAAGCTGACGAAATATTCATTGAAGGACTCAGAAACAACGACCTGTATGACTCTGTGTGGCAGGCAGGTGTGATTCTTCTGCCTGTACAGTCAGTAGGGGTGATGGGCGATGAACGAACCTATGAAAATGCTGTGGTGCTGAGGGCTGTCACATCAACTGACGGCATGACTGCCGACTGGTCACATCTGCCGTACGAGTTTCTGGGAGCTGTTTCAAATGAAATAATAAATAAGGTAAAAGGCATTAACAGAGTAGTTTACGATATCAGTTCAAAGCCTCCTTCAACAATTGAGTGGGAATAGCGTTTATACTTACGGTTTATAACAGTCAAATGAAAAGAAATATAATAAGGGTCGGGATATTATTCCTTTTCCTGATAACATCTGCTTTATCTGCTAAAGCTCAGGTTCTCACTGAAGAAACATTCAAAGTCGGAAGAACACTTAACCTTATTGAATCCTTCTATGTTGATACCGCAAACCTTGGCAGGCTGACCGAAAAGGCTATTATTGAAATTCTGAGAAACCTTGATCCTCATTCAACTTACATTTCTGCAAAGGATGTAAAGGATATGAACGAACCGCTTAACGGTAACTTTGATGGTATCGGCATACAGTTCAATATACTCAGGGATTCAATAATAGTTATAGAACCTATTGCAGGTGGACCTTCGGAAAAAGTAGGCCTCAGGGCAGGGGACCGGATTATTAATATTGATAATGAGAAAGTTACAGGTGTTAATATAAGCACCTCAGGTGTCCGTAAGAAACTTATGGGCCCGAAAGGAACAAAGGTTAATATCTCAATATACAGAAAGGGTGAGAAGGATCTGCTTGACTTCACAATTGTCAGGGATAAAATTCCCATAAACAGCCTTGATGCCGCTTATATGCTGAATAGCGAAACCGGTTATATAAAGCTGAATAAGTTTGCTGCCACAACAGAAAAAGAGTTTACAGCAGCAGTTGACAGTATGAGGAAGTTCAGCAGAATGCAAAACCTTGTACTTGACCTCAGGGGTAATGGCGGAGGCTATATGGCTGCTGCAACTCAGCTTGCTGAAAAATTCTTCCCCGACCAGAAGCTTCTTGTTTACATGTCGGGACGCAAAACACCAAGGCAGGACTATAAATCAAAAGGAGGCGGATCACTCTCTTCAGCCAGAGTAATTGTGCTTACCGATGAGAACTCGGCATCGGCAAGCGAAATTCTCTCGGGAGCGCTCCAGGACTGGGACCGGGCAGTTGTTATGGGCAGAAGGACTTTCGGTAAAGGACTCGTTCAGAATGGATTTTACCTTACTGACGGCTCAATGATAAGGCTTACGATTGCAAGATATTATACACCCACCGGAAGGTCAATTCAGAGTCCTTATGATGGTGGCTATGAAAAATACATTGAGAATTTCTATAAAAGGTATACAGATGGAGAAATGATGAGTGCCGACAGCATTCACCTTCCTGATTCACTGAAATTCAACACTCTGGTTAACAAGCGCATTGTTTATGGCGGCGGAGGGATTATGCCTGATGTGTTCGTGGCTGTTGATACTACATATAACACAGCCTATTTCAGGAGGCTTGCCGGAAAGAATGTACTCAATGGATTCACACTTGACTACTTCGACCGTAACAGGAAGGAAATTACTTCGCGGTATAAGACATTTAATGATTTCAATGCGAATTTCAGGTTTTCTCCTGAAGATATAAAGGCATTCATTGCCAAGGGAGAAGCTGAAGGAGTGAAATATGACGAAGCCCAATATAATATTTCAAAAGACGAAATATTATTGATTCTCAAGGGCTTGGTTGCTACAAATCTCTGGAAGACATCAGAATACTACCAGATAATAAACAGCAATGATAAGGTGATTGACCAGGCTTTGAAGCTTATCACTGACAAGGATAAGTATAATTCGATTCTTGGCTATAAGTAGATTCTCAGAAAATCATTATGAAGCTGATTGCCAGAACACTCTATGGCCTGGAACAGGTGCTTGCCGATGAACTTGTTTCGTTGGGAGCCAAAGGTGTTTCTGCAGCTAACCGTGCAGTTATCTTCGAGGGCAGTAAATCCCTCCTTTACCTTGTGAATTACTCTTCAGCCACGGCCTTGTCCTTTCTTGTGCCGCTTGCTGAATTCAATATCAGGACGAAGGATGATCTGTATAACGGCTGTCTGAAAATTCACTGGAATGACTACCTGAAGAACGATTCAACATTCACTGTTGTACCTGTTGTCAACAGTCCTCTGTTCAAGCATACCGGATTTCCGGCCCTTGTTGTAAAAGACTCAATAGCAGATTATTTCAGGAAGAAAACAGGACGAAGGCCCTCTGTTGACGCATTAAACCCCGATATAGTCGTGAATCTGCATGTAAGCAATCAGAAAGTGACTGTTTCCCTTGATTCTACAGTGATTCCCCTTTATAAGAGGGGTTACAGGACAGAACAGACAATTGCTCCTGTAAATGAAGTGCTGGCAGCAGGGATACTAAGGCTTACAAGATGGAACAGACAGTCGTTGCTTATTGATCCTATGTGTGGTTCCGGAACTATACCGATAGAAGCTGCGATGCTGGCTTCAGGAATGCCGGCAGGCCGGTACAGGAGCTTTTTCGGCTTTCAGAAATGGCAGGATTATGATGAAAATCTGTTCAGGGAGATCAGGCTGAAAGAGGAAGAGAAAATACGAAAGACTGATATAAAGATTCAGGCAAGTGATATTTCCAATGAAGCTGTCGGATATGCCCGGTCGAATATTAAAAGGGCAGGCGTAGGAGAATTAATCGAACTTAATACAGCTGATTTCAAAGATATTAAGCCAGTTTCAGCAGAGGGAGTCCTTGTTATGAATCCCCCTTATGGCCAGAGAATTACTCCTGAAGATATTGACTCACTGTACAGCATGATTGGAACAACGCTTAAACATAATTTCAGCGGTTTTAATGCCTGGATATTGTCAGCAAACAGGGAGGCCCTTAAAAATGTGGGTCTGAAAACAGCTTCAAGGCATATACTTTTCAACGGGGCACTCGAATGCATGCTTGCAGGATATGAGCTTTATACCGGTTCAAGGAAAGCCGCCGGCAAGTCAACCATGTAAAAGCATTATTGGTCACAGAAATCGATACGCTTTATCAAAAAAGTATGTATTTTTAATTTATGAAAGTGGATTATAAGTAATTTGGAAACTTCATATTTTTATTATATTTGTTATTTGAATCATTTCACCTCACCAAAAATGAAGCTTAAATGAGCTTTAACATTGAGAGTTATTATTCTGGTCAGTCTAAGGAAAATGTTATCCTGCTTTATAAGGGTAATGTTGATTCAGATGTGATAAATCACGTACTCGATTCTGTTGAGGAGAAGATGGTTGCTGTTAATGACAATCCCAAGCTCAGGAAGAAAGTTTATAATGTACTTGTGGAAAGTTTGCAGAACCTGTATCACCATGTTGACAGGGTTCCGGACGACTTTGAGGACCAGGTAGAGAAATATGGTCTGCTTGTTGTGTCGCGTGTCAATGGCGGGTATAAGATAATAACAGGCAACTTTGTACAATCGGAGAATATTGAAAAGCTTGAGGAAAAGATAAAAAGGATCAACCGCTCATCGCATGAAGAAATTAAGGAACTATATAAGTTCATTCTGAATCATCAGCGAATCTCTGCCAAGGGCGGAGGAGGACTGGGCCTTGTTGATATAGCCAGGAAAACAGGTAATAAGCTTGATTATGCTTTTGTACAGTATAACAATAATTATTCGTTTTTTTACCTGGATATACTGGTTAACGAAGAGAAAGAAAATTAGGTAACTTTAAAAAGAAGAGAATATGGAACCGATCATTATCGAAGGAACACCAAAAACCCCGACAGTTAAATTTGATGCCGGTGCCGGCATTTTCGAAATCAAAGGACGTTCAATTCCCGAGAACTCTGTTGAATTTTATAAACCGCTTGTTGACTGGCTCGAGAGCTACAAGGAAAGTCCTCTCACAAAAACTACAGTTAATATAAGGCTGGAATATTTTAATACAAGCTCATCCAAATGCATTCTTGATGTTTTCAAGAAGCTTGAAGCCATTCATAAGGCCAAAAATGAAGTTGAAGTAAACTGGTATTATGAAGAGGACGATGAAGATATGCTTGAAGCAGGTGAGGATTATGAATCAATTATCAGGGTTCCTTTCAAAATGATTGAAATCACTGACTGAATTCATTGAGCTTGCTGAATCAGATCGGTTAATCATATACAAAAAGAGAGGCTGTCTTATCGGGGCAGCCTCTCTTTTTATTCAGGTATATCAGTCTTTGAACTTTTTACCCATAAGTACCTCGCCTGAATCAAGGAGGCGTTTAAGGAGTCTGAAGTACAGCACCAGATAGAGCATTATAGTCATTATCCACAGCACAATGACGTTTACAATAAAGGTGTCGACAAAGACGCCGAAGATCTGTTTTGTGGGTGAATAAAAGTGTGCCTTGATAAAAGAATATTGAGGATCGAGGAAGATCGGGTCCATTTTCTGGATCAATTCACCCTTGAATTCAATTATAGTTGTAGTCTCATTTTTATTAACAGCAAAATCCTCCAGTGCTTCATTATGATGCTTATCCCTTAAAGTCATGTACAGGTTGCCGTTTTCCTTTTCCAGTTTGCCAATCAGAGTATTTCTCTTGTTGTCGGCAAAATTATAATAATCAATGTAATACTTCCGGAGCAGTTCAACATAGTTCTGTGCTGCAGTTACAACCTCAGGCGTAATTTTCTGTGGAGTGATTGCATCGAGGTAATCGAACTTCAGCTTTGGAAGAAAGGCTAGTTCTTTCCTTATTTCATTTCTTACAACAAGCAGGTCATTTTCAAAATCCTCGCTCCGCTGTGGTTTTTTCAATTCATTTGCTATAGATTCAAGCTTTGATTTCATTTCAGTACACCAGAAATTCCTTTTAAAATTTCCACGGCTCTTCATCTTTTCGTACTGGTAGAATTGATTCTCGAATTTATTGTAGATGAATTGATTAACGGCAAGAGCCTCATATCCCCAGCGTGCTGTTATGAACTCACCATAGAAGGGTATGGAGGTTGGTGAGGACAAATTCGGATTCAGTTTTTCAAATTTAACCATTACACCGCTAAGGATGATCTGCGGAATAACAAGGAAGGGTATAAGGATATAAATTGTAACAACAGCCTTGAAGCTATCGGATATAACTAGTCCGAGCATATTGGCCCCGGCCCAGCATGAGAAAAGTACAAGCCAGTATTCGGGCAGCATTCCCCTGATCTCTGTTATGCCGTTTCCTACAAGCACAAAAGTGAAGGCCTGGATTGCTGAAATGCCAAACTGGACAAACACCTTCGACATAAGGTAGCTGTTCCAGCTGAGGTTGAGGAATGCTTCCCTCTTGAGTATTTTTCTGTCCTTTATTATCTCCTCTGCGCTAACCGTGAGGCCCATGAAGATTGCAACAATAACTGACATAAAAAGATACACCGGCAGGTTGCTGTTTTCATAGAGTGTATAATGTGCATGTTTCGCGCTCTCGTCAAAATATTTAATGAGGAAGGCAAGGAAGAATGCCAGTACAGGAGCTTCCAGAAGGGTTATAAGAAGGTATTGTGTGTCTGCAATTTTGGAAAGGATATCCCTTTTTGTAAACACCATGAACTGCTTAAGCTTGTTCGGGGTTTTAAAGTTTATTTCGGGTATTGCACCTCCCGGTTCCCTGATGTCAACCTTGTGCTCGTCAGCAAACAGCTTTCTCCAGTCAGCAGGTGAGGTTCTTCTTATTTCAGTTGGCTGACCGCTTTCTGTAAATACCCTGGTTTCAACAATATTGAATATCTGCTCGGGATTGACATTTCCGCAGACATAACATTCACTTTCATTGTAATTGGCCTGTTCCATCTTTCTTTTGAAATACTCGATGGAATCAATAGGATTGCCGTTATATATAAGGTATCCTCCTGTATCGAGGATAATCAGCTTATCGAACATTTTGAAGATATCCGACGAGGGCTGATGGATCACGATAAACAGCAGTTTCCCCTTTCTTGCAAGTTCCTTGAGCAGGTCAAGGATATTTTCAGAGTCGCGTGATGACAAACCTGAAGTCGGTTCATCAAGGAACATTATAGCCGGTTCGCGGATAAGTTCAAGTGAAATGTTCAGTCTCTTCCTCTGGCCGCCGCTGATCTTCTTGTTTAGCGGACTACCTACCTGTATATCCCTGATCTCATACAGCCCGAGGTTTTTCAGGACTGTATCAACCCTTGCCTGAACTTCTTCATCGGTGAGATTATCGAAACACAGTTTGGCATTATAATAAAGGTTCTGGAAAACAGTCAGTTCCTCAATAAGAAGATCGTCCTGCGATACATAACCTATAAGTCCCTTTACCTTTTCCTTGTCCTTGTGGATGCTTACGCCATTAATGAGGACTTCTCCGTCGTAAGGATTGTTTGTGCCGTTCAGGACACCCAGGAGGGTAGATTTCCCGGCGCCGCTTGCACCCATTATTCCTACCATCCTGCCCGATTCCTCCTTAAAGCTCATGTGGTGGATGCCGACTTTCCCGTTCTTGAACCTGTACTCGAGGTTATTGACTTCGTACACCACCCTCGATTCAAGGAATTCCTCCTTCAGGAACTGCATTGTAATGTCCCAGTAATAAATAGGGCTTATCTTATAGCCTTTTATTGAGGCTCCCTGGCTAAGCGGATACACTTTTTCTTCCTGGAGCAGCTGTCCGTTCATTACAAGTTCACCGCATCCCTTGAACCTGACAAAATACATCTGTACCGAGGGAACGAACAGAATCCATATCTGACCTTTCAGCTGGTCCTTGAAAATATGTTTTGCCTCACCGCACTGAAAATCAGCTATGCCATTAATAATAAGAAGATTAGATGTGGTTGGAGCATTTGAGAACTGATTCAGTACAAAACGCTCAATGAATTCGTATTCTTCTGTTGTGATATTCAGACCTTCAGCAAGAGTGCTTATAAATCCCAGTTCCATCTGGCTCACTTCCCCGTCACCTGATTTACAGAATTCAAGCACCTGGATGACTACAACTATTCTCTGATCCTGGGCAAGCTGTCCCTGTTCGTTGATTTCCTTGCAGAGCTTCCTGATCCTGATTGCGATAGCGCCTTCACGTCTTTCTGCAGAACTCTTTTCAAGTTTTTTCCTTGCTTCCTCATAAGCAGCATCATAAGTTGAAAGATACTGCTGAACCAGTTCCTGGTTGAGCAGGCGTTTCAGAAATGCTTCAACAACCCCTCTTCTCTCACTGTCATTACTGTGAGGTTTGGCAATTATTGCGAATAACTGCATCAGGGTTTCCAGAATCTTCTCACTCATCTTGTTCAGGTTTATTTAGGCATTGAAGATATGAAAATACTTATTTGCTTCAAAAATTTAGTGTAATTGTTTTCAGGATAATGTTAATGATTCTTCTTCCCTGCCTGTTTCTTTTTTTTCTTCTTCTGAACTGAATATCCGAATTTTCCGATATATTTTCCGATCTCAAAATATTTCCCGTGAGAATAGCAGAGCGGACATGAATCGTTGAAACGGAACTGACCTGATTCGGGATCGAAATACGCTTCATCGGCATTTACCGCAACAACCTCTGAAATGAACATGTGGTGACTTCCCAGTTCCCTGATCTCCCTCACAACACATTCTATGTTTACAGGCGATTCAAGGATCATTGGAGCGCTTACTTTGCTTGCCGGGACAGGTGTCAGCTTCATCTCCTCAAACTTATTGTGCATGGCTCCCGATTTCACTCCGCACCAGTCTGTTGCAAAGGCAAGATCCCTGGTTGTCAGGTTTATAACATAATCCATGTTCTTCTTAATAATATTATAGGAATGCCTTCCGGGCCTGACAGAGATGTAACACATGGGAGGATCTGTGCACACTGTACCTGTCCATGAAATTGTAATTATATTATATTCAGATGGTTCAGAGCCGCAGCTTACCATAACTGCAGGCAGGGGATATATCATTGTCCCCGGTTTCCACAGTACCTTTGCCATAGTGTACTTTTTAGTTCAAATATACGCTTAATATTTGCCAGATTGGCATTGTAAACACCCTCCATGGGTGTCAAAAAGGCAAAAAGTATCATTTTAATGCACATGGCAGAGCTTTTGTAAACGGGCTTTTAAAACTAACAGCAATGAATCTGAATAATTTCACACTAAAAGCACAGGAATCCGTTCAGCAGGCTTTCAACATTGCCAATTCAAAAGGCCAGCAGGCTGTTGAATGTGCCCATATTCTAAAGGGGATAATGAGTGAAGCTGAAAATATAACCTCCTATATTTTCGGAAAAATAGGTGCAAATTCAGCTTCAATTGAAAAACAGACTGACAGGCTGATTGAGTCCTTCCCGAAAGTTTCAGGCGCTGAAACATATATATCAAATGGCGCTTCTGATGCACTGAGAAAGGCAAACAGCCATGCCTCGGCAATGAAGGACAAATTCGTCACTGCGGAACACCTGCTCATGGGAATAATTGATACTAACGACAAGGTTGCAGATATCCTTAAAGATCATGGTGTAACGATGAAGGCGCTGAAAAATGCAATAGCAGAGTTAAGGAAAGGTTCCTCTGTAGAAAGCCAGACCTCCGATGACACATTCAATGCTCTGAGCAGGTATGCCATAAATCTCAACGAACAGGCGAGAACAGGGAAGCTTGATCCGGTAATAGGGAGAGATGATGAGATAAGGAGAATCCTGCAGATACTTACGCGAAGGACCAAGAACAACCCTCTTCTTATAGGTGAGCCGGGCGTGGGAAAGACTGCCATAGCTGAGGGGCTGGCTCACAGGATTATAAGGGGTGATGTGCCCGAGGATATAAAGTCAAAGACTATATTTTCTCTTGACATGGGGGCGCTTATTGCCGGCGCCAAATACAAGGGTGAATTCGAAGAACGCCTTAAGTCGGTTGTAAATGAGGTGATCGGATCGAACGGCGACATAATTCTCTTTATTGATGAGATACATACACTTGTTGGAGCCGGAAAATCGGAAGGGGCTATGGATGCGGCTAACATACTGAAGCCTGCACTGGCAAGGGGTGAACTGAGGGCAATAGGCGCCACAACGCTTGGTGAGTTTCAGAAATACTTCGAAAAGGACAAGGCACTTGAGAGAAGGTTCCAGGTTGTGATTGTTGATGAACCGGGCAGAGAGGATGCAGTGTCAATACTCCGGGGCATCAGGGAGAAATATGAAACACACCATAAGGTTATAATCCGTGATGAAGCAATAATTGCTGCTGTTGACCTCTCATCCAGATATATTACTGACAGGTTTCTTCCCGACAAGGCAATAGATCTTATTGATGAAGCAGCTTCAAGGCTCAGGCTTGAGATGAATTCGGTTCCTGAGGAAATTGATGAAGCAGAAAGGACTATTACACGTCTTGAGATAGAAAAGGAAGCTCTGAGGAGAGACGGTGACACAGTAAAGGCCGATAAGATAGCCAGGGAGCTTGCCGAAACGCAGGCTGTGAGGGATGAGCTTATTGCAGGATGGAAGGCTGAAAAGGAAATGATAGAGGCTGTACAGTCGAAAAAAGAAGCAGTGGAAGCCTTCCGCCTTGAAGCTGATCAGGCTGAACGAAGCGGGGATTATGGTAAGGTTGCCGAGATCAGGTACGGAAAAATTACAGAGCTTGAAAAGGAAATTGCCGGTTTCAGAAACCAGATTGAAAGGAAAAGGGCAAAGGGCTCGCTTGTCCAGGAAGAAGTGCGTTCTGAAGACATAGCTTCAATAGTGTCGAAATGGACAGGTATACCTGTTTCAAAAATGCTTGAGAGTGAGAAGGAAAAACTGCTCAGGCTCGAGGAAGAACTTCATAAAAGGGTTGTTGGTCAGGATGAGGCCATAGCAGCTGTGGCAGACGCTGTCAGAAGGTCGCGCGCAGGACTGCAGGACCAGAAAAGACCTGTCGGATCTTTTATTTTCCTCGGCACAACGGGCGTGGGTAAAACAGAGCTTGCCAGGGCGCTTGCTGAATTCCTGTTCAATGATGAAAACCTTCTAACACGAATTGATATGTCGGAATACCAGGAACGCCATTCGGTCTCACGACTGATAGGAGCTCCTCCCGGATATATCGGATATGATGAAGGAGGTCAGCTCACCGAAGCGGTACGGCATAAACCTTATTCAGTTGTTCTTCTTGATGAAATTGAAAAGGCTCATCCCGATCTGTTCAACCTCCTGCTTCAGGTGCTTGATGAGGGCAGACTTACCGACAACAAGGGCAGAACAATCAATTTCAGGAATGTAATTGTAATTATGACATCAAACCTCGGATCAGATATTATCCGGGAGAGGATGGAGAAATGGAATAATGAGATCTCCGAGAAAAATGAACAGACCTTAAGAAACGAGATTTTCATGCTGCTGCGTCACACCCTGAAACCAGAGTTCCTTAACAGGGTTGATGAAATTGTAATGTTCCGTCCTCTAAGCAGGGAGCAGATCAGAGAGATTGTAAGGATACAGCTTCAACGGCTTACAAAAAGCCTTGGTGAGTATAACATGAACCTGAGCGTCAGTGAGGAAGCCATTGACTGGCTGGCTGAAAACGGATATGATCCCCAGTCGGGGGCGAGACCGGTTAAGAGACTGATTCAGAGGGAGATAATTAATGGATTATCGAAAGAGATAATCGGAGGCAAGGTGTCGGGAGCAGATACAATAAGAGTGTATATTGAAGGAGACAAGATCGCTTTTGAAAGGGGAAAATAAATATTATTTGAATGACCTTACACAGGCATCAAGATCGTCGAAGATCATGAAGACTGTATCGAGGTGAAGCATTCTGAAAACTTCCATTACCCTGGGGTCGGGATTTGCAAATTTCAGAATGCCGTAATTGTTTCTTACACTTTTCATTACCGAGAGGAAAAGGCTGAATCCTGAGCTGTCGATATATTCAACACCTTTCAGGTCAATTATAATTCTTGCACTGGGAGCAGATGACAAGCGATTTATCTCTTCCCTGATGTCCTCTGTTATCAGTGCGTTTATCTTGTTTACAGTGAAGGAAATAATGTCAATTTTATCCCGCTTGTCTGTTTTTATCATCAGTTTGTATTTAAGCGGTGTCTGATTAGTTCATCAAGTTCAATTATTGCAGCTCTTGTGTCGCTTACGAAACGACCTATATAGTCACTGTACAATTCAATATCCTTTCCTTCCCTGGCTGAGAGCTCAAAAGTCTTGAGCATCACTGCCAGATCATTCATCCCCATAATCGCAACAGACGATTTAGCCTTATGAGCCAGTAAACCCAGTTTTACATATTCCTTACTTTCATGAAGGTTTTGCATCTCTTCTGAAATTTCTGCAGCCTGAACCCTGAACATCTCAACAATTTCAGAGATAATCTGCACATCTCCTCCCGAAACATTATCGAGGTAATCAGGGTTTATGAGCTTATACTCCATTTAGTTTTGAACAATACTGATTTATTAAATGTTTAATGCAAAAAAAACAAATATAGCAATATTTTTAAGCCTGCCGGACAAAAGCTCTAATTGTTTGAGTTGTTTAGTGACAGGAATTTGCTATATTTAATGTTATAAAAAATTATGTAATGTACAGGCAGGCAATAAATTCCATACTGCTGCTCTTACTGGCTACCGGATGGCTTAACGGACAGGAGGATGTCAGGATCAAAAAAAGTGACTTCCGGATTGAAAAGGCAGGATTCAGTCAGGCATGGGACCATGTTATTGCAGGAGATGCTTTCTACGCTAAAAAGGGGGCTTTTTACAGCCTTGCATTTTCTCATTATATTCAGGCCCTGGCTTACAATAATTCAAATGCCGCTCTTAATTATAAAACCGGAATTGCTGCCATTTACGCAGGCAGGAAAGAGGAAGCTGCAGGATTTTTCAATATGGCGCTGGAGAAGGATCCTGAAGTTGCACCTGATTTATTGCTTTACGCAGGCAGGGCACTGCAGTATTCAGGCGATTTCAGGGGTGCGATAGATAAGCTGACAAAATACATTGAAAGTCAGGATAAAAAGCATGAGGAAAATATATCTGTTGCCAAAAAATTCATTGAGGAATGTAATTCTGCAATAGAACTCTGCAAGGATACTCTTGCTGTGGAAATAACAAATACAGGAGGCAATATAAACTCAGGAAGCGATGATTTCGCCCCTGTGTTTTCCTATGATGGCAGGACACTGTATTTTGCATCACGGAAGAAAACGGGGAAGAGCAGTTCAGACTTTTCAGCTGAAGCGCCTGATGAGAATATTTACATGTCAAAACTTATCGGAGGAGTATGGGGAGTATCTAATATTGCAGGAGAGAATCTCACAACACCCTATAATGAGAGTCCCTTGTATGTCGATACGGCTGAGACAAAGCTGTTTATCTATTCAGGCTCAGAGAACGGTGGGGATATAAAGATGACAGAAACACGCAGGGGAGACTGGAAAAGTCCGGTTGACCTGCCATATCCGGTTAATTCCTCAAATTCAGAGACATCAATAGCTTTGCCGCTTAAAGGTGATGAGATCTTCTTCATTTCAAACAATCCTAAGGAATCACTTGGAGGTTATGATATTTTCGTAATCAGAAGAACAGGTGAGAGGAAATGGTCCAGACCCGAGAACCTCGGACCTGTTATTAATACAGCCTATGACGAACAGTCAGTAAGTATTTCAGAATCCGGAGACACACTCTGGTTCAGTTCCAGGGGACATAATACAATGGGTGGTTTTGATATCTTTTTCAGCGTCAGGGATGAGAACGGCAAATGGTCAAAGGCAGTAAATGCAGGCTATCCTGTTAATACACAATGGGATGAGTTGTTTTTTACAAAGTTCCGCGCTCAGAACGGTATTTATTATTTTTCTTCAAACAGGAGCGGCGGCCTTGGCGGTCTTGATATCTATAAATTGAAAATGCTGTCGGATAAGGACTTAACGCAAAACAGTGAATAAATGCTTCTGAAAATCTGATAATCATCAGATTTTTTACAATAAATCTTTGCTTGCTTTACAACAGGTTTGGTTATTTTAGCTCTCGACATTTTGATAATTTTCAGCTATGAAAAATACTCCTTTTACACAGTTTCATATCGTTGCAGGCGCCAAAATGGTGCCATTTGCAGGATATAACATGCCCGTTGAGTACAGCGGCATTAATGATGAACACGTTACAGTCAGGGAAAAAGTCGGTGTGTTTGATGTTTCACACATGGGGGAATTCCGTGTTACAGGTCCTTCTGCATTTGATTTCATCCAGTATGTTACTTCAAATGATGTTGCTGCCCTTTTTGACGGTAAGATTCAATACTCCTGTTTCCCAAATGGCAAAGGAGGCATAGTTGACGACCTCCTTGTCTACCGTTTCAGCCAGGAGAATTTTCTTCTTGTTGTAAATGCGGCAAATATTGACAAGGACTGGAACTGGTGTGTGAGTCATGCATCGAAGTTCGGACTTGTTCCAGGGAGGGATCTTGTGAATCTTTCGGATGAAACTGCCCAGCTTGCAATACAGGGACCGCTCGCGCTCAAGGCAATGCAGAAACTTACAAAAGTGCCGGTTGAGGATATGGAGTATTATACATTTAAGGTCATTGAATTTGCCGGAATTAAGGATGTCCTTTTCTCCACAACCGGTTATACGGGAGCAGGAGGCTGTGAAATTTATGTGAAAAACGGTGATGCACAGAAGCTGTGGAAAGAAGTCTTCAGGGCAGGTGAGGAGTTTGGAATTAAGCCCATAGGACTGGGTGCAAGGGATACTCTGAGGCTTGAAATGGGATTCTGCCTTTACGGTAATGATATAAATGATGAAACTTCACCTATAGAAGCCGGACTTGGTTGGATCACAAAATTTGCTGATGGCAAGAACTTCATTGATAAGCAGTTATTGCTGAAACAGAAAGAGGAGGGTGTAAGCAGAAGGCTTAAGGGATTTGTAATGATTGACAGGGGAATCCCGAGACAGCATTATGAAGTTGTTAATTCTTCAGGAGAAATAATAGGTGAAGTGACATCGGGAACAATGTCGCCTATGATGAAACAGGGTATTGGAATGGCATATCTGTCAAAGGGTTACTGGAAGACAGATACTGAGATTTTCATCAGGATCCGTAACAAGGACCTTAAAGCCCGGGTTGTAAACCTTCCTATTTATCAAAAGAGCTGATAACAGGATTTGTGATGCTGAGAAAGATCGATACGTGCTTTTCACCTGCCCTTTATGAACCTGAACAGCATAAGGGATCAGTTGTAATAATAATTGATATTCTTCGTGCTTCCTCGGCAATATGCACTGCATTTGCAAACGGCGCTGCTGAGATAATACCTGTATCCGGAATTGATGAGGCCAGGGACTATAAGAACCGCGGATACCTTGTTGCCGCCGAAAGAGACGGCTATGTACTCGATTTTGCAGACTTCGGAAATTCCCCGTTCAATTTCACTTTTGAAAAAGTCAGCGGAAAGACAATTGTTTACAGTACAACAAACGGAACAGGTATTATAAAGCTGGCTTCAGATGCAGCCATAATAGCTGTTGGTTCCTTTCTGAATATTAAAGCGCTGCTGACCTGGACAGGCAATCAGGATAAGGATGTGATGCTTTTCTGTGCCGGATGGAAGAACAGGTTTAATCTGGAGGATACAATATTTGCAGGAGCGCTTGCTTCAGAACTTATTAAAACAGGGAAATATTCGACAATATGCGATTCCACCCTTGCAGCAATTGACCTTTGGAAACTGGCAGAAAATGATCCGAGGGCTTATATTGAGAAGTCAGCACAAAGGTCGCGGCTGAGGGAGAAAAAGCTTGATGACTGTATTGATTTCTGTCTTTCAACCGGTTTTACTGAAATAATCCCTGTACTGAAAAACAACAGCCTTGTTTCTTTAAATTACTGAAATACATGATTTTACGATTAAGAGGGAAGTTCGCTAAATATTTTGTAAATTTGTTATCAGAAATCCGTTAAACTAAAAACTCTAACAATATTAATAAGTAAAGTATGAAAAAACATAACTTTTATGCAGGTCCGTCCATTCTTCCGCAATACACTATTGAGAAATCAATTGAAGGAATAAAGGATTTTGCCGGAACAGGGCTGTCAATACTTGAGATATCGCACAGAAGCAAGGAATTTGTTGCTTGCATGAATGACACTATCGCTCTTTTCAGGGAACTTCTCGGGATACCTGAAGGTTATAAGGTACTTTTCCTTGGCGGAGGAGCCAGTATGCAGTTCTGCATGGTGCCGATGAACCTTATGGAAAAGAAGGCTGCATACCTGAATACGGGTGAATGGGCAGGTAAGGCCCTGAAAGAGGCAAAGTTGTTCGGCGAAGCAGTTGAGGTGGCATCATCAAAAGAGAAGCTCTTCAATTACATCCCCAAAAATTATACAGTGCCTGCAGATGCTGACTATTTCCATATTACAACAAACAATACAATTTACGGTACTGAGATAAAAAAGGACATAGATTGTTCAGTACCACTTGTTGCAGATATGTCATCAGATATTTTCAGCCGTCCGGTTGACATTTCGAAATATGCACTTATTTATGGTGGTGCACAGAAAAACCTCGCCCCCGCGGGTGTTACTTTTGTTATAGTTAAGGAATCAGTGCTCGGAAAAGTTACCAGGCCGCTGCCTTCAATGCTTGATTACAGGGTGCATATCAAAGGCGAATCAATGTTCAATACTCCTCCTGTATTTGCTGTATTTGCAGCTCAGCAGACGCTGAGATGGCTGAAAGAACTAGGTGGTGTTAAAGCTATACAGAAAAAGAATATTGAAAAGGCTGCAGTACTCTATAATGAAATTGACAGGAACAAATTATTCAGGGCTACTATTGCTGATCCTGAAGACAGATCGCTTATGAATATTTGCTGGGTGATGTCTGATAATTACAAGGAGCTTGAAAAGCCTTTTGCAGATTTTGCAAAATCAAAAGGAATGCTTGGCATAGAAGGACACAGATCAGTCGGAGGATTCAGGGCATCTACATACAATGCCTTGCCACAAGAGAGTGTGGAGGCATTGGTAAGCGTTATGAAGGAGTTTGAATCGAAAAACTGATTCTTAGCTTGTTTATTAGCCGGTAATCAAAACACATGCTGTTATGAAAATACTTATAGCAACTGAAAAACCATTTGCTCCGGTTGCCGTTACTTCGATGAAGGAAATTGTTGAGTCGGCAGGCTTTCAGCTTGAAGTTCTTGAGAATTATAAGTCTGAAAATGAGCTTATTGATGCAGTTAAACTGGCTGATGGCCTTATTATAAGAAGCGATCTTGTAACTCCGGCTGTAATTGATGCTGCCGGTAAGCTTAAAATTGTTGTCAGAGCCGGTGCAGGTTATGACAATATTAACCTTGAGGCCTGCAATGCACACAAGGTGGTGGCAATGAATACTCCTGGTCA
>ENA-UOWG01001648-UOWG01001648.1-activated-sludge-metagenome-genome-assembly--contig:-NODE-1648-length-21315-cov-14.388899_pt1 | contig 21315 bp, 15 predicted proteins | sample MGYA00238147_ERZ761563 | MGnify/ENA primary metagenome ERZ761563 (study PRJEB28884, sample SAMN05720216) | anaerobic digester metagenome | isolation source: active sludge of municipal... | reverse complement strand
ACTAGGAAGTCTGCTGCGGGATCATTCAAATTCTGACTTGGGCTTTATCCGGATCAGGCGTTGAAAATCAAAGGGCCTTGGCGACAATATCTTCGCCAAGGCCCTTTGTACTTGCAGATCTCTTTGATTGCTTGAGCTTACTTCAGCTTTTCAATACCAAGCATTCTGAGTGCGGCACCCTCGTAGAAGGGCTCTGAAGTCCCTTTTTTCATCTTGCGTATGAAGTATTTTTCGAATCCGATCTTGGCCAGATGGACCCACTTGCCCTGTGCAAACCAATTCACGTTGCGCGGCGGGATTTGTGGTATCGCAACAAAAGCAACGCCGCCATCACCGAAGTCCGCCAAACATATGGCATTCCATGTGGCCTCTCGATCCGCAGCGTGCCCCTCGAGATCGGCATGAATATTGTGCACCGTCGCGGTTACCATGGATTCGATCATGTAACCGGTTTTCGGCGTTCCAACCGGAATCGGCGTCGGCTCGACCGGTGGTATGGCGACACAGACACCAACTGAAAAAATGTTTTTGTACTTCTGATTACGCTGGTGCTTGTCCACCGTAATAAAGCCGCGTGGATTGGTAAGTCCTTCGATACCGAAAACCGCATCGACACCCTTGAAGGCAGGCAGCATCATGCTGTAGCTGAACGGCAGTTCATGTTGTTTCTTCTCGACACCCAATTCGTCGTGCTCGGTTACATACATTTTTCCGGCTTCGACTTTAGTGACCTTGGCATTGCAAATCCACTTGATATGCTTATCGCGCATGCCTGACTCGAGAATGCCCTTGGAATCACCGACACCGCCCAAACCGAGATGGCCAATGTAAGGCTCGGAAGTGACGAAAGTAATCGGCACCTTGTTGCGAATCTTGCGCCGCCGCAGGTCAGTCTCCATGATGAACGCGTATTCATAAGCCGGGCCGAAACATGAGGCGCCCTGCACCGCGCCGACGACGATCGGGCCAGGATTGGCGCAGAACTGATCCCAACCAGCATGCGATTTCATCGCATGATCGATGTGGCAAACCGAGTGCGTATGTCCTTGCGGGCCAAATCCCTCAATTTCATCGAAAGCAAGCTTGGGGCCTGTAGCGATTACCAGGTAATCATAATTAACAGTCTTGCCGTCGTTGAGTTCAAGCTGGTTCTGGTCGGGATGGACACGTTTCACACCCGTAGAAATGAACTCGATACCCTTGCGTTCCAGATATTTACGTACCGGCATCTCAACCTGAGCCCGTTCACGCCATTTAACGGCAACCCAGGGATTGGAAGGAACAAACTGGAAATTCTCGCTATCTGATACGACCGTTACCTTGTGCTTCTTGTCCACTTTGTCCCGCATTTCATAAGCAGCTGGCATTCCGCCGAGTCCCGCTCCCATGATTACGATGTGTGCCATGTCTTCTCCTTCTGGATTTATTGGATAACATCACTCCCTAGGTGCACGAAAACCCTGCTGCCAAGCGTGCTTTCCTGAGCTATTCATTAGACACAAACGCTCCCGCGAGTGTCAACGACCATATCAGGTTGGGAGCTTAAAATTGCGCCGGGATTGATGCCGCGCATTTTCCGGTCGATGAAGCAAATGGCGAACAGCTGTTGACCACAGATCACTCATACGGTCAGGTGGACCACAGCGATCTGGAACAAGACAGGCCTGCTATCGTGCCTTACAAACGAGTCGACGGGTCTTCATTGCTCGCCCCGCCTTCCTTGGCAAAGAGTACAGCCGCCTTGACTCGTGACGACAGATTGAGTTTGGTAAGGATATGCCGGACATGCTGCTTCACCGTATCGTAGCTAATTGACAGGTTCTGCGCGATGGCTTTGTTGCTCTCGCCGCGAGCCAGCAACTGGATGATCTCACGCTCCCGTTCCGTTAGCAGCTTGAGTGAATTCTTGGGCTCCTGGCCTGATTGGTCGCCACGCAGCAGGTCGATCATTTTTACGGTCATGGCAGGGGCGACGACCAGTTCACCAGCTGCCACGCGACGAATTGAGTCCACCACATCTTCTGGTGACATGTCCTTGAGCAGGTAACCGCGCACACCAGCACGGATAGCATTCGCCAGATCGGTGTCTGAATCACTCATCGTCAACATGACCACAGGAATGGTGCACCCCTCGTCGCGCAATAGCGTGACCAGAGAAATGCCATCCATCGGCTTCATGCGAAGATCGACGATCAACAGATCAGGCTTGGCCAGACACATGGTCCGCAACTCATCGATGCTGCCGGTCGCACCGAGCACATCGAAGTCATAGCAGTTGGCCAGCAGTTCACTCAAACCTCGCCGGCATAAACACTGGTCATCGACCAGAACCACTCTCAACTTGTCACTCACTCGCAGCTCTCCAGTCGGGCGATGGCTCCGGAAAGAACAATTGCACTTGCGTTCCGAGCCCCATCGCGCTCTCCACCTTGATTTCGCCACCAATGCGGTGTGCGCGCTCGCGCATGATCATTACGCCGAAATGCCCTTCCACCGGGGCGAAAGTGTGCGCACCAACTCCGTTATCTTCGACCGTGAAAATATAGTAACCAAAATCTGCATCGACAAACAGGCGCGCATGCGTCGCTCCGGAATGCCGACCAATATTGGTCAGCGCCTCGCGCACGATGTTATACACCTGAATTTCATGCTCGATCGGCAAAGCCAAATCCACCAGGCGGTTCTGGTATTCAAGCACGATGCTGTTGCGCTCACGAAACTGCGCGACAAGGTCTTCAAGTGAAGCAAGCAAACCTCCAGGATTCAACTCGGAACGAAAATCGGTAATCAGTTCGCGCGCGCTCTTCTGACTTATTTCCAAGGCCTCGTCGATATCTCTCGTATATTTGGTAGCCATCAACTCGTTGCCCGTGCGTATTGCCTCCAGCAACAGGCTGATTCGCATACGGGCGAAGGTCAATGTCTGTGCGAGCGAATCATGGATATCATTGGCAATCACGCGGCGCTCGGCCAGCAACTCTGTGCGATGCCCCTCACGGTTGATGCGCGTGTATTCGATGGCCGCTCCCATCATCTCGGCGAATGCAGCAACCGTATTCATTGCGCCGCTTGCCACCTCACTCGGAGCGTCAAAGAAAAGGTTTAGAACACCAAGCGAAGTGCCGGGATGACCAGGCGACTCAAGCGACGCCGTAATCAAGGACTGAAAGCTGCTGCGCTCAGGGTGGCAGTCCTGCTGCGTGGCGCAAGTCCCGACATAAGCAGCGCAGGTAACTCGATCAAGCGTCCCTTCAATATTGCTGTGCTTACAATCCAGGTCGACAAAGCTCTCCGCCTCTTTCTGCAATTCGGCCGACAGGCCTGCAGAACATATGATTTGCAGCGTATGGCCATCTGGTGAGACCAATTGCACAACCCCTGCAGCGGCGCGGACCGCGCCGATGATGGTCTCAAGAAAGGTCGCCAGTATGGTCTTGAGTTCGCCCGCCCGTGGTGCCGCCAACTCATGCATCAGACATTCGGCGATACCAGCATCGCCGTTGCCTAGAGGCATAAATTCGGGGTCACGTACCCAGGAAAATCCGCTGTGATCAGCTTCGGATGCAGAAGTCGTTATTGCAGGCTTCAACTTCACCACTCTTTGCGAGAAAAGGTTCGGAGGTTAAGCCGAATCCGTAGAAATATCAACAACCTAAACGCAGAACGAGGAATCCTACGCCCATTTGGGTTATGCCCATCCTTGCCCAATGAGGCTATAGACACCCGCAGGACCGATTTAGTTTAATACTCGGTTAGCACAAAGCCTCGCGCGACCGTACTGTTACGGCAATTTATCGAGGCAAACCAATTTCAGGCAAGATAAAAACATGTCCTCACCGATACACGATCCATTCACATCGCCGTTGCCCGACGCAGAGATTGAGATCAAGACAACCACTTGTTATATGTGCGCGTGTCGCTGCGGTATTCGGGTCCATCTCCGCAATGGAGAGGTGCGCTACATCGATGGCAATCCGGATCATCCGCTGAACAACGGCGTGATCTGCGCCAAAGGTTCGTCCGGCATCATGAAACAATACTCCCCCGCGCGTCTGACCAAGCCGTTGCGTCGCAAGCCGGGCACCGAACGTGGCGCCGGTGAATTCGAGGCGATCAGTTGGGAAGAAACCTTCTCCATCCTAGCCGAGCGCTTGGGCAATCTACGCGCTACCGATCCCAAGAAATTCGCGCTGTTCACTGGACGAGATCAAATGCAGGCGCTGACCGGTCTGTTCGCGCGCCAGTTCGGGACCCCCAATTACGCAGCACATGGCGGTTTCTGTTCGGTGAACCTTGCTGCGGGCATGATCTACACCATTGGCGGATCTTTCTGGGAATTCGGCGGCCCCGACCTGGAACGCTCCAAGCTGTTCATCATGATTGGCACCGCCGAAGATCACCACTCCAACCCGATGAAGATCGCCTTGTCGAAATTCAAGCGCGAAGGCGGGCGTTTCATTTCAATCAACCCGGTACGTACCGGCTATTCGGCCATCGCTGACGAATGGGTACCGATCCGCCCCGGTACCGACGGGGCGCTGATGTTGGCATTGATCCACGAAATCATCGCGCTCGGTCTGTACGACCGTGAATTCCTGGTGCGCTACACCAACTCCGGTCAACTGGTGAATCTTGACGATAAACATGACGAGTTCGGCATGTTCGTGCGCACCGAAGTAGCAAAAGAAGAAGGCTGCTACGACCCGCAGAACAAGCTGTGGTGGGATCGCAATACCAACAAGGCGGTGATTACGCATAGCGAAGGCGCTGATCCTTATCTACTTGGCGAATTCGCACTCCCTGACGGCACTGCGGTCAAGCCCGCGTTCCAGTTGCTTCAGGAACGGGTCCAGGATTACACGCCGGAATGGGCGGAGCAGATTACCGGCATTTCGGCCGAGACCATCCGCCGTCTCGCGCACGAAATGGGTATCACGGCGCGCGACCAGAAGATCGAGCTACCGATCGCGTGGACCGACTCCTGGGGCAAGGAACACGATACGGTTACCGGCAATCCGGTTTCATTCCATGCGATGCGCGGATTGGCGGCACACTCGAATGGATTTCAGTCCATCCGCGCGTTGTCCATCCTGATGACGCTATTAGGCACCATCGACCGCCCCGGCGGTTTCCGTCACAAGCCGCCATTCCCGCGGCCGATTCCGCCTTGCGCCCGGACGCCGAACGATCCGCGTGCAGTACAGCCGAACTCGCCACTGGATGGCATGGCGCTGGGTTGGCCGTCCGATCCGGATGACCTGTTCGTAAACGCAGACGGAAGTCCGGTCCGTATCGACAAGGCCTTCTCGTGGGAGTATCCGCTGTCGGTACACGGCTTGATGCACAATGTGATTACGAATGCGTGGCGCGGCGATCCCTACAAGATCGATACGTTGTTGCTGTTCATGGCCAACATGGCATGGAACTCAAGCATGAACACCAGCGAAGTCCGCAAGATGCTCGTCGACAAGGAAGAGGACGGCGAGTACAAGATACCGTTCATCGTTGTATGCGATGCGTTTCACTCCGAAACTACAGCCTTCGCCGACTTGATACTGCCAGATACGACTTATCTGGAGCGCCACGACGTAATGTCCATGCTGGACCGTCCGATCTCGGAATTCGACGGACCGGTGGATTCGGTACGCATACCGGTGGTGCCGCCAACAGGCGAGTGCAAGCCGTTCCAGGAAGTCTTGATCGAACTTGGTACGCGTTTGAAATTGCCTGCTTTCGTGAACTCGGAGGGCCAGCGCAAGTACCGCGACTATCCAGACTTCATTGTCAACTGGGAGACCGCACCTGGTTCCGGCATCGGCTTTCTGTCTGGTTGGCGGGGCAAGGGTGGTGAAAAATCCATACGTGGCGAACCGAACCCGAACCAGTGGGAGATGTACGCCAAGAACAACTGTGTGTATCACCATGCCTTGCCGCGCTCTTACCAATTCATGCGCAACTGGAACAAGGGCTATCTGGAGTGGTCGCAACGCAGCGGCATTACGCGCTACGCCGAACCAATTCTGATTCATCTCTATTCCGAGGTACTGCAAAAGTTCCGGCTGGCTGCACAGGGCAAGAGCATTTCACGTCAGCCACCAGCCCATCTGGCAAAACGCGTCGAAACCTACTTCGATCCGCTACCGTTCTACTACGAGCCGCTGGAAAGCCAAACCAGCGACAAGCACAAATATCCGCTGTCCGCCCTGACGCAGCGCCCGATGGCGATGTACCACTCGTGGGATTCGCAGAATGCGTGGTTGCGCCAGATTCATGCGTACAACTATCTCTATGTCAATGCACGCACCGCCAAGAATGCTGGCATCGCCGACGGCGACTGGATATGGGTCGAGTCGCAATGGGGCAAGGTACGCTGCATGGCCCGTTACAGCGAGTCGCTGGAACCCGGTACGGTGTGGACCTGGAATGCCGTCGGCAAAGCCGCCGGCGCCTGGAACCTGGCACCGGATGCGAACGAGTCGCAGCAGGGCTTCCTGCTCAATCACGTGATCTCTGAAGAGTTGCCGCCCCAGGCAGATGGGAAACGCTTTTCAAACTCCGATCCGGTCACCGGGCAAGCAGCCTGGTACGACGTGCGTGTACGCATCTATAAAGCCGATGAGAACGAACCGGAGCAGGCATCGCCGCAGTTTGAACCGATGAAAAAATATCCCGGCATGAGCGAACGTCCGAATTGGCTTACTTATCTGGGCGGCAGCAAAAGGAACGGGGGTGCAAGATGACTCAGCTCGCCTTGGTCATTGACCTCAATGTATGCGTCGGCTGCCATGCTTGCGTGACCAGTTGCAAGGAATGGAATACATCGGGCTCAGCAGGGCCGCTGTTCGACCAACGCCCTTACGACGCCAACCCGACCGGCACTTTCTTCAACCGCGTACAGACTTTCGAGATGGGGAAATATCCCAACAGCGAAACCTTGCATTTCCCCAAATCCTGCCTGCATTGCGAAGACCCTCCTTGTGTACCGGTATGCCCGACAGGCGCATCCTACAAGCGCAAGGAAGACGGCATCGTGCTGGTGGACTACGACAAGTGCATAGGCTGCAAGTATTGCTCCTGGGCTTGTCCGTATGGTGCCCGGGAATTCGACGAAAAGCAGAAGGTGATGAAGAAATGCACCCTTTGCGTAGATCGCATCTACGACCAGTCCTTGGCCGAGATTGACCGCAAGCCCGCCTGTGTCAAGGCATGTCCGACCAGCGCGCGCCTCTTCGGCGATATTCACGATCCGGAATCCGAGGTGTCGCTGGCAATACGTGAAGACGGAGGCTACGCGCTGATGCCGGAATGGGGCACGCATCCCGCCAACCACTATCTGCCCCGTCGCAAGACCAAACTCAAGATACACAAGGATGAACTGGAGCGTGCAGATAATCCGCTGAAGGTCGATGGCCAGCTACCGAAACCGAGCAAGGGTGACTCGTCGATGGACGATGTTTCGGCGTGGTGATGAAGAAACTACCTTAAGAACGGCGTATTTATGAAACCAGCTTTTTCCGTCATTTTTCTGACGACTCTCATCGGTGCAGGGCAAGGTTTGTTTCTTGCCCTATTCACCCATCAATCGTATGCCTTGTTCGGATTGCTGCCGATGCAGTCCGATCCTTTTTATGGCTACGGCAGCGCCTTGGCCTTGTCACTATTGGTGGGCGGCCTGATCGCATCTTTCTTCCACCTGGGGCGTCCTGAACGCGCCTGGCGTTCAGCCACACAATGGCGTACGTCGTGGTTGTCCCGCGAAGTGATCGTACTGCCTGCATTCATGGGCCTTGTGTTCCTTTTCGGCATATCGCATCTGACTGGATACCGACCGGCAATAGTGACATTGCCCGGTGGCCTGATCATCGATCTGTCATTCATACTGGGTTTCGTTGGCACGATGCTGGCCTTTGCATTGTTCGTCTGCACGGCCATGATTTACGCCTGTCTGCGTTTCCTGCGCGAATGGCATTCGCCTCTCACAGTGGTGAACTACATCCTGATGGGGGGGGCGTCCGGCTTCACACTGGCAGCGTTTTATGCTGCCTTGGCAGCCCCGTCGCAAACCAACTTCTTCGTAAGTTGGGCGATCATCATCACCTTCCTGGCATTTGCCGGGCGTAGCGCATCACTGGCGCGCAACGCACGCCTCAAGCCAAAATCGACAATACAGACTGCCATCGGCATGAAGCATCCGTACATCGTTCAGCGCTCCATGGGGTCGATGGGCGGCTCGTTCAATACGCGCGAATTCTTTCACGGCAAGAGCGAGGCATTCTTGCGCACGATCAAGCCGGCTTTCCTGATTTTTGCTTTCGTGGCACCGCTCATGCTGCTGGCGCCATTTACTTCAAGCCCTGTGCTGCTTGGTATCGCATTCTTGCTGCAATACCTCGGCTTGCTGGCCGAACGCTGGTTCTTCTTCGCACAGGCCAACCATCCGCAAAATCTTTACTATCAGACCATAGGCTAGGTGGCGGCGGCCAAAAGCTCTTATTTCCGCTCTTTGCTGACAGCGGCAAGGATGCCCTGCAACAGCGCGATAGGGGTGGGTGGGCAGCCCGGCACTTCGACGTCGACCGGAATCACGTTGGCGATCTTGCCGCAAGACGCATAGCTTTCGCCAAACATTCCACCGTTGCAGCCGCAGTCACCCATTGCCACCACCCACTTGGGTTCGGGGGTGGCATCGTAAGTGCGCCTGAGCGCTACTTCAAGGTTGCGCGAAACTGGGCCAGTGACCAGCAAAAGATCAGCGTGCCTTGGGCTGGCAACGAACTTGGCGCCCATGCCCTCGATGTTGTAATGCGGACCGTTGATCGCATGGATTTCGAGTTCGCAGCCATTGCAGGAGCCAGCATCGACGTGGCGGATCGCCACCGCCTGACCGAACACCTTGACGATTTCAGCGTGTAGTTCCTGCTCTCGGGTGCGCAACGCGAAATCGGGCTGCGGAGCAGGTTCGGAGACAAAACCGGTCTTGAGAATCTTCTGCAGAATCAGGTGAGTTGCCATGTTACAGATCCGCTCCGCTGTAGCTCAAATTGAACGATTTGTTGATAAGCGGGAAATCCGGAACGATATTGCCCAGCATGCCGACTTCCAGCAACGGCCAGTTTTGCCAGGATGGATCGTGTGGATGCACCCGGTCAAGTTTGCCGTCGGCGCCGATTCGTACCGCCACCAATATTTCGCCACGCCAGCCTTCCACCCAGCCTATGCCTTCGCACACGTTGTGCACCGGATTGGCCGGGGCATGAATTTCCCCTGCCGGCAGACGCTTGAGGATGTCTCTTATCAGGCGCAACGATTCGGCCACCTCGGCAAAACGCACTTCGGCGCGCGCCAGCACGTCGCCACGCCGATTCGTCGCCATATTGACATTGAGTTGATCATAAGGAGACTGCGGAAACTGAACCCGGGCGTCCCACGCCTGCGCGCTGGCGCGTCCGGGCAGCCCGGTCAGACCTAGTCGCGCAGCCAGGTCGGGCTTGCAAATACCGGTGTTGGAAAAACGATCCTGCAGGGTCGACTGGTCATCGTAGATGGCTTTGAGCTCGCGAACCTCCGCCTCGATCCGATCCGCCGCAACGGCAAATTCGGTCTTGCCGCTGTCGCTGATATCTTCCGCCACGCCACCCGGGACGATGCAGTCGAACAAGTAGCGATGCCCAAAATATTTTGCAGTCAGACGCAGCCAGTCCTCCTTCAGACGCCAGAACTGCATGAAGCCAAAGGACAATGCGACATCGTTTCCAAGATAGCCAAGGTCGCCCAGATGGTTGGCGATACGCTCGATTTCCAGAAACAGCGCGCGCAACCAGACCGCGCGCACCGGTACTTCGCTGGCCGTCGCAGTTTCCACTGCCATGCAATATGCCCAGGCATAGGCGCTGTGCGAATCACCGGAAACGCGTCCGGCGAGCCTGGCACCAGTAGCGATGTCCATGCCATCGAAGCGTTTTTCGGTTCCTTTGTGGGTATAGCCCAGACGCTGCTCCAGCCTCAGCGCACGCTCGCCGATAATGGAGAATCGGAAATGTCCCGGCTCGATCGTGCCTGCGTGGATAGGGCCAACCGGGATCTCATGTACGCCCTCGCCTTCCACGCGGATAAAGGGGTAGGCGTCGGTATCATGTGTGGCACCCTGGCTGGCGTCGAAGTCCTTCCGCAACGGAAAGACATTCTCCGGCCAGGCACCATGGCGCAGCCATTTGCGGCCGTCGACCGCGTTCATGGCACGTATCCCCAGCAGATCGAAAGTCGCGCGCTGCATGCGATCAGCCTGCGGGAAAATATGGGCAATATCGGGGTAGACCGCAGCACTTGCCGGCAGGGCACAACTTACCCAGGCGAGCCCGACACTGGCAAGCAAGGCCACGTGAATGCCGAAGCCGCCATCGAGATGGCGGTCATCCGAACCCCATAGTGCGACGAGTTGGCCGCCCTCTTCCTTGATTTCGCGTGCCAGCGCGAGCAGTTGTCCGGATTCCATTCGGCCGCGCCAGATATACCTGCCGAAAGTATCGAGATGCCAATCGTGGTCGCCGATTTTCATCTCAACCTCCCAGAATTTGGGCCGCCTGTTTGTACCAGGCAGCAAGATATGGCGGGATGAACAAACCCAGCATCAACACCAGACCAAGATGCAGAAATACCGGCGTCAGTGCGGGCTGATAAGGCAGCTTCGGCAAATCCGTCTCACCGAACACCATGGGTTGTACTTTGCCGAAAATGGAGGCAAACGCCACACCCAACGCCAACAACAAGAAAGGGGTGGCCCATGGATGCTCGTGCATGGCTGTGGTAATGATGAGGAACTCGCTGGCAAACACACCGAAAGGCGGCACGCCGAGAATGGCGATAGTACCGAGCATCAGCCCCCAGCCAATGGTCGGGTTGGTCTTGATCAGTCCGCTGATATCAGCCATCAATTGGGTGCCGGCCTTTTGCGTGGCGTGACCGACGGCAAAGAATATGGCGGACTTGGTAAGGGAGTGCATGGTCATGTGCAGCAGCGCCGCGAAGTTTGCCACCGGACCGCCCATGCCGAAGGCAAAGGTAATGAGTCCCATGTGCTCGATCGAAGAGTAGGCGAACATGCGCTTGACGTCGGTCTGGCGTTTGATCAGAAAAGCTGCCAGCACCACGGACAAGAGGCCGAAACCCATCATCAGGTTGCTCGCCATATCATTTTCGAGTGCGCCGTCCACCAGTACCTTGGAGCGCATCACCGCATATAGCGCAACATTGAGCAGAAGTCCCGAAAGAACAGCGGATACCGGCGTCGGGCCTTCGGCATGGGCGTCCGGAAGCCAACTGTGCAAAGGCGCCAAACCAACCTTAGTGCCATAGCCTACCAGCAAAAAAACGAAGGCCAGCGACAGCACCGTAGGTTCCAGTCGATCCTTTACACCGTTGAGATGTGTCCACAACAGAGCGCCGCCGCCCGAACCCAGCACCTTCTCTGCCGCGAAATAAAGCAGGATGGTACCAAACAGTGCCAGCGCAATGCCGACGCCGCACAGGATGAAATACTTCCAGGCCGCTTCCAGCGACGCGGGCGTACGGTACAGCGAAACCAGCAGCACCGTGGCCAGCGTCGCCGCCTCCATCGCCACCCACAGGATACCCATGTTATTTGTGGTCAGCGCCAGGAACATCGCGCCGATGAATATCTGATAACTGCTGTGATACAGGCGCAACCGCTTGTCGTTGAGCTTGCCGTGCTCCTTCTCGATACGCATGTAGGGACGCGAAAACAGTGCCGTAGTGAATGCCACGAAGGCAGTCAGGGCGACCAGAAACACATTGAACGAATCAATGAAGAACCAGCCCTCGCCCACGATCATCGGGCCCTGGTCAACGATCCGGTAGGTGAGGAAGGCAGCCGCCAAGAGCGTCAGAAAGCTGAAAAACGCATTGATTTCCGGGGCATTTTTTCGAGAGCCCCATAGCCCGAGGAAAGTGCCGCCGGTCAGCGGAATGCCGAGTAGCCAGTAAATTTCCATCTCAGCGTTCTTTCAGTTTTTCCATGTGTTTCAGATCCAGAGAATCGAAGGCTTCTCGAATCTGGAAGAAGAAGATGCTCAAGACGATCACGCCCACCATCACGTCGAGCGCCACGCCAAGTTCCACCACCAACGGCATGCCATAAGTGGCGCTGGTGGCAGCGAAGAACAGACTGTTCTCGATCGCCAGAAAGCCGATCACTTGGGGAATCGCTTTTTTGCGCGTGATCATCATAAGAAAGCCAAGGAGTACGCACGCCAGGGCAATGCCCAGCGTCGAGCGCGTGACGGTACCGGAGAACTGCGAGATGGGCAGCGCCAGATTGAAAGCGAAAATCACTAGCACGATGCCGATCAGCATGGTCGTGGGAATGTTGATCATGGGCTCGACATCGCGGTCGACGTCGAGCTTTCTCACTGTGCGGTAGAAGAACCAAGGCATGGCAATCACCTTTAGGACCAGAGTGAGTGCGGCCGAGTAATACAGGTGGTGCTGGCCGGTAGCCCAAGCCACCAACGCCGCGGATGCCGCCAGCGCCATACCCTGCCAGGCAAAGAGGGTGATCAGTCCGACGATGCGGCGCTGCGACAACATGGCGAAGGAAATCAGCAACAGCAGGGCGGCCAGAAGATTGACGATCTGAAGGTGATAGGACGGAGCCATGTCAGACATCCAGCAGAAAATTGATCAGCATCCCCAACACCGCGAGCATGAAGGCTGTTCCGAGAAATTCGGGGGCGCGAAACAGTCGAACCTTGGCTGAAATCGTCTCGATGAACGCCAATAGCGCGCCACCGAGCAGCAGCTTTGCAATCATCGCCAACAACGCCAAGGGAAGCATATCGACGCGCCCCTGTTCCGCGATGCCCCAAGGCAGGAACAGCGCAATCCCGAGCGCCGAATAGGTAAATAGCTTCAAAGCCACCGCCCATTCGATCAGCGCCAGATGACGGGCCGAGTATTCGAGGATCATGGCCTCGTGAATCATCGTCAGCTCAAGATGCGTCGTGGGATTGTCCACCGGAATGCGCGCATTCTCGGCCACCGAAATCATCCAGAATGCCACGCCGGCGAACGCCAGGCTTGGATAGATGGCGAACTCTCGATGCGCCAGCGCCGCGACGATCACCGGCAACTCGGTGGAATGCGAGATCAGGCTGGCAGTAAAAAACACCATCAGTAGTGCCGGCTCGGCAAGGAAGGCCACCAACATTTCACGCCGCGCGCCGAGCGTGCCGAAGGAAGTGCCGACATCCATTGCTGCCAGCGCCAGGAATACCCGCGCCAGAGCAAAAATGCCGACCAGAGCGATAGCATCGGCTGCAGGCGAGAACGGCAGGTCGTTGGCAATGGTTGGTACGATGCCCGCTGCCAGCGCCATGCAGGAAAAGATCATGTAGGGCGCGAAGCGGAAAAGCGGCGAAGCATTGTGTGCAATGACCGCATCCTTGTGGAACAGCTTGCGCAATGTGCGATAGGGCTGGGTAATTGGCGGCGCGTTACGGCCCTGAAGCCAGGCGCGACACTGGTTAACCCAGCCCATGAGTAGCGGCGCCAGCAGGATGGCCAGCAGGGTCTGGGTAAATTGCAGAACAATGCCTGTGCTCATCGTGTAAAGACCAGAAGGAAGATCAGGGTGGCGAAGCTGTAGATCAGATACCACTGGATGCGCCCGTGTTGCAGCCTCCCCGCTTGATCAGACAACCAGCCGACAACACGCGCGATTGGCAAATACAGAATGAACCAGAGCTTGTCCAACGAAGCGCCCCGATAACGCGGCTGGCGGTCGAAGGGATCTGGGGTTTCACGCTCCACCTGCATGAACACTTCGAATATCTGTCGAATTGGCTGGCCAAAACCTTCGGCGCTGTCCTGCATGCGCGCATCCTGTTCCGGATAGCCGCAATCCCACGGATCACTGCGGCGCACCCGGCCGTGATAAATACGGCGTACCCAGAAGAAAGTGAGCAGCAACACGACGGCCACCACCGCGAAGAATATCAACGGCGCATAGCTTGCACGCTCCGCGGAAATCGGGGTAAGAAGCAGCCAGTTCCCGCTACCGGGCAGGGCTTGCCCAACCAGCATTCGCACTACAGGTTCGATCCAGGAGATGACCTGAGTGGGCAACAAACCGAGCAGCACGCATCCGGCGGCCAGCCACAGCATACCCAGCCGCCCCGCCCAATCGATGTCGTGTGCATGTTGCAGCGCCTGATCACGAGGTTGCCCGAGAAAGATGACGCCGTAGAACTTCACCATCACATAGGCAGACAGCGCCGCTGCCAGCGCCACGGTGGCAGCGGCCACCGGGATGACCATATTGAGATAGGGCTGGGAGAGCCCGGGAGTCAGCAGGAATGCCTGCAATAACAGCCATTCCGACACGAAGCCGTTCAATGGCGGCAGACCTGCAATCGCCAGCGCGCCGATAAGGGTCAGCCAGGCGGTCCACGGCATGAAACGCATCAGGCCGCCCAGGTATCCCATATGGCGCACGCCGGTGGCATGCAGTACGGAACCCGTGCCGACGAACAGCAGGCCCTTGAAGAATGCATGGTTGATGGCGTGATACAACAGCGCGGTCAGCGTCAGCGCGGCCAGCGCCCCCTTGCCATCGGTGTAGAAAATCAGCGTGAGGCCAAAAGCCGCGAGAATTACGCCAATGTTCTCGATCGATGACCAGGCCAGCAGCCGCTTCATGTCCGACTGTACTGCGGCAAAGATCACTCCATAGAGTGCCGTAATCAAGCCCAACGCCAACGCCAGCGTCCCCCACCACGCGACCTGAACATTGAGCAGATCAAAAGTCACCCGCAGCAGGCCATAGATGGCGGTCTTGAGCATCACGCCCGACATCAGTGCGGACACCGGCGAGGGTGCTGCGGGGTGCGCTTCCGGCAGCCAAACGTGCAACGGCACCAACCCCGCCTTGGCGCCGAAACCGAACAGTGCCAAAAGATAGACGACCGATGCCCAGAACGGCGTCAACTGGGCAAAGCGCATGGTGTCGAAGGTATAGTCGCCTTGGCCGCCCTGCAACACGCCGAAAGTCAGCAGCAAGGAAATAGCGCCGACATGCGCGATCAGCAGGTAGAGAAATCCTGCCCGGCGAATTTCGGGAATCTTGTGGTCGGTAGTGACAAGGAAGTAAGACGAAAGCGCCATGACCTCCCACGCCACCATGAAGGCATAGGCATCGTCAGCCAGCAGCACCATGGCCATGCCCGCCAGGAATAGGTGGTACCACAAAGAAAGCAGGGCCAGCGAGCCAGCGACCATGCTTTTGAAATAGCTGGACGCATATACCGTGACGCCGAACGCGGCGCTACCCAGCAGCACCATGAAAAATGCGGACAAGGCGTCCAGCCGCAGATGGAAGGGCAACTCGGGCAGGCCGATAGGCAGAATCATCGAGGAGGCGGGCGACATCAACCCAGCCACGCCCACCCCTGCAATACCGAGCGCGCCAAACGCGCCTAACGAAAACACCAACCCGCTCCGCAACCACTGCGAACCCTGCATCAGCAGCCCAACGAACCCTAGCGCCAGCCAGAACAGCACGAAACCCCAAGCCCATAGGACTGGTTCGCGAGGAAACAAAGAAAGTATTTCCATTATTTTGCTTGTATCGCCATCGCGCCGCTATCTACGCCCCCACAGGAGCGCCCCCCCTCAACTCGCTTCACCACGAAGCCGACCTGATTCCACAGAAAACGTCGTTCGTTACTTCCTCATCCCAAAAGCTCGAAATCGACGTTTTCAGGCGGTCGTTTGCACAGCGTGGTTCACCAACAAAATATTGTAACCGCTTTGTAACCGTTGACATGGTCGAGCAAGGCACTTCCCCCCCAGAAAATCGATTGTGGGATAATTATTCCCTAATATGCCTATATCCCGCAAATTTCAGTTGGCACTTCGCAGATTGCTACCCTTCCTTGCCTGGTGGCCACTGATCACGCGCACTAGTCTCCGTGACGATCTGCTGGCCGGGTTTACCGGCGCCCTGATCGTTCTGCCCCAAGGCGTAGCCTTTGCAACCATCGCCGGCCTGCCGCCTCAATACGGCCTGTACGCTGCGATGGTGCCAGCCATCGTGGCTGCGTTGTTCGGCTCCTCCTGGCACCTCGTATCGGGTCCGACTACCGCGATATCCATCGCGCTATACGCGGCGATCCATCATTTGGCCGAACCGGGCACACCGGAATATGTCGGACTGGTACTGACCCTCACGCTGCAAGTCGGCATTTTCCAATTGGCTCTGGGTTTGGCGCGCATGGGTGCGGTCGTGAACTTCATTTCGCACACGGTGGTGATCGGCTTCACCAGCGGCGCGGCAGTGCTGATCGCGGCAAGCCAGATTCGCAGCTTCTTCGGTATCGACATCCCGCGCGGCGTCCCGTTCTACGAGATCCTGCACCAGTTTTTTGTCCAGCTTGATCGCATCAACCCATGGGTCGCCGGAGTCGGTGTCGCCACGTTGATAGCCGGGATACTAACCAAGCGCTACTGGAAGAAATTTCCCTACATGATCGCTGCAATGCTGGTCGGCGGCGGTGTGGCCTACCTGCTCAACACCCTGATCGGTCAGGCCGAAACCGGCATCAAGACTGTCGGTGCGCTGCCTGCGGGGCTGCCACCACTCTCGCTGCCCGATTTCTCGTTTTCTGCATTGAAGAAAACCTTCGGCCCGGCACTGGTGATCACCATGCTGGCACTGACCGAAGCGGTGTCGATCGCGCGCGCCATTGCCGTGCGTTCCGAACAGCGCATCGATGGTAACCAGGAATTCATCGGCCAGGGGCTGTCCAACATTGTCGGCGCTTTCTTCTCCGGCTATGCCTCATCGGGATCTTTCAACCGCTCCGGCGTGAATTACGAAGCCGGCGCGCGCACCCCTCTGGCGACCGTATTCGCGTCGATTTTTCTGGTCATCATCCTGCTGGTGGTCGCACCACTCGCCGCTTATCTGCCAAACGCGGCGATGGCCGGCATCCTGTTCCTGGTAGCCTGGGGTCTGATCGACTTCCACCACATTGCGTCGATCTGGAAGACGAGCAAGTCGGAGTCGGTAATCCTCTGGGCCACCATCATCGGAACGCTGATGAACCTCGAGGCCGGCATTGTCACTGGCGTGCTGCTCTCGCTGTTGTTGTATCTCAATCGCACCTCCCGCCCCACTATCGAGCCGCTGGTACCGGTGACAGACGCCAGTGGCTACCATTTCGTAGACGCGCGGGGCAAGCCCGAGTGCCCGCAACTGCGCATCGTGCGCATCAATGGCTCGGCCTATTTCGGCGCAGTCGATCACATCCAGAATTCTCTGCAACAGATCGATGTCGACAACCCGCGGCAAAAATCGGTACTGATCGTCTCACTCGGCATGAATTTCATCGACGTCGCCGGTGCCGAAATGTTCGCCCGGGAAGCCCGGCGACGGCGGCGTCTGGGCGGCGGACTGTATTTCTATCGCATGAAGGATACTGCCTATCAATTGCTGCGCCAGGGCAATTACGTCCATGAAATAGGCGAAGGCGCCTTCTTCCCGGTCAAAACCAACCCGACCGATGCGGTTTACTGGACACTTGACCCCAACGTTTGTCGTAACTGCAAGTCGCGCATCTTCGCCAATTGCAACAGCGGCCGCCTGCCCGACGGCGACCGCCGGCTGCGCCTGATGCTGGCCGCCGACACCAGTGAGATGGCGGCCACCACGCGCGGTGTGGCAGTCGCACTGGCGCGCGAATTGGGCGTTCGTCTCGATATCGTCGCCGTCGGCACCGACGAAAGCGTCACTTCAAGCTTGGCAGCGGTACAAAACGAGGCTGCGGTGGCAGACGTGAACTGCGAGATAACGATTCGTCACGGCAACGATCCCGCCGTCGAGATCCGCTCCGCAGCGCTCGCGGCAAATACTCAATTGCTGGTGATCGGGCGACGGCTATATCCCGGGGCGACCGAAGTCGGCCCGGTAGCGCAACGCATCCTGGCAGCCGCACCCTGCGCGGTGCTGGTCGTGGCACCAGGCAGCCAACTCTGGTCCCGCCGGGTGCTGGTGGCTTTCGATGGCAGCGACGCGGCACGCAGTGCGACCGAACTGGCCGCCCAACTGGCAAAGCCACGCCTGTTGCCGATCACGCTCTTTTCCATCACCGATAGTTCAGGACAGTTGCCGCCCGAAATCGAGGACGCAGCGCAATTGTCGATTGCCGAATTGAAACTCGACGGTCTGACGGGAGATCTGTCCGGAGGCAACGGCAACATAGCCGAAGGCATCCTCAAGGCGGCACGCGATACCGGCGCCGACCTCATTGTTCTCTACCGCCACACGCGTGGCGGCTTGAGTCGCAAGCTGCTGGGCAGCGTCGGCGACGAGGTGATTCGCGGTGCCGAGGTGCCGGTGCTGCTGGTCGGGGAAACTGCGCAAACGGGCTTGGACGCTGCCGGCTAAAGGCTTCTCCGGAAGCCGCGCAGTCAAGTTTTGTCGATCCGATGCAACGGTATCAAAGGAACGACACGCACACCCTCAGCGCGCTGCTTTGATCGTATAAAAAAGATCATCGGCGCCACTCTCGCCCAATTCCTCGTATATCGCGGCAATCGCCAGTTCTTCCGTGGCAAACACCTTGTCCTGACCAATCATGTCGAACAGGCCGGTGGCGTGCATCACGTCCAGCACCTGTTTTTTCAACCCGCTGAAGACCAGGGTGGTGCCTATGCTGTGCAGGCGTTCGACCAGATGATGAATGACTTCCTCGCCGGATGCATCCAGTTGGTTGATCCCGTCTCCTACCACCAGCACGTATTTGGCATCGGGATGATTGGCTACCGCTTCGAGAACCGCATCTTCGAAATAGGCGACGTTGGCGAAGTACAGCGAACCGTCGAAGCGGATCGCCACCATGTGTTTGCTGGTCGGCAGATCCGGATTTACATGAATGTCGCGCAGGGTGCCATCCTTGTAGCGGCCGAGGATGGCGACGCGCGGCGACATGGTGCGATACAGATACAAACCGAGTGCCAATCCCGCCCCCACCATGATGCCGTTATCCAGATGCGGCGCGAAAGCCAGCGTGGCGAAAAAGGTCACCACCGCAGCGATGCCGTCATGTCTGCTGGCCTGCCACGCATGTTTGACCGCCTGGAAATTCACCAATCCGATCACCGCCATAATGATGATGGAAGCCAATACAGCCTGCGGCAGGTGATAAAGCAATGGGGTAAGAAAAATCAAAGCCACCAGCACGATCAGCGCGGTAATCACCGAACTCATGCCGGTTTTGGCCCCGGAATTCATGTTCACCGCGGAACGCGAGAATGACCCCGACACCGGGAAGGCTTGGGTGAAGCTGCCTACCACGTTGGCCAACCCCTGACCGATCAGTTCCTGGTTCGGGTCGAGCCGCTGCCTGGTCTTCGCGGCAATGGCCTTGGCAATCGAGATGGCTTCCATGAAGCCCACCAGTGAAATCACCAGCGCGGCAGACAGCAACGAACCCAGCGCATCCAGACTAAATGTGGGCATCTTGATGCTGGGCAGGCCCGCGGGAATCACCCCCACGACCTCGCCGCCGCCTACCAGCGTAAAACCGTTGGCACTAAGCTTGCGTAAGCGGTAGCGGGTCTCGTCCAGCGTCACCCCCTGTGGCGCCTGGTTCGCCCGGTAGATCGCCAGTGTCGCGCCACTCGCATCCGTGCTGCGGACCAACTGCAGGTGCCGCAACGCGGCCTTCTCCTTGGCAAAAGCATCTTCGGCCGCGTGTACTTCAATCCGCGCCAATCCCAATTCAGCCTCCATTTGCACGACTTGAACGCTTTCTTCACCGGAAGCTTTTCGGGCAGCCTTGAGCGCCGCCGATCTTTCCGCAATCTGCGTATTCAGATCATCCACACGCTTGGCGGCAGCCATGCTCTGCTGCACCACAGCGAGCAGTTCGGGGTCGGCGATTTGTTCAGGCGCGCCAGGCGCATTCCTCTCGAATCCGACAGCCCACGACAGCAACGTCGTCACCACTACCGCAATCAGTACACCGGGCAGCTTGGGCGCGTATTTCCTGATGCTCCACATAATGGCAATGGCCAGCACACCCATCGCCAGCGTCGGCATGTGAGTATCACCGATCAGTTTGATCACACCGACGATATCGTTGATGAAATGCTCGCTGCGCCCCATCGGCACGCCGAACAACTTCGACAGTTGCGATAGCGCAATAATGATGGCAGCCGCATTGGTAAAGCCGACGATGACCGGGTGCGACAGGAAATTGACGATTACCCCGAGTTTGAATACACCAAGCAGCAATTGAATGATGCCCACCAGCAGCGCCAGCATGATGGCCAGCGCGATGAACTGATCCGACCCCGGCGCCGCCAGCACCGCCAGTGACGAGGCGGTCAGCAGCGATACCACCGCCACGGGTCCGGTACCGAGCTGGTGCGAACTCCCCCAGAGAGCCGCCACCGCTACCGGCAGGAATGCCGCGTACAGACCATAATACGCAGGCAAACCGGCCAGTTGGGCATAGGCCATCGATTGCGGAATCAGCACCAGCGCCACAGTGATGCCTGCCATGAGGTCAGCTCGGAGCGCCTCCCCATTGAGAGGGAACCAGCTTAGAAACGGGAAAATTCTTTTCAAGAAGGCAGGCATGGTGTCATTCTGGTCAAGTTGAGTGCGTGAAGTATCAGATATTTATAATATTATCTCAAGCCATCCCTTGCTTTGACCACCCTACAGGACCGCACGCCAATTGACGGTTAATCATGATCCGGGCACGGCTTCCTGAAGAAATACCGGAGCCATATAAGCATTCTCTTAAAATAACACCAACGGGCTATCCCCTCCACCCGACGTGGGTATGGACTGAATTTGGTGATGCGTTCCTAATTGCGCGCCAGCAATTTAATTTTGTGATAGCTTAATCCGCTAAACAAATTTTTATTAACTCATGGGAGATGAACAATGAATTTTGACAAAGAACTGAATGCGCGCGGCCTGTCTTGCCCGCTGCCCATCGTGAAAACCAAGAAGGCGCTGGCCGACATGGCTACCGGCCAGGTGCTCAAGGTCATCGCGACCGATGTCGGCGCAGTGAAGGACATGCAGGCATTCGCCGACCAGACCGGCCACACCCTGGTTGCAACCGCCGAGGAAAATGGCGAATACATCTTCTTCATGAAGAAGAAATAAGCAATTTCTGAATTCGACACCAAAGGAAAATACATGACTACCAAGAAAATGGCGATTATCGCCACCAAAGGTACGCTGGATATGGCCTATCCGCCATTCATCTTGGCCTCGACCGC
>ENA-UOWG01001647-UOWG01001647.1-activated-sludge-metagenome-genome-assembly--contig:-NODE-1647-length-21359-cov-5.329891_pt1 | contig 21359 bp, 23 predicted proteins | sample MGYA00238147_ERZ761563 | MGnify/ENA primary metagenome ERZ761563 (study PRJEB28884, sample SAMN05720216) | anaerobic digester metagenome | isolation source: active sludge of municipal... | reverse complement strand
TCACCAGGAAACGCAAATTATGGGAGATTCAGAAAAAAGGAAAAAAACGCTTAAAGCAATTTGGTAACGTCGAAATTCCCCAAGAGGCGTTTTTGGAAGTATTAAAAATATAAACAAAGGATAGAATATGCCAAAAGAAATTAAGAAAAAATCAGCGGCAAGGGAATGGATCGAATCAATCGTAATAGCGATTATTTTAGCCATGTTCATCAGGACTTTTATTGTCCAGGCGTTCAAGATTCCCACCGGTTCAATGCGCCCGACGCTATTAGAAGGAGATAGGATTTTAGTAAATAAATTTATCTATGGGGCTAAAATTCCTTTTACGAAAATACGCCTTCCTAAATTCAGGGACCCTAAGCGTTTGGATGTTGTAGTTTTTATCTATCCCGAAGATAAAAAAAGGGATTTTATCAAGCGTCTTATCGCCAAAGGCGGAGAAACTGTTGAACTGAAAAACGGCGAGATTTTTGTAGATGGCAAGAAGCTTGACGATTCTTTGGTAAGAAAGATCTACTACTACAATCGCGGTGATTTTGGCGAAGAGGGGAAGACTATTAAAGTCCCTGAAAATAGCTATTTTGTTTTAGGGGATAATTCTGTCTCCAGCCGAGATAGCCGCTATTGGGGTTTTGTCGATAAGAATTTAGTCCTGGGTAATGCGATATTGATTTACTGGCCGCTAAATCGTATCAGATTAATTAAATAGCTTCAAAAAATTGACATTGATAAAGAAAGATATTATAATTTGACGACAAGGAGGGGAGCATGAAGATTTGTGTTGTAGTTTTGGTTTTGGCAGCTGTAGCATTGGTTGGTTGTTCATCAACCCAAAAGGGAGCGGTGCTCGGTGGTGGTGCCGGAGCAGGTCTAGGTGCAATTATAGGACATCAATCAGGACATACCGGAGAAGGCGCAGCTATAGGAGCGGCGGTAGGGGGTATTTCTGGCGCACTTATCGGCGAGAAGATGGATAAGAAATTCTGTCCAGTTTGCGGAAAAAGATATCCGGCGAGCGCAGAATTCTGTGCTGATGACGGTACGAAACTAGAAACGATTAAAGAATAAATGTCTTTAAGTTTCGCAAATAAAGTTACGATTTTTAGGATTATTTCAGTTCCGGTTTTTATCGCTTCTGTCCTTTACTATAATCCTCAGAGAGATATTTTGAGATTTATCTCTCTGGGGATTTTCTCTTTGGCGGTTTTATCTGATGTGATCGACGGATATATCGCAAGGCGCTGGAGAGAAAAGACCAAGGCAGGGGCGATACTCGATCCGATAGCCGATAAATTGCTTCTTATCAGCGCGTTTATCTGCTTGTATCTGGTGGCAGATAAATTCCCTGTGGGTTTGAAGTTCCCGCTTTGGTTTGTTTTAGTAGTTGTCAGCCGCGACGCAATTATCCTATTGGGAGCGGGGATAATTTATGCCATCCAGGGCGATCTGGAAGTTGTTCCGACTAAATGGGGGAAGGCGACGACGTTTTTTCAGGTTTTATCCGTTATGGGTCTTTTTTTACAATTTGAATTTTCTTTTTTGATATGGTGTCTGACCGTTATATTTACGGTTATATCCGGTATCGGATATTTACGAAGAGGTGTAAAGATTCTCAATGTTAGCGGCGCTTAAAATAATTCTGGGAATAATAATAAGTTATCTTCTAGGGTCGATTCCTTCCGCCTATATTATCGCTAATATTTTCTCGAAGGTCGATATCCGTAAGCATGGCTCGGGAAATGTGGGCGCTACAAATGTATTCAGGGTCCTTGGAAAATTGCCGGGCATTTTAGTTCTGATTTTCGATATCGCCAAGGGATTATTAGCGGTTGTCTATCTCCCAGATTTACTGGGACTACCGGAAGATATTTATCGGGCTTTATTTGGTTTGCTGGCGGTGGTAGGCCACATCTGGACTGTATTTTTACATTTTAAAGGCGGCAAAGGAGTGGCGACTAGCCTCGGAGTCATGTTCGGTTTAGCAATAAAGATTACTTCCTTAAGAATAGTGCTTGCCTTGGCTCTGTCCAGCTGGGTAGCTATATTCCTTATCGGCGGTTTTGTGTCTTTGGCGTCGATCTTGACCGTACTTTTTGTTCCTATTTACATGCTTATTTTTAACCAGTCATTAGAAATAGTGCTTCTTGGAATCATTCTCTGCATAATTATCGTCTATAAGCATACCTCCAATATTAATAGGTTGCTTAGAGGAGAAGAGTCGCGTTTTAATATCCTGCCTTTTAAAAGAAAACGCTTTCTCTAAAACCCCTTGGAACTATTGATTTTATGACTTTTTCCCTTTATACTTAAGGTAGAAAAAGTTTTTTAATGGTTATTTTCTAAAGACTTTTAAAAAGATTTGAAGTTTAAGAATCGTCCCCACCAGCCATAGAAGAGGGGCAGCTGGGCTATCAGATGGTTAAGTCTTAAGAGGATGAACCGATAGCCCAGCTTTATTAGGTGAGGAAATAAGCAATGGGAGAAATAGAAATGAGAGAACTGCTTTTAAAAAATCTTACTTCCATAAATAAAAAAAGAAAGATACTTTCTCTGTCTGAGGCTTTCAACAAGGACGGAGTCTTGACTCGGGTTAATAGAAGCTTTATTTATCTGGTAAGAGAAGTTACCGGAGCAGGCGAGATCGCCGAGAAGCCGGAGTTTTTCATTTATAAAATACATGATTCAAAACTAAGAGTGGAGAAATTTCTTTTTAAGATAAAGGGTAATTTCTACGTCAGTTGCAACCAGAAAATGTATCTTGTTGTATATTGCCATTCATTAAGGATAGCCCTTAGCGAAGAGGCGCACGAAATATTGTCGTAAGGTTTAATCAGAGTCTATTCGGTTTACGGTAGAGAAAAAAACGAACTTTGAGCCGATACCGGTCGTAATGCCGATGCGGTAAATGATAATAGAATATTAAGCTTTAACTGATCTAAACAAGCTATTGATAATGGGCGGCTGCCACAGAATGTGGCAGCCGCCCATTTTATTTCCCCGCCTATCGGTCTCTCGTCAGCATATTATATTGACACCACGGCGGTTTTGTGTTAATTTAATCAAAAATGATTAAGGATAATATCGCGCGTATCAAAGAAAGAATTTATCTTGCCGCCAAAAAAGTCTCTCGTTCTTCCGACGAGATCACTATAGTCGCAGTGACAAAAGGTGTTATCCCTGAAAAAATTATTGAGGCCGTAAATTCCGGTATTAAACATATCGGAGAGAACCGCATACAGGAAGCTGAAGATAAGTATCTGCGGCTAAAGGGATTATGTAAAGAATCAGGAGTAAAATGGCATATGATTGGCCATCTGCAGACTAATAAAGTGAAAAAAGCCTTGGAAATGTTTGATATGATTCAATCAGTGGATAGCTTGCGTTTGGCAGAAAAGATTAATTCCGATGCTAGCATGAATAATAGGGTTGTTGATATATTGGTTGAAGTAAACACTTCCGGCGAAGCATCAAAATCTGGCATAGAAAACGACAAAGCTTTTGAATTGATGGATAAAATTTCAGCTTTAGAAAATATTCGGATTTCAGGGCTGATGACAGTTGGTCCTCTTACTTCTGACGAGAACAGAATAAGGCAGGCTTTCGCCAGTCTAAGGAAACTTAAAGAGCAAGCCGCTAAAAATTATTCTTTTTCCAATATCAAAATGAATTATCTTTCCATGGGGATGACCGACGATTACGAGATCGCTATAGAGGAAGGTTCTAATATGCTTAGGCTGGGGAGGGCGGTATTCTCTAATGTACAATAAAATCGGAATAATCGGTTGCGGGAATATGGGCAGGGCAATCTTTGAGAGATTGAAGGATGATTATTCTCTTTTAGTTTTTGATAAGGATTCTGTCAAGACCAGAGATCTATCCAGCGGGAATGTCGCAAAAAACATTGCTGATTTACTCAATAAATCAGAGGCAGTAATTTTAGCCATAAAACCGCAAGATTTTGAGAGTTCATTGAAGGAATTGAAAGATGATATAGATAACAAGCTGGTTATTTCGATCGCCGCAGGAATAACCATGGAATATATCCAAAAGATTTTAGGCAAAGTCAAAGTAATAAGAGTCATGCCGAATATGCCGGCTAAAATCGGCAAAGGCATGAGCTGTCTGGCTAAAGGAAAATTTGCCTCCGATGAAGATTTGGATTTTGCCAAATTTGTTTTTGATCAATTAGGAGAGACTTTGATATTGAAGGAAGATATGATCGATGCGGCAACGGCGATTTCCGGCAGTGGTCCGGGATATTTTTATGATTTATCCGAAGGTAAAGACCTTAAAGAAATAAAAGATTATGAACAGGATTTTGTCACAAAACTTATATCTTCGGCGGAAAGTATCGGTTTTTCTAAGCTTGAGGCAGAGGTTTTAGCTAAGGTTACTGCCGAGGGGAGCATCGCATATCTTGAAAAGGCAAAACTTTCGCCGCAAGAAGCGAAAAAACAAGTTGTTTCAAAGGGCGGCACTACCGAAGCAGCTTTGGAAGTTTTGCATAAAGGCGGATCTTTAGAAGCGGCGGTCAAGGCAGCTTTAAAACGGGCGAAAGAATTATCCAAGAAAGGTTAATCAATGGCAAAAATCGGAATAATCGGCGGCAGTGGGCTTTATCAGATTGAAGGTTTGAAGAATGTCAAAGAAGTCGCAATCAAAACCCCCTTTGGCGATCCCTCTGATAAATTTGTAATCGGAAAACTAGCAGATACAGAAGTTGCATTCTTGCCTCGTCACGGCAAGGGCCATCGTATTTCGCCGTCAGAATTGAATTTCCGGGCGAATATCTTCGGCATGAAAAAACTCGGAGTAGAGCAGATTATTTCGGTTACGGCCTGCGGAAGCCTCAAGGAAGAACTCAAGCCTTTGGATTTCGTGATTCCCGACCAATTTGTCGACAGGACAAATAAAGCCAGGCAAGACAGTTTTTTCACTGGTGGTATTGTCGCCCACGTTGTCTTCGCCGATCCGATATGCAAGGATCTGGCTACTGCGTTATATTCTGCGACAAGAGAATTAGGTATCAAAGCCCATTTTGGCGGCACCTATCTTAATATGGAAGGTCCGGCATTTTCCACTCGCGCCGAATCCGAGCTTTATCGCAAATGGGGAATGGATATAATTGGTATGACAAATCTTGCAGAAGCAAAATTGGCCAGGGAAGCGGAAATCTGTTATGCCACCTTGGCTGCAGTTACAGATTTTGATTGCTGGCATCAGACCGAAGAAGATGTATCTATCGATATGGTCATCCAGAATCTTCAGAAAAATATCGAGAATGCCAAGAAGATTTTGCAGTTAACTATTCCTCGGCTGGATAAACCAAGGACCTGCGAGTGCAAAGACGCGATGAAGTTTGCTGTAGTTACTGCAAAAGATATGATTCCTGCCAAAGTCAAAAAGGACCTTTCTTTGATTATTGGCAAATATATAAAATAATATGAAATTATTAGCTCTAGGTACAGTTGCTTTAGATACGGTGAAAACTCCGTCAGGAAAAAGATGCGACATCCTCGGAGGATCGGCTACGCATTTTGCTTTAGCCGCAAGATTCTTTTGTGATGTTAATTTGGTTTCAGTAATAGGCGAGGATTTTCCTAGTAAACATTTAGATTTCTTGCGCAAGAAAGGCGTGGATGTCTCTTCGATCAGGAGGCAGCCGGGGGCAAGCTTCAGGTGGAGCGGAGAATATAGGGGAGATTTAAACGCAGCCATTACTTTAAAGACGATTTTGGGAGTATTGAGTGAGTTTTCTCCGAGGATTAACCCTGGGCAGCGCAAAATCAGTAATGTTTTCTTGGCCAATGTCGATCCTGATATCCAGCTGAGGCTTCTAGAAACTATAAAATCACCACGCTTGGTGGCCTTGGATACCATGAATTATTGGATAGACACTAAAAGGCAGTCGCTTTTTAAGATTTTAAAAAAGTCAGACATATTTTTGGCTAATGATGCCGAAGCCAGGGCAATTTCCGGGGAAAGGTATTTGATAAATGCCGCCAAGTCACTAAAGAGACTTGGCCCAGAGATAGTCTTGATAAAAAAGGGAGAGCATGGCGTCATTGCCTATTTCGACAATACGATATTTTCTCTTCCGGCATACCCGGTAGACAACCTGGTTGACCCAACCGGCGCAGGCGATTCTTTTGCCGGAGGTTTTATCGGCTACCTGGCCAAGGCCAAGAAAATAAACAAAAATACGCTTAAGAAAGCGATTTGTTATGGTACAATTATTGCCTCGTTTAATGTCGAAGGATTCGGAGTAGAGCGGACATCGCGACTTACCTTGAAAGAAGTTAACCAGAGAGTAAGAAATTTTAAAAAATTAATGCACTTTAAATAATATGGATTACCGAGAGACCTTAAATCTACCCAAGACAGATTTTCCCATGAAGGCCAATCTTGCCCAAAAGGAGCCGTCTATTTTAGCCGAATGGGAAAAACAGGATATCTATGGCCTGATCAGAAAAAAATATCAAGGCAAGCCAAAATATATACTGCACGACGGACCGCCCTATGCCAACGGTGACATTCACCTTGGTCATGCCTTAAATAAGACTTTAAAGGACATTATTGTCAAATATAAGACTATGCAAGGTTTTGATGCTCCGTATATTCCCGGATGGGATTGCCATGGCCTACCGGTAGAACATCAGCTACTTAAAGAATTAGGAATCCATAAATCACAGATTCCGCAAGTGGAGTTTCGCAAGAAAGCCCACGATTATGCCATGCGCTACGTGGGTATCCAGAAGGAGCAATTTAAACGCTTGGGAGTTTTTGGCGACTGGCAGAATCCCTACCTTACCCTAAATCATGAATACGAATATTGGATTGTGAAATCCTTTGCCGATTTGGTAAAAAAGGGATATATCTATCGTGGCCTAAAACCCGTCAACTGGTGTTATAAATGCGAGACGGCATTAGCCGAGGCAGAAGTAGAATACGAAAATCATTCTTCGCCGTCCATATACATCAAGTTTAAAGTAAATAATCCCGAGCATATTGATGTTAGCTTAAAGAATAAAAACGTATTTTTAGTCGTTTGGACCACAACTCCCTGGACATTGGTCGCCAACGTCGCAGTGGCCGCCCATCCGCACTATAAATATTCTTTAGTCGAAGTTGCCGGTGAGATTTTGATCCTTGAGAATAGCCTGGCAATTTCAGTTTTAGAAAAGTGCAATCTTAAAGATTATAAAGTAATCCAGGAAGTTTTCGGCAAGAATTTAGAAGGCACATCTTACGTTCATCCTTTAGGATTAAGGCAGGATTGCAAAGTGGTTTTGGCGGATTATGTCACTAAAGAGGAAGGAACGGGTTTAGTGCATACCGCGCCCGGCCATGGACAGGAAGATCATGTGACCGGACAGAGATACAATCTGGAAGTAGTCATGCCGGTTGACGACAAAGGCAAATTTACTTCCTATGCCCAGGATTTGCAAGGCTTGCATGTTTTTGATGCTAACGACAGGATTATCGCTCGCCTGCAGGAAAAAGGAATTTTACTTTTAGCGGAAAAATTAAGCCATGCTTATCCTCATTGTTGGCGCTGCAAGAGCCCGATTATCTTTCGCGCCACCGAGCAATGGTTTATGAAAATCGACCACAAAAACTTGCGTAGTAAATTAATTAATGCAGTCCAGAGATCAATCAGATGGATTCCTGCTGCCGGTATGGAAAGAATTGCGGCCATGATTGAATTGAGGCCGGATTGGTGTCTTTCCCGTCAGAGATACTGGGGCGTACCGATTCCGGCGATAAAATGCCGCGATTGCGGAAAATGGATTTTGGATGAAAATATCGTGAGCCGTTTCGCGGAGATAGTTTTAAAAGAAGGGACCGATTCCTGGTTTGCTAAAAATTTAAATGAATTATTGCCGCCCAATTATCAATGTTCGAATTGCAAAACTAGCAATTTCGAAAAAGGCGTGGATATTGTCGATGTCTGGTTTGATTCGGGCGTAAGCCATCAGGCGGTGTTAAAGCCGATAAATGCGCTGCCCGCAGACCTTTATCTGGAAGGTTCAGACCAGCACAGAGGATGGTTCCAGTCTTCGTTAATTCCATCTATGGCTATAGACGAGAGGCCGCCGTTTAAGGCAGTGCTTACTCACGGATTTACTGTTGACAGCGATGGCCGCAAGATGTCAAAATCTTTAGGAAATGTCGTCTCGCCGCACGATGTGATGAAAGATTACGGCGCTGACATCTTAAGGCTGTGGGTGGCATCCAGCGATTACGCCGAAGATATCAGGGTTTCCAAAGAGATACTTTTGCGTCTTATTGAAGCGTACAGAAAAATCCGAAATACCATAAGATTCCTCCTGGGGAACTTATACGATTTTGATCCAGATAAGGATAAAATACCTTATGGAGATTTACTGGATATAGATAAATGGTGCTTGAATAAATTGGCGTTAATGTTATCCCAGGTTGAAGAGGCTTATGGATTGAAAAATAAAGAGGAGTTCAATTTTGCTAAGGCATACCGTCTGATTTATAGTTTCTGCAACGAAGATCTTTCGGCAGTCTATCTAGATATCTTAAAGGATAGGCTTTATACCTTTGCCAAAAAGTCGGTTGCCCGTCGGGCAGCACAGACCGTCATGTATGAAGTCTTGAATGTCTTGGTGAGGATTTTGGCTCCGATTTTGGCCTTTAGCGCGGAAGAAATTTTCAAAACTATGCCAAAATCTAAAGAAGATATGGATAAGGCAAGCGTACATTTGTTGGATTGGCCGACATTAAATCGCGAGTGGCAGAATAAAAATATGGAGGAGCTTTTTAAAGACTTAGTTAGTTTAAGGCCGATAGTGCTTAAGAAGCTAGAGGATTACAGAAGTGCTGGTAATATAGGAAGTTCGCTGGAAGCCCAGATAATAATCAGCACGGATAATCCAAAATGGCTCAAATACTTAACTCAGATGCAGAGGCAACTAAATGCTTTCTTTATCGTATCCGATGTGCAAGTGTTAAGCGTTAAAAAATTAAATAAAGACTTGACGGAAAATGGTTTTTCTGGTTTATTTATTGAGGTCAAAAAGGCTACTGGCAATAAATGCTTGCGCTGTTGGAACTATTCTGATACAGTAGGGAGAGACATAACCCACACTGCGTTATGTTCAAGATGTATCGAAGCAATTAGCGGAGGTCAGCAATGAAGGGCAAGATAACCAAGAAAGATCTTAAAGTTTACAAAAAAATACTTACTGATTTAAGGGACGAAATCATAGACCAGATAAAACATATTTCTGAGGATACCAAAAAGTCCCAGAGGGATGCTTCGGGGGATATATCAGGGTATTCATTCCATATGGCCGATGTAGCCACCGATACATATGATAGAGAATTTTCTTTAGGCCTGGCTTCCAATGACAGGCAGCTTCTTTACGATATAGATGATGCTATCAAGAAACTAGAAGATGGTAAATTCGGTTCCTGTGAAGAATGCGGCAAGCCAATCACTAAATCTCGACTAAAAGCCATTCCTTATACAAAGTTATGCCTAGGTTGTCAAAAGAAACTGGAAAGATAATCTAGCAGGAACATTAATCCTGTCGCTTTACATTACATGTTAAACATAATAGTTTTTATTTTAATTCTAATAGTTGACCAGGTTTCAAAGGGCATTATTTTTAGTAATTTTTATTTGGGTCAGTCGGTTCCGGTAATACCGAATATATTCCATCTTACCTTGGTTTATAACACCGGGATAGCTTTTGGCCTGTTTAAGAATCAGACACTTTTATTTAGCGCAGTCTCTTTTTTTGTTATCGCATTGATAATTTTGAGCATCTTAGATCAACGAAAAAGAAAAGATGTGAGCCACCTGGAGATTTTTGCGTTGTATTTAATTCTATCAGGTGCCATTGGTAATCTCGTCGATAGGTTCCGTCTTGGTTTCGTTGTGGATTTCTTGGATTTTCGCGTCTGGCCGGTGTTCAATGTTGCCGATTCGGCAATTACGATTGGGGTAATTTTAATCTTAATAAGATGTATCCGATCCTTTTACAAATAGGCCCGCTGAGAATATATTCTTACGGATTGATGATTGCCATAGCTTTCTTGGTGTGCATTTTTCTTGCCAGGAGAGATGCGCGCCGCTATGATTTGGATCCCGATAAGATTTATGATTTGTCTTTTTTTGTTCTTGTGAGTGGGATAATCGGCGGCAGAATCCTGTATGTAATCCTGAATTTGCCGTATTATCTGGAGAACCCCTTAGAAATAATAATGCTTCATCATGGAGGATTGGTTTGGTTTGGGGCGTTCGGTTTTGCGCTTGCGGGAGGGGTCGTATTCTTAAAGAAAAATAATCTGCCCATACTTAAAACCTTAGATTTTTTTGCTCCTTATGTAGCACTAGGCCATGCTATTGGAAGAATCGGTTGCTTTCTAAATGGCTGTTGTTATGGCAGGCCGGCAAAATGGGGCATATATTTTCCTGCTCATCAAGAAAAGTTAATTCCTACACAGCTTATTGAGTCATTTTTGCTATTCATGGTGTTCAGCGTGCTTCTTGCCTTAAGAGAAAAGAAGCATAAGAGGGGGACGGTATTCTTTTTATACCTGGCTTCATATTCATTCATACGTTTTGCCGTTGAATTCTTAAGAGCTGATTCTCCTCGAGAATTATTTGGCTTGACTATATTTCAGATAATAGCGATACTTCTGTTTTTTGGTTCAATTTATGCAATCCTATACCTTAAAAGTCGAAGATAAATCTCAGGGGCAAAGACTGGATTTATTTTTAGCAGGAAATTTCAAGGAGCAGTTTTCCCGCCGTTTCTTGCAGCAGATAATAACTGACGGCCGTGTCCTTATCAACGGTAAAAAAGTAAAAGCCCACCAGAAATTAAAAATCGATGATGAGGTGCGTATAGATATTCCCCCCGAAGAGAAGACCGACATCAAGCCTCAGGATATCCCCTTGGATATAGTTTACGAAGACAAAGATCTGTTGGTGGTAAATAAGCCTTACGGGATGGTGGTTCATCCAGCGCCAGGGAATTATTCTAATACTTTAGTTAACGCGCTTGTTCATCACTGCGAAAAACTTTCCGATATCAACCAATCGCACCGTCCCGGCATAGTGCATCGCCTGGATAAGGATACATCAGGGCTTCTGTTGGTTGCAAAGAATAATCAGTCGCACATGAATTTGGCCAAGCAATTTCAGGATCACAGCATAAAAAGAAAATATGTCGCCTTGGTTCACGGCGAAGTTGAATTTGACGAAGGCGCGATAGAAGCTCCGGTGGGAAGGCATCCCAGGACAAGAGAAAAGATGGCCGTGACTTTCAAGCAATCCAAAGAAGCTAAAACCATCTACCGCGTGATAAAAAGAAAAAAAGGGATTAGTTTGTTAGAGCTTTTTCCCCAGACTGGAAGAACTCATCAGTTAAGGGTGCATCTGGCTTATTTGGGGCACCCAATTTTAGGGGACAGAAAATACGGCAAGGCCAACGACCAATGTCGCCTAGCCTTACATGCCAAGAGCATAGGTTTTGTTCATCCCCGCACCAAAAAGAACATGCTGTTCGAATCCGACCTGCCTGTAGAATTCAAAAATATATTGCAAGAATAAACTTGTTTTTATAAAATAAATTGTATATAATATATTTCAATAAACTTAAGAAGAATAGAAGGAGGCGGTTTTCATGAACATAAGAGCCAAAACAGTTACGCCAATTTTAATAGCCTTGATTGCAGTATTGCTTGTTTTAACCATGTCATCATTAATGTTTCTTAAAAAGGAAAAAGACTCAAAAGCCGCTGTTGAAAAAAGATTAGAGCAGACAGAAAAGATGGTCCAGACCTTACAGACGAAACTCGATGAGTCAAATAAATTGGTGCTGCAGCTCAATGAATCAATAAAAGAATCGGATGCAAAAATGGTCAATCTTAACCAGGAGATGGCTCAGGCCAGAGAAGGTGCAACTTCTTTGCTATCCGAGCGTGATGGCCTCAAAGTGGAGCTAGAAGCTCTCAAGGCATCAAAAGAAGAAGTATTGGGCAAATTGACTAGTGCCCAGAAAGAATTGGAAGATATTCAAGCAAAACTAAATACCGTCACACAGGAAAAAGAGGCTTTAGCTAAAAAACTTAAAGACTTGGAAGCCGCTGGCGTTCAACTAGACAAGATTGTCGTCAGCTATTCAGAATCTTCCGAAGGTCAGGTTATGACGGTAAATAAAGAATATAATTTTGTTGTTACCAACCTCGGTCAAAGAGATAATATTCAAGTTGGCCAGCCACTTTACCTGTATCAAGGCGATAAGCTCGTCGGAGAATTAAAGGTAGAAAAAGTTGAAAACGCGATGTCAGTGGCTACGCCCCAAGGTCCGGATATCATCTCTGTCGTCAAGGAAGGCGATATAGTAAAGACGAAGAAATGAAGCTTTTTATTTGGCCCTCCTCCTGCTTAAGAGGGAAGATGATACCCCCGCCATCAAAATCTTACAGCATAAGAGCCTTTATCGTCGCATCCTTAGGAACAAAATCCCTGATAGCTAATCCTTCTTTAAGCGATGATGTAAAAGCGGCAATTAGTTGCTGCAAGAATCTGGGCGCCAGTATAAAGAAAATAAGAAATAATATTTGGCAGGTCGAAGGCGTCAAAGGAAAAATTAATTTTCCTAAAGTCTTAAATACTAAAGAATCCGGAACAACTTTACGCTTCTTGATTTCATTGGCGGCACTTTCCTCAGGAAAAATGATCATCAACGCCGAGGGGACATTAAGATCAAGGCCCAACAAGCCTTTGATTTCTGTCTTGAGGAAAATGTCTGCACAAATAAAAGGAAGCGGTAAGACAGAAACTGTCCCGATTTTTATTAATAGAGGAGGGCTTAAGCCGGGAAGAATTAAAATTGACGGGACATTAAGCTCTCAATTCATTTCGTCTCTATTGATCACTGCCCCACTATTAAATGGCAATTCAGTAATCGAAGTAGTTGGCGATTATTTAGTCTCCGCGCCGTATATTGATATGACCGTATCAGTTCTTAAGCTTGCAGGGATAAAAATTAAAAAAAGAAATATACGTACTTATGAAATAAAAGGTCGACAAAGATACGGCGGATTAAAGACTTTTAAAGTTCCGGTTGATTATGGTTTGAGCGGCTTTTTGATGGCTGCAGCCAGCTTGATTAAATCAGATGTAATCTTAGAGATAGCAAAGGATAATCTTGTCCAAGCAGACAAAAAGATCGTTGTATTATTAAAGAGGATGGGCATTAAGCTAAATATCTCTAATCAAGCTGTCAGAATAAAAGGCCCTCAACGAATTAAAGGCGGAGATTTTGATTGTTCTGACTGCCCGGATTTGGTTCCGGTCTTGGGCATATTGGCATTATTTGGTAACAAGCCAAGTCGCTTCTATGGAATCGGCCATTTACATGCTAAAGAGTCGGATAGGATAAGTGATTTCGCAAAAGAACTGATTAAATTAGGTGCAAAAGTCCAAGAATCCCAAGATGAAATGACAATTCTTCCGATTAAGAGCATAAGAAGTGGCTGCATGCTTGACCCCCATAAAGACCATAGGTTGGCTATGGCGTTTGCTATATTAGGCCTGAAAACATCCCTAGCTATCCGGGATATACAATGCATAAGTAAATCCTACCCAGGTTTCCTGCAAGACCTAAAAAAGCTGGGAGCTAACCTTAGGGTTGCCTAGCCCAGATTGGTAAATTACTCCAAAGTTCAACTTAAGCAACAAATTAAGCCCTATAGAGGGCATTTTTACAGAGCAAAAACTATTTGACAGACAATAAGTTTTGATATATTATGATGAAACCAACCAAAGGAGATAAAATGGGCAAATTCATTGATTATTTGAAGAAGACTTTTGACTTTATTCTTGGTCTTTTTTCCAATGACATGGGTATTGACCTGGGTACTGCGACCACCCTTGTTTATGTCAAGGGCGAGGGGGTAGTTTTATGCGAACCTTCGGTTGTCGCAATCCAAAAGGATACCACAAACGTTTTGGCCGTTGGTGAAGAGGCGAAGCGCATGCTCGGACGTACCCCCGGTAACATTGTTGCCATCAGACCGATGAAAGACGGGGCCATTGCTGATTTTGAAATCACTGAAGCGATGCTTCGCTATTTTATAAAGAAGGTGCATAGGCGTAAAGTTTTAGTGAGGCCGAGAATTGTCATCGCTATACCTTCAGGAATTACCGAAGTTGAAAAAAGAGCAGTAAGAGATTCCGCGGAAAGAGCAGGAGCGAGAGCAGTTTTTCTGATTGAAGAACCAATGGCTGCAGCAATCGGAACGGGCTTACCCATAGTTGAACCTGCAGGCAATATGATTGTTGATATCGGTGGCGGAACCACAGAAATGGCGGTTATTTCTTTAGCAGGAATCGTATTTTCTAAATCAATTAATATTGCAGGCGATGAAATGGATGTTGCAATCATCGAACATATAAAGAAAACTTATAATTTAATGATCGGGGAAAGAACATCCGAAGAAATCAAGATAAGGGTTGGTTCTGCGTATCCGTTGGATGAAGAACTGACCATGGAAGTAAAAGGAAGAGATCTGGTTTCTGGTTTGCCTAAAATGGTTGTAATTTCATCTTCGGAAGTAAGGGAGGCTTTGCAGGAACCGATAAGAGCGATACTTGATGCTGCGAAAATTACTCTAGAAAGAACCCCTCCTGAGTTATCGGCTGATTTAATTGAGCGTGGCATAGTTTTGGCCGGAGGAGGTTCTCTGCTTCGCGGTCTAGATAAATTAATTTCTGAAGAAACTGGTTTACCGGTGCATATTGCCGAAGATCCGCTAACTGCGGTTGCTTTGGGGACGGGAAAAGTTTTGGACGAAATTAAATATTTGAAAAAAGTCACCGTCACCAAAAAAATAGAATAGCTAACCATTCTTACTTTAAATAAATGTGATAAGATTTAAGAAAAAATTCTTAGTTCCTTCTGTTGTTTCCATCCTTATCATTATCCTTTTTTTCTTGCAGCCCGCCGCAATATTAAGTCTCAAAAAAGGTTTAGCCGATGTATTTCTGTTGCCTCTAAAACTTACCCATAGTATTTTTAATGAAATAAAGCTGATTGTTTCCTACCGCAAACTTTATCGGGAAAATCTATTTTTGAACAAAGAGATAGCTCCTTTGCACCAGCAACTTTCTGCATACGAAGAAGTCTTCAGGGAAAATGAAAGATTAAATAGGTTATTGTCTTTTAAGAGTAAAACCACTTTTTCTACTAAAGCCGCCCAGGTAATCGGGCGTGATCCTTCCAACTGGCTTTCAATTTTAATTATTAATAAAGGCAAAAGAGACGGCTTGGAAAACGGAATGCCGGTGATAAGTGATGTCAGTTTAGTAGGAAAAATTATCGAGGTAAGCAAGGATAGCAGCAGAGTCCTTTTAATTAATGATCCGAATTTTAAGGCGGCTGCCCTAATCCAGGATAGCCGGGACGAGGGCATTGTATCGGGTAGTATAGGCGGAAGTTGTAAAATGTACTTTCTATCGTTAGATACCGATGTAAAAGATAACGATATTGTAGTAACTTCCGGCCTAGGAGACGTTTTTCCCAAAGGCTTGCTTATTGGGCGAGTAATAGATGTTGATTTAGACTCTACGGGCCTTATGAAAAATTGCTCTATAAAACCCGCAACAAATTTATCTAGGCTAGAAGAGGTTCTGGTTATATTAAATTAAATATGCTCAAGAAATATTTTATTTTGGCGGCAATAATTTTTGTAGCAGTTTTCTTGGAATTAAATTATCCCAGGTTCTTAAGTTTATTTGGAATCCGCCCGGATTTTTTTATTATTTTTGTCGTCTATTTTAATCTGCATCTAAAAAGAAAAAATGCAATTTTATTTTCTGGACTTTTGGGTTTGATAAAAGATATTCTTAGTTTCGCAAGGTTCGGAACCAATGCAGTTTCTTTTATGATCTGCAGCCTCGCGATCGATAAAATCAAATCATCGGTCTATCAGGATGAATTCGAAAAATTCCTCCAGCTTGCCTTGGTTTTTTTAATCAGCCTCTTGAATTCATTGATTTTTTATTTTCTTAATATAAAAATGATTGCCGTAGAATTAACTTTTGTAAAATCTTTATTCTTCATTATGATACCGGAAGCTTTTTATACTACCTTGGTGTCCCCGCTTATCTACACTATACTTAAAAAATGCGATTTAAGATATTCAGTTTAATTCTGGTTTTTTCTTTTCTGGTGATTTTCTTTGGTCTAGTATATATCCAGCTGATCAGGGGAGGGTATTATTACGAATTAGCCGAAAGAAATCACATACGCATAATCGAATGGGATGCTATGCGCGGAAGAATATTTGATAGAAACGGCAAAGTTTTAGCCGATAGTAAATTAACTTTTGACATTGTCGTTATTCCTCAAGATTTTAGAGACAAGAATCTTAGGCGTTTAAGCGAAATATTAAACATCAATATCGATAAAATAAAGAAAAAGATTAAATTAGGGTATCTCTCGCCTTTTTCTCCAATAATCATCCGGGAGAATGCGACGAAAAGAGAGGCCCTTCTGGCCGAACAGGAGAAATTCGATTTGCCTGGAGTTTTAGTCCAGATACAGCCCAAGCGTTATTACCCCGATCGGGAGGCGGGAGCAAATATTTTAGGCTATGTGGGATTAATTGACCGTTCCCGGATTACTAAATTAAAGAATTACGGTTATGAAATCCAGGATATTATCGGTTATGGCGGGGTGGAAGAGTATTGTGACATAAATTTAAGAGGAGAAAGCGGCGGTATTCAGATAGAGGTGGATAACAGAGGTCGCCAGAAAAGGGTCTTGGGGATACGTCCGACGGTAAAAGGCAAAGATATAGTATTGACCGTTGATTCCAGGATCCAGAAAAAAGCCGCCGAATTATTAGCCGATAAAAGAGGAGCGATAGTTGCCATGCAGCCTTACACCGGCGAGATACTTGGTATGGTCAGCTCCCCAAGTTTTGATCCTAATTTGTTTACGGTCGATAACTCAAATGCGGAGATAAAAAGAATCCTGAACGATTATCGTTCTCCTATGATTAACCGGGCAATCAGCAGTTCGTTTGCTCCCGGTTCAGTTTTTAAAATCGTAACCGCTATAGCTGCTTTAGAAACTAAAAAGGCAACGCCAAATACCAGTTTTGTCTGCAATGGTAGCCTACGGGTTGGCAATAGGAGTTTTGCCTGTTGGGAGACTCACGGTTTGCAAAATTTTATGCAAGCAATTATTCATTCTTGCGATGTCTATTTTTATAGCCTCGGTTTGTTAGTCGGTCCAGACATGCTGACAAGATATGCAAAAGAATTCGGCTTGGGCTCAAAGACTCAAATAGATTTGCCCGGGGAGGATAAAGGCAATATCCCCGATAGGATGCTAAGAAAATTGAAACGTAAGCAGGATTGGTACAAGGGTGATACGGCAAATTTCGCCATCGGCCAAGGAGAAATCCTAGTTACGCCACTGCAGGCAACGAGACTTGTTGCCTCGGTTGCAAATGGAGGATTTGTCCCGACCCCTCACATAGTAGAGTACGTAGCCAACGAAAAAGCTCACAAGGATAAGACGCCTGGCAAATTACCTTTTAAGCAGTCTAACTTGGAGTTTGTAAAAATTTCCTTAAGAAAAGTTGTGGAGGCGGATTCCGGTACCGCGCATTTATCAGGTTTGGATACTTTGAAAGCAGCCGGAAAAACCGGGACGGCTCAGGCATCTAACGGGAAAACACATGCTTGGTTTGTGGGTTTTTGTCCCGCAGATAAGCCCAAGGTTGCTTTTTGCGTATTTTTAGAGTACGGCGGATCAAGCCACAGCGCTGTAGCTGTGGCGCAAGAACTGCTTGAGTTTATGTCGTCGGAAGGCATGTTGAACTAATAATGAATAATTATAATAAGATAATTATTGGTCTGGTAATTTTGATATTAGCCTTTGGTCTTTCAGTGTTATACAGCGTAACTTATCAGAGGGGGCAATTATTCAGGGATGTATTCCTGGATCAATTAACTTGGGCCGGGATAGGTATCTTTGTTTTGTTTCTTGTAAGTAATATTAATTACAGAAGATTTTTCGATCTCGCTTTTTTTATCTATGGGCTTAGTATTGTATTTTTACTTATAGTTTTGTTAACAGGGCGGGAAATATTGGGAGCCCGTCGCTGGGTTGAGCTGTTTGGGTTGAATTTTCAGCCTTCCGAAATCGCCAAATTAGGGATTGTTTTAGTCTTGGCTAGAATTTTTAGTCAAAGACAGAGTTATGCAAGGAATTATTTCTCAGGTACAAGCTTTGTTCAGGAATTGTTAATTCCTATACTCATAACCTTGGTGCCAGTCGGACTTATATTTTTGCAGCCCGATTTAGGAACCGCTCTTTTATTTATCCCGGTTTTCTTCGCAATGCTTATTGTAGGCGGGGCCAAGATAAAATATATTTTGTCGCTTTTTATCTTGATGATATTAAGCGTACCTGTAGGTTGGCATTTTTTGAAGCCTTATCAGAAAGACAGGCTGATGGTTTTTCTTAATCCCAATGTTGATCCTTTGGGAGCCGGATATACTGTCATTCAATCAAAGATCGCTGTTGGCTCGGGAGGATTCTTAGGCAAGGGCTGGTTGGCTGGAACGCAGAATCAGCTAAATTTCCTTCCTGAGCGGCATACGGATTTCATATTTTCCGTTATTGGAGAAGAATGGGGGTTTCTGGGTGCGATGCTGCTCTTGTTGCTTTATGCTGCGTTAATATATTATTTGCTTTTGATCGCTTTTCAATCCAAAGATAAATTCGCGAAATATTTATCCAGCGGCTTTATAGCTTTGCTGGTTTCGCAGATAGTAATCAATATTTCAATGACCATTGGAATATGCCCGGTTGTTGGCCTATGCCTGCCTTTAATTAGCTACGGTGGTTCCTCAATGTTTATCTTCTTAATTTTTATTGCTATCCTTTTGAATATCAATAAGAAAAGAATAGTCTTTTAATCGCCAACCATAAGTTAAATTAAGCCGAATTATAAAAATATAATAAAATTAGTGCGAACTTGATAGAGAAATGCCTTAAAAACCCACTAAAATAATTGACAATTTGTGAATTGTCAAGTATATTAAAAAGAATAGAAAGGGGTAGATAATTATGAGTAAATTTACCAATAAATTTTCCATTAGTTCAAGAGGAATAAGGCCAAAGTTAATAGTGGCCTTTTGTTTAATGTCGGTCATCCCTATCCTTGTTTGCTTCAATTATATCTTTCCCAGTTGGTTTCAGGGTTTTTTCTTGAGTAAAAGCAATATTTCTATTACTTTCCTGCTAGCTTCTTCTGTAATCTTTGCCCTATTGGGTTTTACCATCGTCAAAGAGATGGTAGATAATATACTTAAAATAAGTTCTGACGCAAAAATAATAGCCAATGGGGATTTTGAACACAAAATCTCCGTCAAGAGGCAGGACGAAATAGGCGATCTGGGCAAATCCCTGGCCGAGCTTACTGGCCGCATTAAAGACAATATGTCCGAATTACAGACTTATAGCGAAAGGACCAAAGAGATAAATCTTGAGATAAACAAACGTGTTCTTGCCTTGTCTAGTTTGCTTCATATAAGTAATCTTATATCGCAAGGTGATGATTTAAATGAGGTGCTTGAAGTAATCGTAGAGAAAGTCACCCAGATTGGCGACGCTAATCTGGGTTTTTTGATTTTGTTTGAAGAATCCTCCAAGGAGTATGTTTTAAAATCCATGCACGGCCCTAAAAGCTTGAGGCTAAAAAGCATGGGCCTGGAGCAGTTCAGGGTAGTCATGGGGAAAAATGCTCTGGGTAGGCTTCTTGCTGGTAGGGAAACATTAGTTTTAGATAGCCGTCAGGAAGTCAACGCAGATATCGAAGAGTTGCAGAAGCATCTAATGGTGGTTAATGCCTTAATCGTTCCTGTGGTCGTTCACGATAAATCATACGGTCTTATAGGCATAGGCAATGACAACCAGAATTTTACTTATTCTATTTCTGATACGGAGCTGATGAGTATTTTTGCAAAACAGACTTCAATCGCAGTGGAAAATGACATCCTGCTTAAGAAAATTGATAAACTGGAAATAAGAGATGTCTTGACTGGGCTTTTTAACGAATCATATATCCGTAGCCGTCTGGACGAGGAAATAAAGAGGGCGATTAACTTTCAGAGACCCTGCTCTTTTGTGCTGTTAAGCCTCGATGATTTTGGCGATTACGAGCAGCGTTATGGAAAAATCGCCGAAGAGTCAGTTTTAAAAAAGATAGCTACGCTAATCCGGGAAGGCACCAGTGACATCGATAAGGCAGCCAGATTTTCCGACAGCGAATTCGCAGTCGTTTTGCCGGAAAAGAATAAGCGCCAAAGCCTTAATTTTGCTGAAGAGATGAGAAAAAAGATAGAGCTGGTCTTCCAGGGTGAACCGGATAATAAAAAGAGATTAACGCTAAGCGGTACGGTTACCGAGAATCCTATTGATGGAGTTAGCGCCGATGAATTAATCACCAAGGCCTTGGAAACCTTAAAGAAAAACAGTCCCAAGGGAAAGAATCAGATTTGGTCATAATATGGCAGAGCCTTTAAATAAAATAACCAGGAAACAATTAGGTGAGCTTCTTATTGAAAGGGGCATAATCAATCAGAAGCAGCTTGAGAAAGCCCTTTTGGTCCAGAAGGAAAAGGGCGGTCTTATCGGTGAAGTATTGGTTGAACTCAATTTTGCCAAAGAGGAGGATATTGCTCAGGCGCTGACTTGCCAATACGGTTTTCCATACCTGCCCTTAACAAATTATGAAATAGATGCCCAAATTATAAACATGGTTCCTAAGAACGTAGCCGCTCAATATTGTCTTATACCGATAGATGTAATGGGCAAGAGCTTGACTTTGGCGATGTCTAACCCTTTGAATATCCAGGCGGTAGAAGACGTGGAATTGATAACTGGTTGTACTATTCAGACCTTCGTAAGTACCTCATCGGATATCCGCAGGGCGATAGATAAATACTACAAAGAAAAAGATAAGAAATGATTTCCTTAAAGGACCGCTTAACCGAATTATTAATCAAGAATAAATTACTAGACCCCAAGGATCTCGAAAAGGCTCTCGAGGTCCAGAAGGAAAAGGGCGGAAGACTAAGTGAAATATTGGTACAACTGAAGCTAGTTAACGAAAATGATTTGGCGATAGTTTTAAGCCAAAGTTTAGGTTTGCCGCCGTTGGATTTATCACGCGTCAAAATAGACCCCGAAGTCATAAAAATAATCCCCCGGGATATCGCAGTTTACTACCAGATAATACCTGTTTCAAAGATTGGTAATTCTTTAACCCTGGCAATGGCCGATCCTTTG
>ENA-UOWG01001646-UOWG01001646.1-activated-sludge-metagenome-genome-assembly--contig:-NODE-1646-length-21362-cov-7.286056_pt1 | contig 21362 bp, 19 predicted proteins | sample MGYA00238147_ERZ761563 | MGnify/ENA primary metagenome ERZ761563 (study PRJEB28884, sample SAMN05720216) | anaerobic digester metagenome | isolation source: active sludge of municipal... | reverse complement strand
GGCTATAAGATCAAGAAGGAGGCCAACATTAAGCTTGAGGAAAAGAACAGGACGATTTCCGCGCAGAAGGATGAGATAGAAAAACAGAGGGATCTTGCAGCAGCCCAGCGTGATCAGATTGCCTACCAGAAAAAGCATATTACCGATAGTATCATGTATGCAAAGAGGATACAGACTGCACTTATACCGTCACTTGAGCTTTTCAGCGACAAGCTTGAGCATTTTGTCCTGTACAAGCCTCTTGCAATAGTCAGCGGTGACTTTTACTGGGTTGCCTCAAAGGGCAATATGCAGATAATTATTGCAGCCGACTGTACCGGTCACGGTGTGCCGGGTGCCTTCATGAGCATGCTGGGGGTGACAATGCTTAACGAGATTGTTAACGGGAAGGATATTATTATGCCAGACCAGATTATTGAGGAGCTGAGGAGCGGGATTATCAAGGCCCTAAACCAGGTGGCAGAGGAGGACAGTGTAAAGGATGGCATGGATATAGCAATATGCGCAGTTGATTTTGACAGGAATCTCCTGTACTATGCAGGGGCAAATAATCCGCTTTATCTTGTAAGAGGTGGTGAACTGATAAATTACAGGGCCGATAAGATGCCTGTGGCAATACATTATAAAATGGTTCCTTTCACACTTCATACTATTGAATTGCAGAAAGGTGACGCTTTCTATATATTCTCTGATGGTTATGCTGATCAGTTTGGCGGTCCCAAAGAGAAGAAGTTCATGACGGCACAGCTTAAGGAAACCATTCTTGCAATGGCAAATGAACCTATGCTTAAACAGGGCGAGAGGCTGAATGAAATATTCGAGGCATGGCGTGGCGACAGTCCTCAGGTGGATGATGTGACCTTAATTGGTGTCAGATACTAACGGCACTCAACCTTTGTTGTCAGATTGCCGACCGTAATATCAGGCTTGGCTTTCTGGGTAATCAAATCAGTACCACAATATTCAGTTTCAGTACCTGTATTGATTACAGTACCATTTTCATAAGTCACAGTTTTACAGAATCCACAGTTGTCCTCGCATGCCGTGAATCCCCATGCAATGAAAAATAGGCCTGCCGCAAATAATATTTTCTTTTTCATCATGAAATAATTTTGATTTTAATGGAATGATGGAACCCACAAATTATATTTATACTTGTTTGTGTATGCATTACATGTGGGTTTCATAGATAAGATATTACAAACCAAAGATATTAAAACTGGGATTCTGAAGAACAAATTATGATAAAAATGCCTTCAGGGATTAAAAAATGATTTCCGGATGCAGCATTTTACCGTTTTGCAAGTCATTTAGTCAGGAATGAAAATAATTTTAACTTGCACAAAATTTTATCGTCATGGAAGATTTAAAGATGAAAAAACATGTTACAGTGGTCGGGGCAATTCATATCGGCTTCGGACTGCTTGGTTTGATAGGGGCGGTTGCAGTTTTCTTTGCACTTAATTTTGCAAGGGGCTTTGTATCCGGTGAAGAAGTGCCGAATATGGTGCTGAAATTCCTGTCGCTGAGTCTTCCGCTGCTTATCGGATTTATGTCGACACTCGGTCTGGTGGGTGGTATCGGACTTCTTGGCTTTTCTCCCTGGGCCCGTTACCTTGTTATTGTAGTTGCAGCTCTGGGTTGCCTGAACATACCTATCGGGACACTGAAAGGCGTTTATTCCCTGTGGGTTCTGCTGCAGGATGGCACTGTGAAGCTTTTTGAAAAGAAACAACCTGCTGCGACAATCTGATTTAAATAAAAATATCATTGAAACAGGCACTCAATTGAGTGCCTATTTTTATTTTTGTCCTTTGAACATTTCATATTACTGACATGGCTGACGACAATAAGATTATCTTTTCGATGTACAGGGTGGGAAAGACTTTTCCTCCTCACAGGCAGGTGCTGAAAGACATTTCCCTCTCATTTTTTCTCGGAGCAAAGATCGGGATAATAGGTCTTAATGGCTCAGGAAAATCAACCCTGCTGAAAATAATTGCTGGTCTTGAAAAGGAATTTCAGGGGGATGTGACCTTCCTTCCTGGATACTCTGTGGGACATCTTTCACAGGATCCTCTTCTTGATGAAACACGCACTGTCAGGGAAATTGTTGAGGAAGGTGTGCAGGAGATAATGGAGGTTATCCAGGAGTATGAGAAGATAAATAACAGCTTCGGAGAGCCTGAAGTATATGAGAATACTGATAAGATGCAGCAGCTCATGGACAGGCAGGCTGTTTTACAGGAAAAAATTGACTATCACGATGGCTGGAATATAGGCCATAAGCTCGACAGGGCCATGGACGCCCTGAGATGCCCTGAAGGTAGTTCTCCTGTAAATGTCCTTTCGGGAGGTGAAAGAAGAAGGGTTGCTTTGTGCCGTCTTCTTCTTAAACAGCCTGACATACTGCTTCTTGACGAACCTACAAACCACCTCGATGCAGAATCGGTTCAGTGGCTTGAAACAACCCTGAAACAATATCATGGTACTGTTATCTGTATAACACACGACAGATATTTTCTTGACAATGTTGCCGGCTGGATACTTGAACTCGACAGGGGTGAAGGTATACCCTGGAAGGGAAATTACTCCTCATGGCTGGAACAGAAGGCAAAACGTCTTGAAATGGAAGAGAAGGGGAATGTCAAGAGAAGGAAGATACTTGAAAGGGAACTTGAATGGGTAAGGATGTCGCCCAAGGCTCGTCAGGCAAAATCAAAAGCCCGTCTGGGCGCCTATGAAAATCTCCTTAACCAGGATGTTAAGCAGAAGGAGGAAAAACTCGAGATCTTCATACCAAACGGTCCCCGCCTCGGCGATAAGGTTATTGAAGCGAAGTCGCTTACTAAGGCCTTTGGCGATAAATTGCTCTTTGAAAACCTCAGCTTCAGCCTGCCTCCTAACGGGATAGTGGGAGTTATTGGTCCGAATGGCGCCGGAAAGACAACCCTGTTCAGGATGATAATGGGTCAGGAATCTGCAACAAGCGGAACTTTTACTGTTGGCGAGACTGTGACTAAAGGATATGTCGATCAGGCACATGAGGCAATAGACCCTGCAAAAACCGTATATGAAGTTATTTCGGGTGGTCAGCAGGATGTTATGGTTGGCAACAGGCTTGTGAATGCCAGGGCTTATGTTGCACGGTTCAATTTTACAGGAGCCGACCAGGAAAAGAAATGCGGTGTGCTTTCAGGAGGAGAAAGAAACAGGCTGCACCTGGCTCTTACACTGAAATCAGGTGCTAACGTCCTGCTTCTCGACGAACCTACAAACGATATTGATGTCAATACTTTAAGAGCCCTTGAGGAAGGTCTTGAGAACTTTGCAGGATGCGCTGTAATAATATCTCACGACAGGTGGTTCCTCGACAGGGTAGCCACTCATATACTTGCCTTCGAAGGTGATTCAAGGGTTGTATGGTTCGAGGGAACCTACTCCGACTATGAGGAAAACCTTAAACGCAGGGTGACTGATACTACGCCGGTTAGGATAAAGTATAAGAAGCTGGGGTAGATCAGTTAGCCCTTGTTGCAAGCTGATGGGCATATCTAAAAATTCAGTGATTATTTTTGAAAGTAAGGATAAATAGTTTCCCCTCCTTTTGAAGGAGGGGTGGCCGGGTTCCTTGATTATCAATATTTTAGATTATTCTCTTCCCGGCCGGGGTGGTTGATTCATAATCATTTTATAAAACAACAAGATTCGAGAATTAATTCTTCTTGTTGACATAACAATTAACTATAAACAGAGATTCAATTTATGGTGATATTAAATAAGATGAAATGGATAAATCAACCACCCCGGCTGCAGAATAAACATTCAATATATTAATAATCAATATTCTGCAGCCACCCCTCCTTCAAAAGGAGGGGAAACTTATCCCCTATTAAGGCTGTAAAGGCTTTAAAAGCTTTATAGCCTCTAAAGCCTCTACAGCCTTTAAAGCTTTCCTACAACTGGCACTCAAGTGCCTTCCGTGTAGTATCCGGAGTAGTAAGTCCGCGATCGCCCATGGAAAGCCATTTCCTGTCCTCGAATCTTTTTACGATGCGGTCAATTGTATCCTTTTTTACTCCGTAGTCGGATAGTCTTGTTCCAACTCCCAGCGAACGGAAGAATTTTTCTGTTTTTTCAATAGCTGCATCTGCTTTTTCATCATCACTGCCAGTCTTTACTCCCCACACCCTTTCAGCATACTGAACCAGCTTTGCTTTCTTTTCTTCCTTAAGTGTTTTCCAGAGTCCCGGGAGCACTATGGCAAGTGTGCGGGCATGATCAATACCATGAAATGCGGTGAGTTCATGACCAATTGAATGTACTGACCAGTCGCCCGGAACACCGCAGCTTATTAGTCCGTTAAGGGCCATTGTTGCGCTCCACATGAGGTTTGACATTGCTTCATAGTCATCAGGCTTTGCATAAACCTTTGGACCTTCCTCAATCAGAGTGATCATTATGGCTTCTGCGAACCTGTCCTGGATGGGGGCATTTACAGGATATGTTAGATACTGTTCGGTAACATGTACAAAAGCGTCAACTATGCCGTTTGCAACCTGTTTCTGAGGCAGAGTGCCGGCTGCATCAGGCAGGAGGATTGAAAACTTCGGGAACACGGGAGTTACAGAAAAAGCAAGTTTCTCTTCTGTTGATTTCCTGCTTATAACAGAATTTTTATTCATCTCGGTCCCTGTTGCCGGCAGGGTGAGTATGCAACCGAAGGGAACAGCTTCCTTCACCTCTGCTTCCTCCGATAATATCTTCCATGGATCACCGTCGTTAAAAGGCACTGCAGCCGCTATGAATTTTGTGGCGTCAATAACCGAGCCTCCTCCTGCAGCCAGGATATAATTGATTTTCTTCTGTCTGATTATCTCCACTGCCTTCATTGAAGTCTCATAAGTCGGATTAGGCTCAATGCCTCCGAATTCTGTAAGGTCAAATCCTTTAAGTGAGGATTTAATACTGTCATACACACCGTTCTTAAATATGCTTCCACCACCGTAGATAAGAATGACCCTGCTTCCGGCAGGTATCAGCTCATTTAACTTTGTTACTTGTCCCTTGCCGAAGAGCACCTTCACCGGATTATAAAATTCAAATTCTTTCATATCATTTCATGTTATTAGATCAGTTCCGAAAAATACCAAATAAATAAACCACAAAACACAAAACATGTTTAGTTTGGTGTAAATATTCCTTAGTGATTTCCTGGTGACTTAGTGTCTTTGTGGCAAAATAAATGCCACCAAGGCACCAGGACACAAAGAAATCACAAAGAATCAATTGAATTATTTATTTTTTCGGATCAGAATGAAGTGTTTCAATAATCACTCCGAGTGCATCCTTTGTATCGTGGTAAATGTATGTTCCGTCAAGTGAATCATATTTACCCTTATGGAAAACGGGGTACCCTGCCTTTTCAAGAGCCTCAGTTGTTTTATCCTGATCGACAACCTGGAAGCCCAGATGCTGTACTCCTTCGCCATTTGTATCCAGCCATTCTTTCCAGCTTGTGCCCTCACTTACCGGCTGAAGAAGTTCAATAACAACCTGTCCGAGGTTAAAGAAGGTAAGCTTTACCTGTCCTTCTGAAGGTTTTCCGCGGTAGAACTCATTTACCTCATGACCCGGCCTTGTTGTGCTTATTTTCGGAACAGGCATACCGAGTAATTCTGCCCACATTTTATTGCTTGCTTCAATGTCCTTAACTACAAGGGCCACCTGGACAATTTTTTTAAATCCCGGATCATTATATTCCATCTTTTTCGGAGCATTCTGCGACCAGGCTGGCATTGCCAGGGAGAAAAGAATAATAAAGGTCAGGGCTGAAGTTAATGTTTTCATAGCTTAAGGGTTTAATTGTTAAAACATTATAAATATCATAAAAATCGGAAAATAATACCAGCTCTTTGCAGGAAGTAAGGGTCAAATTTGCTTAATTTAACACATTGTACCGACCAGCATGGCATTTTATGAAACTGAAACTTACAAGAGGAGAGGCTATAAAAACGATGGGATCGATTGCCGCCGGTCTGCCTTTCATTAATACAAGCCTTAATAATATGGAACAGCCGGTTAATATGACTGATGAACAGGTATTGCAGAAAGCAATAAGTGAGCTGGAATATCTTACTCCGGCAGAAAAATTCATTGTCCAGAGAAGGGGAAATCCCGTATTGTCAGAACTGCCTGAAGAAAAACTTTCCTCAATAGGGCTGACAAGGGAAACATGGAAGCTTGAAATAGCTGCTGATGAAGAAAGCAATCCGGAGCTTGGAAACCCGATGACTTCAGAACGCGGCAATGCCTTTACATGGAATGATCTTATGAAGCTTGCAGAAACCAGGGCTGTCAGATATCTTCATGTGCTTTCGTGCACAAATGCGAAGAAGCTTTACGGAATGGGCTTGTGGGAAGGAGTGCCTTTGAGGGATGTATTATGGAAAGCCGGACCAAAGAACAATATCAGAAGAATATATTATTACGGCTATCACAATAATGAACCTTCACAGATCTTTAAAAGCTCAATTCATATAAGCCGCGTTCTTGAAGAAGCTCCCGGTGAATTGCCTGTCATTCTTTGCTACAAGCTTAACGGGAAATGGATCTCACATGCAAACGGTGGTCCTGTAAGGCTTTTTGTCCCCGGCTATTACAGCAACCGTTCAGTAAAATGGCTGCAGAAAATATTAGTCACAAACAGTTTTCAAGCAAATGACACCTATGCAGAAGGCAATAATGACGTTGAAGGACCACTGAAGACAACTGCGAAATTCATCAGGGTACCTGAAAAAGTCAGCGCGGGCAACTCATTTGCCTTTACCGGACTTGCCCAGGTGGGCCCCTCAGGATTAGCCAGGGTTCAATACTGGGTAAAGCCTGCCGGTCAGCCTTTGCCCGAAAATGACCCTTACCTGGCAACAGTTGAATGGAAGGATGCCAGGATACTCCCTCCTCCAGAAAATTGGGGCAGTGATCTTCCCGGTGGAAAGCTTCCTCCTGTAATGCAATCTGACAGCAAAACCGGCAAACCACTTTCCTGGCCAATTACAAATTGCATAGTTCACTGGGCCGCTCTGGGAAAAGTGCCTTCTGCAGGTGAGTATGAAGTCCGGTGCCGGACAATAGACTCAAACGGTATTGCCCAACCAATGCCCAGACCATTCGGCAGATCGGGAATGAATATAATTGAAACTGTCAAGTTCATTGCAGAATAATCTGTTTACTGTTAATCAATTAACAATACCTGAAAATGAAAGCTTATCGTTTTTTTCTCTTTCCTGCAGCTTTAATAATTTCGTTTTTTGTTCTTTTTGCCTGTTCCTCAGGTCCTTCTGAAGAAAATAAAACCAGGGGGTTTATTGATCACGGAGTGCTTAAGGTTGATAAAAACGGCCGGTATTTCGAATTTGCTGACGGAACTCCGTTTGTGCCGGTGGGGCTGAATCATTTTCTTATCTACAGGAAAGGTCATGATATTGATTCGATGATGAGTTTATGGTCGCAGAATGGAGTGAATTATCTCAGAATCTGGGCAGGTCTCGGAGCAGATCCCGAAATTGAAGTGGGAGTGTATGATGAAAAACAGATGCAGGCACTTGACACTGTAATTTTCTATTGTACAAAATACGGCATTCATCTGAATATTAGCTTCTGGAATGAGAACTGCATAAGGGAACAGAAGGGCGACTGGGGCTGGAACGGGAAGGATCAGATTTACAACAAAGACCACAGCAAATCCGGAACGACAACAAATGCCGATGATATGAGGGATACCCTTCATACTGCAACCTGGAATGCTATGAAGAACAGGTATGCATATTTTGTGAACCGCTGGAAGGATAAACCAATAATAATAATGTGGGACCTTGCCAACGATTCAAAGAAAACCGATGCCTGGAAAGCAGGGATGTACGATTATGTTAAGAAACTTGATGGAACCGGTCGCCTTGTAACATTCCAGTACAATACCGGCATTGATCCGAAAGGTGAGATGGATTGCGGTTCTGTGCGCATATATGGGTATAATCCTGCAGGGAACGATCCTGAAGTGATGATGACAGCTCTTGTTACTCGTATAAAAGAGGCAATTGCTCATGGCGATCCTGTTTATGTCGGTGAAGGAGGCATGGATTATCCCGATAATACTGAGTACAATTTTGAAAGAGGCTTCCTGCATTTTCTTTGGGCTCCGGTTGCTGTTGGAGCTGCGGGTAACCTTCACCCATGGGTTTCACCGCCGACCTGGCCTGAACTGACCGAACAAAAACTCAATTGGATTAAAAACTTCAGCGCCTTCTGCCAGACAGTTAAATGGAATGAATTCAACAGCAGGAATATTGATGATAAAGTAAAACCCTCTGATAAAAATGTAAAAGTCTTTGCCTGTGCTGACAGTAAAGAGATGCTCCTTTATCTGATGAATGATGACCCGCAGGATAAGTTTGAACCACTGAAAACCACACTCGCAGTTACGTCAGATATGGAAGCCGGTAAATACAGGATTGAATGGATTGATATACGCACAGGTAAAATATTGAACAACAAAAAGATATCTTCATTCCCTGCTGAAATCACAACACCTGAATTCCGGGATGGCATTTTTGGTCATATCCGGAAGGTAGAATGAAATAACAACTAATTCCAATTCACAGTCTGTCTCCTGTTCTTCGCTCCCCTTGGGGCAGGGGTAAATGAAGAACAGGAGACAGAATGTGGTATAACCTTTTATGGAGAAAACAACTATAGTACTTATTGTTTGTGCGGTTTACTTTTCAGTTCTGATAGTATCCGGTCTTATTCTTTCATCAAGAAATAAAAAGACATCCGATTACCTTGTGGCGGGACGAAAGCTTAATCTGCCCTTTACAGTTGCAACTCTTTCCGCCGTGCAGATTGGTGCAGGCATAATACTTGGAGGATCCTCAAACGGCGCTGAGATGGGTGTCTGGCCGGGAATGTGGTATGCAATAGGATGCGGCGGAGGGCTGATACTTGCCGGACTTCTTGTTGCAGGTAAGCTCAGGCAGAAGGAGAGTTTTGTACCTCTTGATTTTTACGAAACACGCTACGGAGCTAATAAATGGGTGAGGATCTGGGCCTGGCTGAGCAATGTCCCCAGCCTTCTTGGCATTTTCATTGCTCAGCTGCTGGCATGTGGAAATATCCTTTCAGGTTTCGGCATTTCATACACAACAGGTATTATAATCTGTGCTTCAGTTATTCTTATTTACGCAACATTTGGCGGGATGTGGGGTATTGTAATGACTGATGTTGTGCAGACATCGATTATCATAATAAGCATTCCGCTCATCGCATTTGCTTCCCTGTCGTTGCTCCATGCAGGAGGATATTCAGCAGGAAGCATATATTCGACACCTTTCATCCCTTCCGGTACTTTTGTGAAATTCATTTACCTTGTTGTACCGTTTCTTCTGGCGATATCAGTTTCGTATGATGCCTATATCCGCTACCAGTCGGCAAAAGATGCTTCAACTGCAAAATGGGGATGCATAATTGCAGGCATTGTGGTAATAGTTATCGGCATACTGACTTCAACAGTTGGTGCAGTTACTAGGACACTTTATCCTGAAGTGAAGGATGGCGTTTTCTCTTTTATGGTCATGCAGTCACTGCATCCTGTTGTTGCAGGAATCGTTATAGCAGCAATACTTGGCGCCTCAATGTCGAGTGCATCAGGACTTCTTATTTCTCTCGGTGCGACTTTCTCGCGCGATTTCTACAACAGGTTCCTGCATCCCGAATCAAAGCTCGACGATCTGCCATTTTCAAAGACTGTTTCACGGCTTGCAATAGGTCTGTGTGCCCTGGCGGGTATCCTGCTCTCATTTAAGGTCACCAGCATCCTTGATGCAATAATAATTTTTAATTACCCATATATGGGCAGTCTCCTTGTTCCCCTGCTTGCCGGTGTGCTGTGGAAGGGAGCCACAAAAAAGGGAGCAGTTGCTGCAATGTTCACAGGTGGCGCAATAGGAGTGGGAGCATTTTTTGGAGGAATACCGGGGCCGCTTAACGGCTGGGTAAAACCCGATCTCGGGCTGTTCTTTGCTTATACAGTGTCCCTGTTGGTTTTGGTAATTGTAAGTAAATCAGATAAAAGCAAAATAGTTTAAGATATGCATAATTTCAAATGGCCTTACCCGCTTGAGTACGATAAGGAAGAGATAATCACTGCCGATGTGCTTGTGCTGGGTGGTGGCGTTGCCGGCTGCATGGCTGCAATTTCTGCTGCCAGGAGAGGGCAAAAGGTGGTTCTTGTTGAAAAAGGGGCAACTAAAATGAGCGGGGCAGGCGGCTCCGGAAGTGACCACTGGGAGTCAGCTGCAACAAATCCGTGCTCTGGTGTCAGTCCAGAAGAACTGACGCAGGCCATGCTCGATGACAACGGAGGATACAATAACGGTATTAGCCATTACATAGAATGCCGTGAAGGATATGACCGTCTTCTCGATATTGAGAGAATGGGAGGAAAGATAAGAGATACCGAAGATGAGTTTAAGGGAGCTGCCTTCAGGGATGAGAAAACGAAATTCCTCTTTGCTTATGATTACAGGAGCAGGATCACTTTCCGCGTATGGGGAACGACATTCAAACCGGCTATGTACAGGGAGCTGAAAAAACTCGGCGTTAAAATAGTTGACAGGGTCATGGCCACATCACTGCTTACTGAAAATGGCAGGAATGGGGCTAAATGTGTTGGTGCAACAGGCATTCATACACGTACGGGCAAATTCTTTATATTCAGGTCAAAAGCCACGATAATGTGCCTCTCGCGGCCTGCAAGGATATGGCTCTTTTCTTCTGACCATACAGGTCTGTGCGAGTTCAGGCCGCCCCAGTGCATTGGCGATGGTCACGCAATGGGCTGGAGAGCAGGAGCAGAATTCGCAATGATGGAAAAGTCGGTAGGCGCTGAATTCTCTGCATCAGGACGTAGCTACCCTCCTTATGGGGCAGGGAACAATCATAATACCTGGTATGGAGCTTCAATAATCGATTCAACAGGAAAGGAAATTCCTTATGCCGACAGGGACGGCAGGATACTGAATTCAGTCGAAGAAAGGTTTCTCCCATCTGAAAACCAGGCATTTTTTCTTAAAGGAGGAGCAATTGATGATCCTTCATACAAAATAGCAGGGCCCGAAACACTTCCTTTCTCAAAAATGCTGGAGCAGGGATATAAGCTTCCTTTCTATGCCGACCTTTCAGAAATGCCTGAAATGGAGAGGAAGGCCATCTGGGGTCTTATGGTCGGGGAGGAGGGCAAAACCCGTGTGCCTGTTTATGAAAACTATAAGAAGGCCGGATTTGACCCTGAGAGACACGTTCTCCAGTGTTATGGCACCGGATGGACCTCGGCAAGCTTTCTGCCTCAGGAAAGGCAGCTTTTTGGCCTTCCCGGGGGTTTTATGAACGATTGGCACCTGGCTACAAATATTGAAGGATTATTTGCGGCAGGAGATGCTCTCTATGCATCGAACTGTTTCGGACATGCTGCAGCAACAGGCTATTATGCTGCACGACATGCCTCCCGGTATGCATCATCTTCAGTTCTCGTTGATTTTGACAGGTCGCAGGCTGAAACGGAGAAAAAACGGATCTATGCCCCGCTGGGAAACAGGCCCGAGAACTCAATCGGATGGAAGGAGCTTAACCAGGGTATCTCAAAGACAATGCAGAACTATTGCGGTGAGATCAAATATGCCGATCTCTTAAAAACAGGTCTGCAAAGACTTAAGGAATACGAAGAGGACATTGTTCCAAACACCTTTGCATATAATCCGCATGAGCTGACACGACTGCTTGAGGTCTTTGATATTCTTACCGTATCAAAAATAATACTGCATGCCAGCCTGGCCAGAGAAGCCAGCTCCAAGGCACTCTCATTTAAAAGGGGGGATTTTCCCGTTGAGGAACAAGCTGAGAATAAAAAGCTTATTATTATCAGTCAGCTTGACGGGCAGATCGTTCTTTCCGAAAAACCTGCAGATTTTTTCGGAGATCTGAAAATGAATTACCTGGAACATAACAGTGATTACAAGGGAGGATTTTAACATGGACAAGAATATAAGAATTCAGTTTCCCGAGATGCCTGCATCAAAGCCCATAATGTTTGATGAGGAGAAATGCATCGGCTGCAACAGATGTGTTGAGATATGCCAGGTTGATCTTTTCATTCCGAATCCTGTAAAAGGCAGGGTACCGCTTGTTCTTTACCCGGGTGAATGCTGGTATTGTGGCTGCTGTGTTGTTGTATGTCCTGCTGAAGGTGCAATTACAATGCGACACCCCCTTATGAACCAGGTTCACTGGATTGAGAAGAGTGAGCTTTTGAAGAAGAAGGAATAATTTTTCCCGGATTACATCACTTTGGTTCGTTTTTTGATTTTATTCCTGTGTAGTGCATTACAGGTTTCTAAACATTAAAAATCAATATCATGGAAAATGAACTAAAGAAGACTCCGGGTTTCGATGATATAGTATTTGAAATCAGGAACAAGGATTACGGCGCCTATACTCTCAGGAAAGACTATAACCGTAATGTAATAATATCACTTACGATAGCTCTTTTTATAATGTCGGCTGGCGTAATTGCTCCCTTTCTTTCTGCGAAAGCCGGTGGGCATGGAACTGACGGACAGGGACAGGACGTGCTGATAGTACTGGAACAGATTGACATGCCTGATGGCGCTGTTGTTCCTCCGCCACCGCCACCTCCGCCTGTGCAGGAAGTGACTCAGCAGGTTAAATATATACCGCCTGTTGTTGTTGACTCATTAAAACCTGAGGATCAGGGACAGCTGATGGCAGCCGTTGAGGCGCAGGCAATAATTCAGGATGACCAGGTTATTGAAGTTATTCCTGAGACCGGAACTGAAGTTCAGGTGCCAGATACACCTTCCGAACCTTTCATTTATGTTGAAGAAATGCCTGAACCACCGGGAGGTGATGCCGGTTTGCTGAGTTATATCGCAGAAAATATTGTTTATCCCGATGTTGCCAGGGAGAATAATATACAGGGAAAGGTAATTGTCAAGTTCTGTGTCACTTCAAAGGGAGGCATCGATATGGTAAGCGTTCTCAAGGGAGTTGATGCATCTCTCGATGAGGAGGCAGTAAGAGTCGTTAAGACCCTTCCGGCTTTCAAACCCGGCAAACAGGGTGGCAAGGCTGTTCCGGTATGGTTCACTGTCCCCATTGTGTTTAAGCTGAATAATTAAGGTACGGCGCAAGATGCACGGCGCAAGACGCACGATGAACATTTTCCCCCTGTTCTGCCTTTTTTCTGTTTCCGTTTCTTAAATTTGGTTATGCAATGGAATTAGTTTCAGATCAGAAAAAACCATTCTGCAAAACAAAATTTACAATTATGGAAACACAGAATCAGGAATGCTGTCCGGAGTTCAATCCCGGAAAATGGAACAAAAAAACCTTCAACTGGGAAAAGAAGCTTTTCCTTAAAGAATCTATGGGCACTTTTTTTCATATCCCCTTCCCGCCATCAATAGGGAAGAAGGTGACTAAAATGCACAACCTTGCTCAAAATGCAGGAGCTGCTATTCCGGATACATCCGAGGCGCTGATATTATTCCGCGATCCTTCAGCATTTAAATCAGAAATTTATTATGCAGTCACAAAGGAGGTTGAGGGAGCAGAGAACTCTGCAATCTCCGGAACATTTGTCGCCGGTGTATTTGACGGACCATTTAACAGCGTTCCGGAGCATATTAAAGAGATGAACAACTATCTCGGTGAAAGCGGCAGGAAAGCAAAGGATTATTATATCCATTATGCCTACTGTCCGAAATGTGCAAAGGAGAAAGGCCATAACTATATGATTTTGTTCGCACTTGTATAGAGTGTTATGCCTTAATGTTTCATGGGAAGAATTCGAATTAAGATTTGCTGCATAAGCAGCATAGAAGAGGCCGGAACCGCAATAGAACTTGGGGCTGACGCAATAGGGCTGGTAGGAAGAATGCCAAGCGGACCGGGACCCATATCGGATGAGCTGATAAGGAAAATTGCCCGGTCTGTGCCACCCTTGACCGGAACTTTTCTTTTAACAAGCGAGGTCTCTGCCGGGAAGATAATAGAACATCATAAACGGACTCAGACAAGTACAATCCAGATCGTTGATATTCTCTCGGATGGAACCTATTCACAGATAAAAGAGGCTCTTCCCCCGGTAAAGATAGTCCAGGTAATTCACGTGATCGACTCAGCATCGGTGGAGCAGGCGATAAGACTCTCAGAGAATGTTGATGCCCTATTGCTTGACAGTGGTAATCCAAACCTTAAAATTAAGGAGCTTGGAGGAACAGGCAGGGTGCACAACTGGACATTAAGCCGGCAGATCAGGGATAATGCAAAATGCCCTGTAATACTTGCAGGCGGATTAAATCCGGAGAATGTCAGTCAGGCAATCGAAGCAGTCGATCCTTTCGGAATAGACGTCTGCAGCGGAGTAAGGACTGATGGCCGTTTAGACCGGGAAAAGCTCAGCAGGTTCATCCGGAATGCCACAAACAAAGGTTAATTATTTCGGCATCTGCCCTGCGCCTTGCATCCTGTGTCGTCAAAGTATGTATTAATCCCCTTATTCAGCCACCTCCGGGGCTGATGGAGAATTTCGTTCTCCACCACGGGTGTTGCCGTGCTTATTGGAATTGCAGCCCTCCGGGCTGATACCTTCCATAAATCCCTGCATAAATTCCCTCTGAAACTCCATCATCTAAACTGCTACCAGCTAAACTGCTATCATCTTCCCTGCGACCTGACATCCAGTTCATAGATCTCAATGGACTGAATAAAGCATCTATAGATTCGAATAATTATCTATCTTGGTTGTACGAATACAGATAAATTACAATTACACAGCGGTTTTAATGGAAAATGTTAAAAAGACAATAGAGAGAAAAATATCAGAGACGCCATTCATTGATACTCATGAGCATTTAATCGATGAATCTGAACGATTGAGTTGCATAGAACCAATTATTCCATGTGATGACTGGGCACTACTTCTGAATCAATATTTCAGATTTGATCTGATTTCATCCGGAATGAAAAAAGACAGGATTGAAAAACTGTTTTCAAGACAAATTAATCCACTTGAGAAATGGGTAATTGTCAGGGACTTCTGGCCATATTTAAAAAATACTGCTTCCGGATTAGTGTTTCGGAATACTATTAAAGTTCTATATGATGTTGATGATGTTTCAGATGCCACTATTGCAAAACTGCAGGATGGCTATGTGCAAACCAGGGAAAAAGGCTTCTACAAATACATAATCCGGGATATAGCCAATATTAAACATTGTCATGTTCATTCCCCGGTTCGCGCGTTCCGAAAAAGTGAATTCCCGGATTTGTTGTTTCAGGATATTGCTCTGAATGGGCTGATACAGGTTTCAAACATTCCTTTTTATGTTCCGGAACATATAAAACCAAACTCATTATCAGACTGGCATTCAATCATAGATTGGTGGTTTGAAGAGTATAATAAAATTGCAAAGGGAGTAAAGATAGGTAATGCCTATTTTAGAAGACTTGATTTTGAAAAAGTGCAGGCGGAAGAGGCAGATAAAATATTTCAGAAAAAAATTAAATCACAGGAAATAGGTTTTAGTGATGAGAAATTGCTTCAGGACCATTTGTTCTGGTACTGTGTTGACAAAGCTACTGAATATGGATTGCCTGTAAAAATGCATACGGGCCAATGGGCAATGAATAATTTAATGAACATGCAATGGGTTAAAGAAAATCCTTCAGATTGTGCCTCATTGTGCCGGAAATCTCCAGATACAGAATTTATCTTTTACCATTTATGTTATCCTCATTATGAGGAATTGCTTTCACTGGTAAAGAATTATTCTAATGCATATATTGATATGTGCTGGTCATGGTCATTAAATCCTCTGGCAGCCAAAGATTTTTTGAAAAAGTTTATTCTGACAGCACCAAACAACAAGATATTTACGTTTGGTGGTGACGATGTAATTGTTGAGAATTTAATTGGGCATGCATCAATTGCACGAAAAGGAATTACACAGGCATTGAGCGAGTTGGTATCAGATGGATGGTTAAACCTGGATGATGCATTGGATTTGACTGAAAATTTAATGTATAAAAATGCGGAAAAGATGTTTGTACGGCATGTTGCTGATGAGTCCGGGCAATAATCTTATAATTAGTATGATAATCAGAAACAGATTTGATAAATCATTCGGGCCATTCGGTTCTTCAGCGGGATTTTTTATGATGACCGGAGGAATACTTGCAGCCTTTTTTTCGCCTTATGCTATAATAATTGCAGTTGCCGGTGCTTTTATTGCTTTTACAACAACAAGCACTTATATTGATACTGAAAACAGGAGAATAAAGCATTCAGATGATCTCTTTGGAATAATCCCGGCGGGGAAATGGATCGATATTAAACCTGACATGAAACTTGGACTGGAAAGATTTCACAGAGGGTATGTCGGATATACAAGAGCTAATCAGCCTTCAGAAATTCACTACAGGGAAGTCAGGATCTTTTTATTTGATGCCGCTAATAAAAAGATAATGCCGGTAAAAAAGTGTTCCTCCATGGAAACAGCAAAAAGCGAACTTGAAGAGCTGCGAAACTTACCTGGACTGCAGCTGTCATGACTGTACAAATATGAAAGTTCATAATTGCCTTATAGTGCCGGGAAGTCAGATGGCTGACTAAGTAACACTTCACAGGTTTTTTCAGCGATTCCTGATAAAGAGCTTAAATCATATACAGATCATTGTTGTATACCGGCTGTGAAATTATTGTAACTTGCTGTCTGTATCCCTGTTCAGGGGATTCAGAATAAGGAAAATAGTTTCAGACCATGACAAATCAATTAAATATATCATGAAAACAATTAAGATTATTCTGAAGAATCTTGCTCTTGCACTTTTCTTTTTTCTGGCTTTGTTTCTCAGTGCCGGTCGGATTACTTACCGGCAGGGGTGGCTTTATGTGGCAATGTATCTGATTATGACCGCGATGACACTACTTTCAATGAGAGGAAATACAGAGCTGATGAATGAACGTGTAAATCCGGGCAAAGGGATAAAGAAATGGGATAAGATCCTGTTGGGAATATCAGCTCCTGTCTACTTAATCATGCTTGTTGTCGCCGGTCTCGATTCAGGACGCTTCAGCTGGTCACCGGACCTTCACTGGAGCCTGTACATTTTAGCGGTTATGCTGACACTTTCCGGACATTCATTTTTTCTAATTGCAAAGAGGCAGAATAAATTCTTTTCAACTGTAGTCAGGATCCAGACAGAGAGGGGTCATACGGTTTGTGATACCGGACTTTATAAGATTATCCGTCATCCGGGGTATTCAGGGATGATGATCTCAACACTTGGATTTCCATTATTGACAGGTTCATTATGGAGTTTTATACCTGTGCTTACTTCAGTTTTAATACTATTGATAAGGACCCATCTTGAAGATGCAACCCTTATAAATGAACTGGAAGGTTATCGGGAATACACCCTGAAAACCCGCTACAGGCTGATCCCCGGAGTCTGGTGATCCTCAGTATAAATACACAAAACAAAAGCTAAGGCGCCCTTCTTCCTTCCGCCCAGCGTCCAGCTCCCTCCGCCCTCTGCCCTTCGCCCTTCGCTCTATGCCCTGCGCCCTCCGCCCTCCGCCCTCCGCCCTGCGCTCTTCTTCCTTTGCCATCCATTGCATTTCTCCAATCCTTTTCATAAATTTGATACAGCAATGCAATTTTTAGAGGATAAAGTACGGTTGAGCATCGCATCATTTGTGGGTTTCATACTCATTGTCGGTTGTTGTTATTCCTGTGACTGACCAGGCGGAAGTTTGATGAAACAGAAAGAACAGGGTAAAAGAGAGCTCTCTCTTTAAGAACGTAAATACTTTTTCGGAACCAGGATGAGATATAGAGGGAAGGAAATTTATTACTAAAGGTAAGTTATTTGCAAGCTGTAAAAAAATGACAGTTTTTCAATGCGAGACAACAAGACAGATTCTTCTCATTTACCAACTTATATCTTGACGTGACAAATCCTGCCCATCCATCAGGACTAAGACATCTGGACAACTTCATCATAAAAAGAAAATTCTCATCCATCTATCGGAACTTTTCCCAAGCGAAAAAAATTTAAAATTTAGATATACCAAATAGCACACATTTGCAAGCCCACACTAGCCTTCTCACAAATCCGAAGACATGCAAAAGAGTGCAATTTAGCTTTCCTCAGATTTGACCTATAAATATCAGATGAATTGGATTTGTAGATCTTCTACTTAATAATATATTGAAATATTTTTGGTAGATTGGAATATTTTACTTATCTTTGTAGCCGTATTACTTAAATATATATTTTGAGAGTAGCATTAAAACATATCGCTTCTATTCAAACGGGGGTTTTTGCTAAACCAGTTAAGGAAGGTCAAATTGTGTACTTGCAGTCAAAGCACTTTGATGAAAACGGAATCCTAAAAAGCTCTTTGTACCCTGATTTAAAAGCCGAAAGCATCTCTGAAAAACATTTATTACTGAATGGGGATATAATATTTGCCGCCAAAGGAACAAAAAATTTTGCGGCTCACTACGAAAGTAAAAACAAACCTGCAGTAGCTTCAACTTCGTTCTTTGTGATTCGTTTAAATGAGGATTTCCAAGCCAAAGTACTGCCGGAGTATTTGACATGGTATCTCAACAGCGCGCCATCTCAGAATTATCTGAAAAGTAAGGCAGTAGGAAGTTCTATTGTTTCTATCTCAAAATCTGTATTAGATGAATTGGAATTATCTATTCCGGATTTGGATACTCAAAAGGCGATTCTAATAATTACCCATCTCAGAAACTCAGAAAGAAAACTTCAACAGCAAATTGAGATGCTGCGGGAAAAGCAAATTCAACAACAAATAATCAACGCTCTAAAATAATTAGCATGACAAAAAAAATAACACAAAAAGATATTAACGATGCAGTATGGAAAGCATGTGACACGTTCCGTGGAAGCATTGATCCCAGTGTTTACAAGGATTATGTTCTCACCATGCTTTTTGTAAAATATCTGAGTGATGTGCATGATGATAAATATGAATCTCATTTAAAAAAATATAGCGGTGACAAAGAACGTGCTGACAGGGCAATGAAGCACGAACGCTTTGTGGTACCAGAACACAGCCATTTTAACTATTTGTTCGACCACCGGAACGAACTTAATATTGGCGAGTTGATAGATATTGCATTGGAAGATTTGGTGGAAGCCAACCGCGACAAACTATATAGTGAAGATGGTGCCGGAATATTTCAGAACATCAGTTTCAACAGCAGTGTATTAGGAGATACCAGGGATAAGAACACCAGGCTTAAAAACCTTTTACTCGATTTTAATAAAGAAACATTAAACCTGAAACCATCGCATCTTGAAGGCACTGATATTATTGGCGGTGCGTACATGTTTCTGATTGAGAATTTTGCAAGCGATGCCGGGAAAAAAGCCGGAGAGTTCTTTACTCCAAAAGAGGTATCTACTTTAATTGCAAAACTTACCAAATCCTTACCTGGTTCACGTATCTGCGACCCTACCTGTGGTTCAGCCTCTTTGCTGATTAAAGCCGGAGAAGAAGTCGGTTCTGATAATTTTTCACTCTACGGACAGGAAGCTAATGGAAGCACCTGGGCGCTGGCAGTTATGAATATGTTTTTACATGGCTTTGATAATGCCACAATCCGATGGGGAGATACAATCCGAAACCCGAAACTCAAAGAAGGCGATGCTCTGATGAAGTTTGATACAGTTGTTGCTAATCCTCCTTTCTCATTAGACAAGTGGGGAAAAAGTGACGACAAAGAGGAAAATAAATCTAGTGATAGCTTTGACCCTGAAACTGACAAATACAATCGCTTTTGGAGAGGTACGCCACCAAAAAGTAAAGGAGATTGGGCATTTATCAGTCACATGATTGAAACAGCCTACGAAGGCAAAGGAAAAGTTGGCGTTGTTGTACCTCATGGAGTTTTATTCCGTGGTGCTAGCGAGGGTAAGATCAGGCAGAAAACAATTGAAGAAAATCTCCTGGAAGCAGTTATTGGATTACCTGCAAACTTGTTCTTTGGAACAGGTATTCCGGCCGCAATTATGATTTTCAACCGGGCCAGAAAAGATAAGGGACAAGGCCCTGTTCTTTTCATCGATGCCAGTAAACACTATGAATCGGCTAAGAACCAAAACAGACTGCGGCCTGCAGATATTGATCATATTGTGGATACATACCGGACATTCAATGAGGGAAAGTTGACTGCAGGAATTGTCGAGGATAAATTCAGTTTTGTAGCAACATTCGCAGAAATAAAAGAGAACGAATTCAACTTAAACATTCCGAGGTATGTTGACACCTTTGAAGAAGAGCCTGAAGTCGATATTGCTGCTGTTCAGGTTGAAATCGGGAAGCTTGAAGTAGAATTAAAGAAGGTGCAGGCGGAATTGAATAGATATTTAAACGAACTGGGAGCAACTAAATTATAGAATCAGATGGACAATAAACTTTCAAAGAGTAACCAGACCATTTTTGAACAAATAAAAAGAAGTGGCCGGGATAAAATTGAATACTGGACTGCCAGGGATTTAAGTAAAGTTCTGGAATATTCGGAATACAGACATTTCAAACCCGTTATAGACAGGGCAAAAGAAGCTTGCAAGAACAGTGGCTATCTGGTTGCCGACCATTTCGAGGATATCCTCGGTATGGTATCAATCGGTTCGCAGGCTGAAAGAGAGATTGAAGATATTAAATTATCCCGGTATGCCTGCTACCTGATTGTTCAAAATGCTGATCCGGCCAAAGAAATTGTTGCTCTCGGGCAAACCTATTTTGCTGTGCAAACCCGCTTGCAGGAAATACAGCAGATGCAGGCTTATCAGCAATTGAAAACTGAAGAAGAGAAACGAGTTTTTCTCAGGAAAGAAATGGCCGACCATAATAAACACCTTGCTGAAGCAGCCAAAAGAGCAGGTGTAATATTACCAATTGATTATGCAATATTTCAGAATCACGGCTATATGGGTTTATACGGAGGTCTTGATGCAAAGGGTATTCACAGACGCAAAGGATTGAAGAAAAGTGAAAACATTCTTGACCATATGGGAAGCACGGAGTTAGCTGCAAACCTTTTCCGGGCTACTCAAACAGAAGAAAAGTTGAAAAGAGAAAACATTACAGGAAAACAAAAAGCTAACCAGACACATTTTGAAGTCGGAAAAAAAGTAAGGAAAACCATTCAGGAGCTTGGTGGCACTATGCCGGAAAATTTGCCTGT
>ENA-UOWG01001643-UOWG01001643.1-activated-sludge-metagenome-genome-assembly--contig:-NODE-1643-length-21390-cov-34.261308_pt1 | contig 21390 bp, 22 predicted proteins | sample MGYA00238147_ERZ761563 | MGnify/ENA primary metagenome ERZ761563 (study PRJEB28884, sample SAMN05720216) | anaerobic digester metagenome | isolation source: active sludge of municipal... | reverse complement strand
GCTCGCAGGTCTATGTCGAGGGCAGCATCCGTACCCGCAAATGGACCGACAAGGACGGCCAGGAACGTTATACGACCGAAATTCGCGGCGATGAAATGAAGATGCTCGGTTCGCGCCAGGGCATGGGCGCGCCGGCTTCATCGGGCGGTGCTTACGACAGTGAACCGACCGACTACGCACCGGCGCCAGCAAAGAACAAGCCGAAGCCTTCGTTCGACGATCTGGGCGACGACATTCCGTTCTGACGGATAACTGTAGTATGGTGTAAACAGTCACCGGCATCCCTTGCGGGGTGCCGAGCGGCCCTGACCTGTTCAGGGCCGGGTACAGACGATCGCCGGGAAACCTGCCGCAGTGCGGTTTGGCCGGCTTTTGCCGGCACGGCAAACTTTCGTCACTCACTGGAGGTACACCATGGCGCAACGTAAGCCGACGTCTCCGGACGTCAACCTCAACCTCAATGTGCGCGGGCTGAAGCAGTCCGCAACCCTGGCGATCAACGAGCGCAGCGCCCAGTTGATCCGCGAAGGCCGCCGCGTGTTCCGCTTCGGTCTCGGCCAGTCGCCCTTTCCGGTGCCACAGCCGGTCGTCGATGAGCTGCGGGTCAACGCCCACCAGAAGGACTATCTGCCGGTGCGCGGCCTGCGCGGCCTGCGCGATGCGGTGGCCGGGTATCACCGGCGCCTGCACGGTATCGAGCGCAGCGGCGACGATGTGCTGATCGGTCCCGGCTCGAAAGAGCTGATGTTCGTGCTGCAGCTCGTCTATTACGGCGACCTCGTCATTCCCACCCCGAGTTGGGTGTCTTATGCACCGCAGGCGCGCATCGTCGGTCGCCAGATTCACTGGGTGCCAACCCGTCCGGAAAACGACTGGCGCCTGATGCCTGATGATCTCGACCGTGCCTGCCGCGATGATCCGGGCCGGCCACGCATCGTCATCCTCAACTATCCGTCGAATCCGACCGGCGACACCTACACTGCCGACGAACTGAAGGCGCTGGCCAAGGTTGCGAAGAAGTACAAGGTGATTCTTCTCTCGGACGAAATCTATGGTGAACTTCATCATCGCGGCCAGCATGTGTCGATTTCGCGCTTTTATCCCGAGGGCACGATCATCAGCGGTGGCCTGTCGAAATGGTGTGGTGCCGGCGGCTGGCGTCTGGGCACCTTCACCTTCCCGCACAGCCTGCACTGGCTGCTCGACGCCATGTCCACCGTGGCCAGCGAAACCTATACCTCGACCAGCGCGCCGATTCAGTACGCGGCCATTCGTGCCTTTGAAGGCGGTCTGGAAATCGAGGACTATCTGGTGCAGTCGCGGCGGATCCTGCGTCACCTGGGACGCCATGTCTGGCACGAGCTGCAGGCTGTCGGCGCGCAGGTGAGCGAGCCGGTCGGCGGCTTCTACCTGTTCCCGGATTTCAGTCCGCTACGCGAGCGCCTGGCACGGCACGGAGTCGTCGACAGCGCGAAATTGTGCGAGCGCATGCTCGAAGAAACTGGTGTTGCGACCTTGCCCGGCGTTGAATTCGGCCGCCCCGCCGACGAGCTGACCCTACGCCTGGCCTATGTCGATTTCGATGGTGCCCGCACCCTGGCGGCAGCGCATCTGGTCCCGCTCGACCAGCCGCTGGACAGAGCATTCCTCGAGCAATACTGCCCGAATGTAATCCATGCCGCCACCGCCATGGCGCAATGGATCAAGAAAATGAAATAAGGAAAGGAGAGAGGCAGCATGCGCTATATCAAGAAACTGGAGGACATTCCGCAACTCACCGAGGCTGAACGTACAGCACTGCAACCGGTTGCCGATGCCTACGCGTTCCGGGTCAGCGACTACTATCTGAAGCTGATCGACTGGAACGACCCGAACGATCCGATCCGCCAACTGGTCATTCCACGTCCCGACGAACTGAACGACTGGGGCGCGCTCGATGCCAGCAACGAGGCGGCCAATACGGTCATGCGTGGTGTCCAGCACAAGTACCCGGATACCGCCCTCCTGCTGTGCAACGAGGTGTGCGGCGCCTACTGCCGCTACTGCTTCCGCAAGCGCCTGTTCATGAACGACAACGATGAGGCGAGCAAGGATCTGAGCGAGGGCATCGAATATATCCGCACACATCCGGAAATCACCAACGTCCTGCTTACCGGGGGCGACCCCCTGCTGTTGAGCACGCGGCGGTTGACGGAAGTGATCGCTGCGCTGCGCGAGATCGACCATGTGCGCATCATCCGCATCGGCACCAAGATGACCGCGTTCAACCCGTACCGGGTCATCGACGATCCGGCGCTGGTCGAGATGTTCGCGCGCTATTCGACATCGAGCAAGCGCATCTACATGATGAATCACTTCGACCATCCGCGTGAAATCACTCCCGAAGCCGAGGATTGCCTGGACCGACTGATTCATGCTGGCGTCATCATGACCAACCAATGCCCGATGATCGCCGGCATCAACGACGACCCGATCGTGCTTTCGGACATGTTCCGCAAACTGTCGTGGATCGGCTGCCCACCGTATTACGTTTTCCAGGGGCGCCCGACGGCTGGTAACGATCCCTACAAGGTGTCGATCGTGCGTGGCTGGGAAATCTTCCGCGAAGCCCTGCGTCACGGTGCAGGGCTGGCCCGCCGGGCACGTTTCGCGATGTCGCACGAGACCGGCAAGATCGAAATCCTGGCGGTCGACGACAAGCATATCTACCTGCGCTACCACCGCGCCAAGGACGCCAGCCTGCGTGGCCGCTTCATGATCTACAAGCGCGACGACAACGCCTACTGGCTCGACGATCTGGTGCCGGCCGAGGGCAGTGACGCACCGCGCTTTGCCGCCGAGAAGCAAGGTGATATCGAGGATGGGCCGGAGTAAGCTGCGCACTGTCGAATGACAGTGACGATTGGATTTCCGCTAGAATCCTTGATGGTCATCAGCCGGCGGGTCATCTGCTCGGGGATGTCGCCGCCGATTCAAGGGGAATATGAGCAGCGCCGATTTGCATGCCGGAGAGGTAAATGGCAAACGCCTGGCCGTTCTGGCATTGGCAGCCCTTGGCGTCGTCTATGGCGATATCGGCACCAGTCCGCTCTATGCGGTCAAGGAGGTTTTTGCCGGTAATCACCCAATTCCGGTCAATGAAGCCAATATCTTCGGCAGCCTGTCGTTGTTCTTTTGGGCGCTGATCATCGTCGTTTCGGTCAAGTACGTGATCTTTATCATGCGTGCCGACAACCGGGGCGAGGGCGGCATCATGGCGCTGATCGCACTGGCGTTGCGCGATGTGCAGAGCAAGCCGAAGCAGGCTCGGGTGGTGATGATCATCGGCATCCTCGGGGCAGCGATGTTTTACGGCGACGGTATGGTCACCCCGGCGATTTCGGTACTCTCCGCGGTCGAGGGGTTGGAGGTGGCGACGCCGGCGTTAAGGCACTTCGTGATTCCGATCACGCTGGTGGTGCTGTTCGGCCTGTTCTACATTCAGCGGCATGGGACGGCGCTGGTCGGCAGCTTTTTCGGGCCGGTCATGCTGCTCTGGTTCAGCGTGCTGGCGCTGTGTCATTGACCGGCATTATGGAGCCACCGATGATCGGCGTATTGGAGCCAGTTTGAAGAGGTAGAAACGGGCTAATTCGGGGCTTAAATTGGGGTAGATTTTACCTGTTTTTGAGGTGCTGATTTCGGGGCTGCCGGCGGCATTTTTGGCGAACGATAAGAGTCGCCGTCGAGGGTCAGGCAATAGGCGTTATGGCGCAGGCGATCGAGGGTGGCGGCGGCGAGCAAACGGTTGGCCGGGAAGGCCTGGTCCCACTCGATGAAATCGAGATTGCTGGTGACGATGGTCGCCGCCTGCTCGTAACGCTCGGCAATCAGGTCATGGAAATCCTCTTCGGCGGGCGGACGCATGGGTTTGAGTCCGAAATCGTCAATGATCAACAAAGGAATCCGGGCCAGCGCGGCGATCTTGCGCTCCACCGTGCCGACGGCGCGGGCGGTGGTCAGGCTGGCACACAGTTGCGCCTGCGTCGTGAAGAGTACGTCGACCCCCTGGCGCACCGCGCAATGGCCGAGCGCCTGGGCCAGGTGGCTCTTGCCGGTGCCGCAGGGGCCGACGATCAGCACTGGCGCCTTCTCCTGCAGATAGCGCCCGGTCGCCAGATCATGGATCAAGGCGCGATTTAGATTCGGCAGGCGTGAGAAATCAAAGCCTTCGAGCGACTTGCCGGCCCGGAAAGCCGCGCGGTGCATCCGTAGCGCGAATTTCTTCTGATCGCGACGCGCCACCTCATCGTGGATCAACAGGGAAAGAAACTCGGTGTACGCCAGCTTTGATTCAAGGGCCTGGCGATTTCTGCTTTCCAGCGAATCGAGGATGCCGGAGAGGCGGAGCTGCTTCAGATTGGGGGCAAGTTCAGGGATGGGATTCATGGTCTTCCTTCAGGATGGAATTGGCCGGTTGGCCGGGAGTTCCCGAGATCGGGGGTCAAGGTCGGGCAAGGCCCGGCGCAGCGCAACCTTGACGCCTGATCTTGGGAGATACGCTCACCCATGGCTGAGCCGGCAGAAAGCCGGATTCAGCCATGGGGAACAAAGCGGCGGGCTCACTGGACGGTGTCAGGGGCGGCAAACAAGCTGGCGGCATTGCGGGCGAAACGGCCTGAATGCGGCACGGTCTCAGGCGCGGTGGCCGCCCAGTCGTCGCTGCGCAGATCATGACCGCCGGCCAGAATCGTCTTCACCGTGCGGTAATACGGCGATTCATGGGCCAGCGCCCGCGCGCAGGCTGCTTCCAGTCGAGCGGGCGCATAGGATTTCTGCAAGCGCAACACGCCTTGCGCGGCGCGCAGCCGTTCGACGATGCGATCAGAGAGCAAACGCGCGATCAATTCGGCACAGGCGGGACCGATTCGGCCGGCCTGTTCAAGGCACCAAGCCCGGTCATGGGCAAAGAAGGCTTGGGCATCGGGCGGCAGATGGTCATTCACGGTGCGCCGATCACCGTGCTTGCGGGTTCGCCCGTGGGCGGCGACGGGTTTGAAGTCATGGTAAATCGTCACCATGCCGTCGGTTGCCTTGAACCAGAGCAGTTTACCGACTAGGCTGAACGGGACAGAGTAGTAGGCCCGCTCAAATTGAAGATGGCAATCGGGATGGACATGGGCTTGCGACCAGACGCCGAGGTCCGGCGCCACTGCCGGCAGTGGCAGGAGGACGGCGCGCTCGATTTCGAAGCGAGAAATAGGTGCTTCGCCGGTCGTGCCGTGCCGTCGGACGCCGGCCTCCTCCATCACCCAGGCCTTGGCCTGGCGGTTGAGGTCAGTGAGGTCACGAAAGGACTTGAGGGGCAGGAAGTTACCCTTCAGATATTTGACGCCCGATTCGACGATGCCCTTCTTCTGCGGATCATGCGGCGGGCACGGGTCGATCTTGAAGCCGTAGCCCTCAGCGCAATCGGCGTAGGAGCGCTGAACTTCCGGATCGCGAAGGCAGGCTTTGATGATGGCGCATTTGGCGTTGTCGATGATGACGCGGGCCGGCACGGCAGCAAACCATTCGAAGGCGCGGCGGTGGCAGCCGAGCCAGGTGGCGACCGTTTGGTCCCAGACAAACTCGACATACTGGTGACGCGAGAAGCAGAGGGTCATGACGAACGCCCAGGTCCGGCGTTGCCCGCCGGCGGGATGTTCAAGCGTTGGCCCGGCCCCGAAATCGACCTGGGCGGCGTCGCCGGGTGCGAAGTTCAGGCGGACCGTGGCCTTTGGCGGAATGTCCTGCTTCAGGCGGTCGAGCATGCGACGCACGGCCGAGTAATGGCCGGTGAAGCCATATTCGCGCTTCAGGACGGTATGAATGACGACGCCGGAAACGCCTTGCGCCAGCCAGCCGGCGATCCGTTCCCGATGTGGCTCAAGGCTGGAAATGGTGGTGGACGCCCGTTTGCTCGGCGCCAGCGCCTCGGCAATTGTGGCATCGTCGGGTGCGGGCTGTTCGCTGGCGAGCCAGTCTCGTTCGCTGGCCAGCAACCGCAGATTGGCAGCTGTCCGTCGGCCCATGAGGCCGTTTTTGGCAATGTCGCGGTCAGAATCGCCTTGCCGCATACGCAGCAGGGCTTGTCGGTAGTGGTGCATTTCGATCTTCCTTCGACTCATCGCTTCCTCGGCAAAAATCGCCGAGGGTAGTGATGAATGGGTGAAATCCGAAATGCCCGTTGCTTACTTCTTCAACGGCAGTGGAACCAATACGGCGATCCACGGGTGGATCCTATATGCCGATCATCAAGTGGATCCTATGGGCCGATCACTGACACGCTGCTTGGGATTATTAACATCCTCGCGCATCCGGCGATCCTCCATGCCCTGAATCCGCTTTACGGCATCACCTTCCTGCTTGCCAACAAGGCCATGGCGCTTGTCGCGATGGGTAACGTCGTTCTTGCGGTGACGGGCGCCGAGGCGCTCTATGCCGATATGGGGCATTTCGGGCGCAAGCCGACCCAGACAGCCTGGTTCGCTTTCGTGCTGCCGGCGCTGGTGCTCAATTATTTCGGTCAGGGCGCGCTAATTTTCGCCGATGCAGAAGCGGCGAAAAATCCGTTTTTCCTGTCGGCGCCGGATTGGGCGCTCTACCCGCTGGTCGGGTTGGCCACACTGGCCACCGTCATTGCTTCACAGGCCGTCATTTCCGGTGCTTTTTCGGTGACGCGCCAGGCCATGCAGCTTGGTTTCCTGCCGCGCATGGAGGTCCAGCACACCTCGGAAAAGGAACAGGGGCAGATCTATCTGCCGGCAGTGAATTGGGGCCTGATGCTGGCGGTGATGATTCTCGTACTCGGCTTCAAATCATCAAACAATCTGGCGGCCGCCTACGGTATTGCGGTGACCGGCGACATGGTGATCACCTCGCTGCTGGCGACCGTGGTCGTCGCGCGCGGCTGGGGTTGGGGCTGGGTTCGGACGGGCGCCCTGTTTGCCTGCTTCCTGGCGGTCGAACTGGTGTTTCTGGCAGCGAATATCCTGAAAATTCCTGATGGTGGCTGGTTCCCGCTGGTCGCCGGCTTCGTGGCCTTTGTCCTGATGACAACCTGGAAGCGTGGTCGCCAGTTGCTCGCCGATCGTCTGAAAGGCGAACGCATCGAGCTTCCGCTGTTTCTGGAATCACTGGCGGCGTCGATGCCGACCCGCGTTGCGGGAACCTCGGTATTCCTCAATTCCGATCCCAACGGCGTGCCGCACGCGCTGCTGCACAACCTGATGCACAACAAAGTGTTGCACGAGCGGGTGGTTCTGGTTTCCGCGCAGTTCTTCGATGTGCCCTATGTGCCTGTCATCGATCGTGTCGAAGTGAGGGCGTTGCGCGACAATTTCTGGAGCGTGATCGTCCAGTACGGTTTCAAGGATGAACCTGATATTCCGCTGGCGCTGGCGCAGTGTGCCGACGCGGGACTCGAATTCAACGCCCTCGACACCTCCTATTTCATCGGGCGCGAGACCCTGATTCCCAAGCTTGATTCGGAGATGGCGTTCTGGCGCGAGAAGTTGTTCGTCGCCATGTCGCGCAATGGCGGTTCGGCAACGGCGTTCTTCAGGATTCCCAGCAACCGGGTCGTCGAACTGGGCACCCAGGTCGAGCTCTAGCGGCGATCAGCGCTGGCAGTGGCGGTCGCGGCCGGTCTTCTTGGCCATATAGAGCGCCTCGTCGGCGCGTTGGATGGCGGTGTCGATGGTGTCGGCCCAGAGAATTTCTGTGCTGCCAATACTGGCGGTGAACTTTAGTGTCGTTGCGTCGGCCAGCGTGACCGAAGTGTTGCGCAGTCGTTCAAGCAGACGATCGATGACCGGGGCGGCCATCGCCGCATTGGTTTCAACCAGTGCCACCGCGAATTCCTCACCGCCGATGCGGCCGATGATGTCGACGTTGCGCACGCTGGTTTTAAGCAGTTGCGCCAGGTGGGCGAGCACGGCATCGCCGGCCGGATGGCCGTATTTGTCGTTGATTGCCTTGAAGTGATCGATGTCGAGCATCAGCAGTGTCGGTGACGGTCCGTGGCGCTGGCTGCGCGCCAGTTCATGGGCGAAGCGTTCCATGAAGGCGCGGCGATTGACCAGTCCGGTCAGGGCGTCGGTCGAGGCCTGAACGCGCAGGTCGACTTCCAGCGCGACGCGGCGGGCGATTTCCGCCTTCAGGCGGGCACTTTCCGCCTCGGCTACGCTGCGTTGCGCCAGTATCTCCTGTTGATAACGGCGGAGCACGACTTCCGACCAGAAAATGCCGAAGGTAATCAGGATGGCGGTAATCAGGAAGCGCGAGGCGAAGTTCAGCGAATAGATGCTGGTTTCGATGCCGACGATGCCGGAGATCATGATGCAGGCGGCGATGAGGATGGCGGCGCCGGACCAGATGGCGCCTTCCTTCGGCGGCAATACGATGATCGATACCAGCGGAAATATGTAGAACCATAAAGCGCGTCCGTGTTCCGGGCCGGAATTGGCAATCAGGTAGAGCACCAGCAGAGCAAAGGTCGCGATGCCTGGACGGGCCGTCGCTGGCCGATTTTCCCCGCGCAGCAGCGCCAGGTAACCGATACCGATGGTCACGATGTTGAGGGCAATCAACCCGCTCAAGATCCAGTTGGCCTCGCGTAGTGCAACGATGGCGAAAAGCGTCAGAATCGGCAGGCCGATGAGGAGGAAAAGCTTGGCACGCTGGAGTGTCGGCAGCGGTGCTTGGTGCAGGGTTTCGCCGGGCGTGGTCATGTGCGCATGAACTGTTGGGGCTAGAGGCGACGGATCTTGTCGAGCAGCGCGGTGGTCGATTTCTGGTGGATGAAGGGAATTGAATGAACCGTGCCGCCCCAGCCGCGAACTTCGGCGCCGCCGACGATCTTGTCCAAAGGCCAGTCGCCACCCTTGACCAGGATGTCCGGCCGGGATTCGAGGATGCGCTGTAACGGCGTGTCCTCGTCGAACCACGTCACCAGCGTCACGCACTCCAGCGCCGCCATGACCGCCAGGCGATCGCCCAGATCATTGACCGGCCGGTCGGCACCCTTGCCTTGGCGTTTGACCGAAGCGTCGCTGTTGAGCGCCACCACCAGGCCGGCGCCGAGGGTGGCGGCCTGTGCCAGATAGGTCACGTGGCCGCGGTGCAGGATGTCGAAGCAGCCGTTGGTGAATACCAATGGGCGCGCCAGTCCAGCAACCCGCGCGGTCAACTGCGCCGGCGGGCAAATTTTTGCTTCGAAGGCTGGTGTGGGATAGTTCATTTCGACCGTGTCGCAGGACAACGCAATAAAGCCGTCATTCTATAGGGTCTTTGGCGTGATTTGAGGTTTCACGTAAGCGGGGGCATTCGCTGTCGCCACTCCTGTATTGCGGATGCCGAATGTTCGAGCGAGGTGAGCAATTCGATGCCGGGTGCCGGCGGAATGCGTTGAATGCCGCCACCACCTACCCAGAGCGCCATTTCAGCCGGCAGAACCATGCGCAGTTGCTGAAGCAGGCCGGAAATCTGGCGGTGCGGGAAGGCAGCCGAGAACGAGAGCGCAACGATATCGGCACGATGCGCGCTGGCGGCACGAGCGATTTCCAGCAATGGCATCTGGGTGCCGAGCGGAATGCATTCGGCACCTTCGAGCGTAAACAGGGTTTCGGCCATCAACAGGCCAAGCGCATGTTGTTCTTCGGGCACGCTGGTCAGCAGAATGCGTGGACGGCCACTGCCGCCGGGCAGTCCGGCAATGGCCTGGCGCAGCAGGCGCTTGGTCAGTTCGGTAAACAAATGCTCCTCGAAAACCTCGAAGCTGCCATCTTCCCAGGCCTCGCCGACGCGATGGGTGAGTGGCGCCACGGTGTCCTGGACAAAACGCTGCATCCCTTGCCGGGCAAGGCGTTGTTGCATGGCATGCCGGTAGCCGGATGCGTCATGCTGTTTGATAAGCGTCAGCAGTTGGTCCAGGTCCGGAGCGGCTTCTTCGGCACCGGGCGCGCGGGGGGTGGGGCGCCGTGGGGTCAGCGCCGCCAGTTCGTCGCTCGGGGTCGTCATCAGCTTGCCCGGGCGGTGCCCGGCATCCATCAGTCGTTTGATAAGGCGCAGCCGCTCGACCTGGTCCGCCGGATAGTTGCGCTCGCCGTTGCTGTCGCGCCCCGGGGCCGGAAAGCCGTAGCGGCGTTCCCACATGCGCAGGACATCCTTGGAGAGGCCGGTATCACGTTCGACGGCAGCAATGTTGAAAGCTGGGATATTCATTTTTGTCCTGAACATTTGTTAGACAAACTGTTGACAGAGGCTAAATTGAGAGCTATCTTACGAACAAATATTCAATTTGTCCAGGACAGGATTGCAAGGAGTTGCACATGGCAAAGTATGTCAAACCCTGTCTGGCGATTACGGGCCTGCTCACTCTCGGCCTCCTTCCGCTCGCCGCGAATGCGCAATGTCCAACGTTGCTCAACCATAGCTTCGCCGGTCTGCAGGATGGTAAGTCGAGATCGCTGTGTGAGTATCAGGGCAAGGTCATTCTGGTCGTCAATACGGCAAGTTTTTGCGGCTTCACTTCGCAGTACGAAGGTCTGGAAAAGCTTTATGCGCGGCTCAAGGACAACGGGCTGGTGGTCGTCGGCTTTCCGTCCAACGACTTCGGCGAGCAGGAGCCGGGCAGCGACAAGGAGATCGCCGAATTCTGCCGCCTGACCTATGGCGTAGAGTTTCCGATGATGGCCAAGACGACGGTCAAGGGCAGTGATGCCAACCCGTTTTATAAAAAGCTGGCCGCGACCACCGGCAGCACGCCGAAATGGAATTTCCACAAGTACCTGATCAGTCATGACGCTTCGCAAGTCGTTGCTTTCAACAGCTTTACCAAGCCGGACGACAAGGATCTGCTGAACAAGATCGACGAGTTTCTCAAATAAAACGTTTGCCCCAAACCCAAGGAGCCATTGCCATGAATGCACCCGAGTACTTTTTCCTGCCTGACGTCCAGGCGGCCGCTGACACCCGCCGGCTGGCGATCCAGAACGTCGGCGTCAAGGGGCTGCGTTATCCGCTGCAACTCGAAACCGCCAGCGGCGAAATGCTCAATACTGTCGCCAGCCTCGCCTTGACGGTCGGCTTGCCGCCCGAGGTCAAGGGTACGCACATGTCGCGCTTTGTCGAACTGCTCGAAGGCCGGCACGGCGCGCTGACCCAGGATGGCCTGTTCGCCATGCTCGATGAAATGCTGCTGCGTCTCGATGCGAGCAGCGGCCGCATCGAGATGACTTTCCCCTACTTCATCCGCAAGGCGGCCCCGGTTTCCGGGGTCGAAAGCCTGCTCGACTACGATGCGACGCTGATCATCGACCAGCCGCAAGGTGCCCGCGCGACCCTGACGCTGCGCGTGACGGCGGCGGTGACCAGCCTTTGCCCCTGTTCGAAGAAGATTTCCGAATACGGCGCCCACAACCAGCGTTCGCACATCACGCTGGAAGCGAAGCTGCGTTCGCCGATGGCGATCGAGGAACTGGTGCGCCTGGCCGAGGAAGAGGCCTCCTGCGAGGTGTTCGGCCTGCTCAAGCGGCCGGACGAAAAGTGGGTGACCGAGCGTGCCTACGACAACCCGAAATTTGTCGAGGATCTGGTGCGCGACATCGCACTGCGCCTGATGAACGAACCGCGCATCGCCGAATGGAAGGTCGCCTCGGAGAACTTCGAGTCGATTCACAACCATTCGGCCTACGCCGAGTTGTTCGGCAGTAATGAGTAGAGGAGGTGTCATGAGCGGAAAGCAACGCATCGCCGTCGTCGGCGCCGGCATCTCCGGGCTGGCGAGTGCCTGGCTGTTGAGCCGCGAGCACGACGTCACGCTGTTCGAGGCCGGCGCTTATCTGGGTGGCCATACCAATACGGTCGACGTCACGCTGGACGGGAAAACCCACCCCGTCGACACTGGCTTTCTCGTCTTCAACGAGAAGACCTATCCCAATCTGATCGCGCTGTTCGCAGTGCTTGGTGTGGATAGTGTCGAAACTGAAATGTCCTTCGCAGTCAGTCTGGAGCAACCTGACCTGGAATGGGCCGGCAGCAATCTGGCGACCGTCTTCGGACAGAGGCGCAACCTGGTGCGCCGCCAGTTCTGGTCGATGCTGTCGGACATCCTGCGCTTCAATCGCGAAAGTGTCGCCTGGCTCGTTTCACATCCGGACAACCAGCGCAGCCTGCGCGATTTTCTGCGCGAGGGAAAATATTCAAGCGCCTTTTCGGAATGGTATCTACTGCCGATGGCGGCAGCGATCTGGTCGTGCCCGACCGGCCAGATGCTGGATACGCCGCTCGCCACCTTCGTCCGCTTCTGCCAGAACCACGGCTTGTTGCAGGTTTTTGACCGTCCGCTGTGGCGTACCGTGAAGGGCGGCGGCCGCGAATATGTGCGCAAGATTGCCATGCAACTGGCCGCCAACGGTGCAGAAATTCACGTGGGCTGCCCGGTGCAGGCGGTGAGCCGTGAGGCGAACGGGCTGCGTGTCACCCATGCGGCCGGCAGCCGTCATTTCGACCAAGTCGTGATGGCCTGCCACAGCGACCAGGCGCTGAAGATACTTGGCTTCACGGCCAGCGACGGGCAGCGCGACGTGCTGGCGGCGATCCGCTATCAGCCCAACCGGGCGGTGCTGCACACCGACCGCGCCTTGCTGCCGCGTGACGAAAGGCTGTGGTCGGCCTGGAATTACGCGGCGGGCAGCGGCGAACCGGGCGCCCAGCCGGTGGCGGTGTCGTACCTGATCAATCGTTTGCAGCCGCTGCCGTTCGCGACGCCGGTCGTCGTCACGCTTAACCCGGTGCGCGAGCCTGATCCGGCGAGCATCATTGCCGAATTCGACTATGCCCACCCGATTTTCGACGGGCCGGCAATTGCTGCCCAACAGCGTCTGGCCAGCGTGCAGGGTGAAAACGGTATCTGGTTATGCGGTGCCTGGGGCAGTTATGGCTTCCATGAGGACGGCCTGAAGTCGGCATTGCGCGTCGTCAATTCACTGGGTGTCGCGGCGCCATGGCAGGGTGCCGCGCAACCGGTGCGCCGCGAACTGGCGAGGGTCTGAGGTCGCCATGACATTTCCCCCGCGCCTCGTTGTCGGCCAGGTCATGCACCGGCGCCTGCGCCCGGCGGTCCATCAGTTTATCTATCCGGTATTTTTCGTCCAGTTGCCGTTGAGCGATCTCGACGCAGCAAATCGGCCGATTTTCTCGGTCGACCGTAACAATCTGCTTGCTTTTCACCGCAAAGACCATGGTCCGCGCAACGGCTCGCCATTGCTGCCGTGGATTCGCGCGCTGCTGCGCCAGCGCGGCCTGGCCGACGATGGCGAGGTGGTCCTGCAGTGCTTCCCGCGCGTGTTCGGATTCGTCTTCAATCCGGTCAGCTTTTGGTATTGCCACAATGCCGGCGGCGAACTGGTTGCCGTACTGGCCGAGGTCAGCAATACCTTCGGCGGCCGCCACAGCTACCTGTTGCACAACCCGGATGGCGCGCCCTTGCGCGATGGTCAGACACTCGCGGCGAGCAAGGCATTTCATGTGTCGCCTTTCTGCGATGTCGAAGGCGGCTATCGCTTCCGCTTTCATCTGCGAAGTAAATGCCCGGTCGTCCGCATCGACTATGACGACGCCGAAGGCGAACTTCTGCTGACGTCGATTTCGGGCAAGGTCGCGGCCTGGTCGACTTCGGCGTTGCTGCGCGCACTGCTACGCATGCCTTTCCTCACTGCTGGCGTGGTTTTCCGCATCCACTGGCAGGCCTTCAAACTCTGGCTCAAGGGCGTTCCGTTCATCGGCGCGCATCCGTCGGCAACACCTCAACCCCTCCAGGAATCATCAAAATGAACAATACGATGGCACTGCGCGGTGCCGGTCAGCTTGCCCGTGACACGCGACTGGTCTTCGAACTGCTCGAACAATTGTGTGGCGGCATGCTCGAAATCCGCCTGCCTGATGGCTCGCGTTGCCTCTTCGGCGACGGCGAGCACGGCGTCACGCTGCAGGTGCACGACGAAGCGATGTTCGGCCAGGTGCTGGCCCGTGGCGATATCGGTCTCGCCGAGTCTTATCTCGACGGCCACTGGGATTCAACGGACCTCAGTGGCTTTCTGACCCTGCTCGCGCGCAACCGCGACGTGCTGCGCAAGGCCATCTACGGCTCGTGGCGCGAGCTGCTGGCAGCCCGTGTCAGGCACTGGTTCAACCGCAACAGCCGCGCTGGCAGCAAGCGCAACATCATGGCCCACTACGACCTGGGCAACGATTTCTACAAGCTGTGGCTCGATCCCGGCATGAGCTACTCGAGTGCGCTCTATCGTGCCGTCGATGACGGTGACCTGGGGTCGGCACAGGACGCCAAGTACCGCCGCATCCTGCGTCGCCTGCGCGCCCAGCCTGGTCAGAGCGTGCTTGAAATCGGTTGCGGCTGGGGCGGTTTCGCCGAATTGGCCGTTGCTGCCGGACTCAAGTTGACCGGCCTGACACTGTCTCCAGCCCAGCTCGCCTGGGCGCAGCGCCGGGTACCAACTGCCGACCTGCGCCTGCAGGATTACCGCGACACACAGGAGCAGTTCGATCACATCGTTTCGATCGAGATGTTCGAGGCGGTGGGCGAACGCTGGTGGCCAGCCTATTTCCGGACCGTCGCGCGGGCACTGAAACCCGGTGGCCGGGCGGTCGTCCAGAGCATCACGATCCGCGACGAGTTGTTCGCCGATTATCGCAAGGGCACCGATTTCATCCAGCAGTACATCTTTCCCGGCGGCATGCTGCCCTCGCGCGCCGCGTTCCGGGCCGCCGCAGCGCGTCAGGGGCTGGCAGTGCACGGTGAGTATGCCTTTGGTGTCGACTACGCGCGAACGCTCGCCGAGTGGCGTCAGGCCTTCGAGGCCAACTGGCCGCAGATCGCCGCACTGGGTTTCGACGAGCGCTTCCGGCGCCTGTGGCGCATGTATCTCTGTTACTGCGAGGCCGGCTTCCTGGCCGGCAATATCGATGTCGTCCATTTCGAACTCGGTCATCACTAGGCGCCGCCTGCTCCTCGGACTTGCCGGCTGGCCGCTGCTGGGGCTGGCTGAGGGCACACCGGCGCTGCCGGCTGCGGGTCTGATACGCTGGGGCAGCGGCGAATTCCGGCGTTTCGGATTTCTGGTATACGAGGCGACGCTGTGGGCCGGCGCCGACGATCCGGCCCGGCCGCCGCTGGCCCTGAAGCTGACCTACAAGCGCAACATCAGCGGCCGCGATATCGCCGAGGCCAGCGTAAAGGAAATCCGTAATCTGGAGCTCGTCGACGAAGCCAGGCTGAAGAGCTGGGGCGAGCAGATGAGCAGGATTTTCCCGGATGTTCGTCCGGGCGACCAGATCACCGGCCTCCATCTGCCGGAGGCGGCGCGGTTTTTCCATAACGAGCGCAGCATCGGCGACATTGGCGATCCTGCCTTTGCTCAGGCATTTTTCGCGATCTGGCTCGACCCGCGAACCAGCGCGCCGGAACTCCGCGCGGCCCTGCTCAAGCGACCGGCGGCCTGAACGATGACCTCCGGGCGCGTCCTGTCCTACGGCCTGCTCGGGTTGCCGCTGGCCTTTGCGGCGCTGCCCATCTACGTTCATGTGCCGCGCTTCTACGCCGAAACCACCGGCATGGAACTGGCGTTGCTCGGTTTCATCCTGCTCGCCACCCGGTTGTTCGACGCCGGCATCGATCCCTGGCTCGGCTGGCTGGCCGACCGCGTGGCGCGTCCGAGCATGGTCGGGCTGGCGCTGTTGCCGTTCGCCATTGGTTTCGTTGCCTTGCTCAATCCGCCGGCCCACAATGTTGCCGTCTGGCTGGTGGCCTCATTGGCACTGACCTACATCGGTTTCTCGGCGGCCTCGGTTGCATATCAGGCCTGGGGTGCCGACATCGGCGAAAATTCCGGGCAGCGTACCCGGTTGACCGCAGCGCGCGAGGGCTTCGGCCTGTTCGGCGTCGTCCTCGCCGCCGCCTTGCCGGCCTTGCTGGCGAGCGACCTGAATGAGGGGGTCGGGCGTCTTTCGTGGATTCTCCCGCCGCTGTTGCTGGTGGCGGCGGCGATCACCTTCAGCCGGGTTGGCGCCGCAACGGTCGTGCCGTTTGTGCCGGTCGTCAGTCAGCCGTTGCTGCCCAGTTTGCGCCGGGTCATGGCCGATATCGCCTTTCGCCGCCTGCTCGCAGTTTTCGTGGCCAACGGTATCGCCTCGGCGCTGCCGGCCACGCTGTTTCTGTTCTTTGTTGCCGACGTGTTGCAACTGGAACAGGCGAGCGGCCCGTTGCTGGCCGCTTACTTCCTCGCCGGCGCTGCCTCCTTGCCGCTCTGGGTGAAGCTGGCATCACGTTTCGGTCGCGTTGCCGCCTGGCTGGGGGCGATGCTCCTGGCGATTCTGGCTTTCGCTGGGGCTAGCCAGCTTGCTGCCGGAGACCTCTGGCCGTTTGCCGTGATCTGCATCGCCTCGGGCCTCGCGCTGGGCGCCGACCTCGCCCTGCCGGCCGCCATTGCTGCCGATCTTGGCGAACGCCAGGGACAGGCCGGGGCCTGCTTCGGGGTCTGGAACTTCGTCGCCAAGCTCAATCTGGCGCTCGCCGCCGGGCTCGCCTTGCCGCTTCTTGCCTGGCTCGGCTATGTGCCGGGCAGCAGTAGCGGGCTGGACTCGCTGATCTTCGCCTATGCCCTGCTGCCGCTCGCCTTCAAAGCGCTGGCCAGTGTGCTGCTGTGGCGCTGGCGTTACTCTCTGGAGATATGAAATGAGGTTCCTCTTTACCGCTGCTCTGGTGCTTGGCCTGGCCGGCTGTGCCGGTCCTGGTGTCGAGCGCTATCGTGCCGAACAGCCGGTGCTCGATCTCAAAACCTACTTGAACGGCACGCTCGACGCCTGGGGTATCTTCCAGGGCCGCGATGGCGAGGTGCAGAAGCGCTTCCATGTCGTCATCGATGCCCAATGGGAGGGCGACACCGGGGTTCTCGACGAGCATTTCAAGTGGTCCGACGGCACCACCTCGCGTCGGGTGTGGACGCTGGTCCGCCAGGCCGACGGCAGCTTCCGCGGAACGGCTGACGATGTAGTCGGTGAGGCGCTCGGCGAGATTTCGGGCAATACGCTGCGCTGGCGTTACGTGCTGGCGCTGCCGGTCGATGGCAAGGTCTACAACGTCGATTTCGACGACTGGATGTTCCTGATGGATGACAAGGTGATGATCAATCGATCCTACATGAGCAAGTGGGGCTTCGGCCTGGGCGAATTGTCGCTCACCTTCGTCAAGCGCTGAGCCAGCGATGAACCCGAAAATAATCGACTGGGAAGGCAAGCGGGTCTGGCTGGTCGGCGCGTCGAGCGGCATCGGCGCCGCGCTGGCGAATGAACTGGCGCGCCGCGGCGCCCGGCTGGCGCTCTCGGCGCGGGGGGCCGACAAATTACGCGCGCTGGCTATCGACAATGCCTTGTTGCTGCCGTGCGACGTGACCGACACGGTCAGCCTGGCCAGCGCGCGCAAGGTGCTGCTGGCGGCTTGGTGCGGCGTCGATCTGGTCATCTACCTGGCTGGCGACTACGCGCCGATGCGTGCTGCCGACTTCGAACTGGATGCCGCCGAGAAGATTGTCGCAGTCAATTTCACCGGCGCCATGCGCCTGGCAGCGACGGTCTTGCCCGATTTGCATCCCGGCGGCGGCATCGCTTTCGTCGCCAGCGTCGCCGGTTACCGCGGCCTGCCCAAGGCGCTCGCCTATGGGCCAGGCAAGGCGGCGCTGATTCACTTTGCCGAATGTCTGCAGCTCGATCTGGCACCGCAAGGTATTGGTGCCTGGGTCATCAACCCCGGCTTCGTTGCGACCCGCCTCACCGCACGCAACGATTTCGCCATGCCAGCCCTGCAAACACCGGAGCAGGCGGCAATCGCCACGGTCGACGGTTTCCGGAGGGGAAATTTCGAGATCCATTATCCGAAGCGCTTTACCCGCCTCATGAAGCTGCTCGCGCTATTGCCCTATGGCGTGTATTTTCCGCTGATCCGCCGCATGACCGGAGGCTGAGATGGCACTCGATGACCTGATCGAATTTTTCGAGCAACTGACGCCGTCGAGCGTCGCGCGCTTTCCCGAGTTTTATGGCGCCGATGCCTGGTTCAAGGATCCGTTCAACGAAGTGCAAGGCGTGGCAGCCATCCAGCGCATCTTCAGTCACATGTTCACCCAGGTCGGTGCCCCGCGCTTCATCGTCACCGGCAAGGTGGCGGACGCCGACGGCGCGCTGCTGATCTGGGAGTTTCGCTGCCAGATCCGGGTCTGGGGCAGGGAAAGGCCACAGGTGATACGCGGTGTCTCGCATCTGAAATTCGATAATCAAGGGCGTGTCAATTATCACCGTGACTACTGGGATGCGGCCGAAGAGCTTTACATGAAGCTGCCGCTCGTCGGCACGCTGATGCGCGGTCTGCGGCGCCTGATGGCGGCCTGAAGCGGGGATTAGCGGGTGGTGTTATTGCCGTTGGCTTTGCTTGCCGCCAGACGGTTCCAGATCCAGCTGCCGGTAATTTCGTGGCCGGTCAGCACGTAATCGAGTTCGTTCGGATTGTACAGGGTCAGTTCGAGGTTGCGCCGGGTGCTCAGCGAACTGGCCAGCAACAGCTGATCGCCCGGGGCCAGCAGAAAATTGTCGGGCGGCAGCAGGATGTCCTCGTCTTCACGCCGGATCAGCAGGGTGATGGCCGGCAGCGCCAAGCTACGGTTGGTGCCGTCGCGCAGGATTTCACCGAGGGTGATTTTTTGCCCCTGCATCAGTGCGCGATATACCGAGAGTGCCTCGCTGATATTCAGCCGGATGCCCCAGACGGCAGGTGTCAGCTCCTCGTGCAGTTCTTGCAGACGACTGACCAGGGCGCCGCTCCAAGCTTCGTCGCGTTCGCGCAACTGCAAGAGAAATGTGGCGAGCAGCGGCGTGGTCAGGATGGCGATGCACTCTTGCGCGACGATGTGGCTTGGAATCATTGTGAAGTCGGCGCCATAAGCCTCGAACAAGGCGCTGTTGACGTTGTGGTTCTGGCGGGCGACGACGAACAATGACGGGTTCAGCTCGTTGGCCGTAACGGCGATCGACAGGTTGTTAACGTCGTTGTCGCTGCCGGCGACGATTCCGTAGGCATCGCCGATGCGTGCCTGGAGCAGCGTTTCGGCTTCGGTGCCAAGGCCGCGGATGGCATGCGGGACTTCGTCGGGCGAGCAGTCGGGGTCGACGATCGTCAGTTCGAGGCCGGCTGGCTTAAGGCGTTCGGCGAGGGCGTGGCCGAAGCGGCCGTAGCCGCAGAGAATCCAGTATCCGCTAGGCGGGCGGTGCGGTTCGGGCATCGGACTTTCCGGGAGGCTGGTCAGGATCTCGATCAGGCGAAATTGTTCCGGTGCGGCAATGGCGAGCGCCAGATATTCGGCGAAGCGGGTAAATGGATTGATGATGTGATTGGTGCCGAACGACGCCATGTTGGCCGCCACCGCCGGGCTGCGCGCCCGCGCGATGACGGGGATCGCCGGATTGAGCAGGCGGACGGCGATGGCGACCGCCAGATTGGCGTCTTCGTCGTTGGTCACCGCCAGTACCGCCCGGCACTTCGGGTGCTTGAGGCCGGCCAGCAGCAGGTTGCCGGGTTGGCTGGCATCGGCGGCGAGGGCGGGCGTGTCCGATTTGAAATCCTGCAGGTCGAGTTCCTGCACACGCAGCTCGTCCTTTTCGATAACGACGAAAGCATAACCGGTACGATCCAGCGTCTTGCAGATCAGGTTGCCTGTCTCGCCGCAGCCGCAGACCAGATAGAAGGGTTCCTTGAGCAGGCGGACGCGGCGGCTGAAGCGGTTGGTGGTCAGCGTGTTCTGGAAGCCCTTGTCCTGAAGCAGGGCGAGCAGGGTGATGACCGAATAAGACCAGCCGACGACAGTCAGGTAGATGCTGACGGTGACCCACATCCGCTGGGCGTCGGAGAAGGCGTTGGGGATCTCGCCGAAACCGATGGTGGTCGCCGTGTAGCTGATGAAATAGAACGCGTGAAAGAAGCTGAGTGGCGCTGTCGCCTTGCCGTCGGCATCGACGCCAGGGATCAGCGTCAGGCCGAGCACCGATACCGAGTAGATGACGATCAGGACGATGATCGGCACCCGCATGCGGCGCAGGGCGAGGAAAAAGGCACTGTTCACGCGGAGTTCCTGATGCCGGCCGCTGCGTTCATGGACTTAGCGGCGCAGCATCACGGTTTCGATGATGAGAATGATGACTGAGACGATATTGGCGAACAGCGCGCCGCCGGAGAGCGAGACGACGCTCGACATGACCGAGGGCGTCATGCCTTCGCCGGTGACATGGACCGCGACCGCCCAGGTGATTGCCGCAGCGATCAGTTGCAGGTCGGCGACCAGGCTGGTGGAAAGGTGGATGGCGCCGATCTGCGTGCGGTCGCCGAACTTGAGCGCGGTGGCGATCAGGCTGACGACGAGGGCGGCGGCCAGTTCGTATACGTGGTGCAGTTCGGGGCGATCGATGTCGCCGATGAAGAAGCCGAAGTTAAGGGTGGCCGCCAGAACGATGAAGAAGCCAAAAATTACCTTTTCCAGATTCATGATGGCACCCCTCCCGGCGCGTTGGTATTTTTACTGGCGTGTTTCGACTGGCGCCGGTTGTTCGCCGATCGGCTTGCCACCGCCCGGCAGCGTGTCGAGGCGCTTGATTTCGGCGTCGCTCTTGATTTCCATCAGATTGACCACCTTGCTGACACCATCAGTCTTGCTGGTGATGATGACGGCGACTTTCCCTTCACGCTCGCTGACGATGCCCATCAGATAAGTGACGGTGGCTTCGGTGACTACCTTGATGTGGTTGGCCGACAGGGTTTTTTCATCGACCAGCCGACCCTTGACCTTGGACGTGATGTAGGCGTCGTTGCTGCGGTTCGCCAGCGATGAAATCGGCCCGACCCGCGTTTCGTTGAGGACTTCGCGAACGTTCGCGACCTTGCCGGCCTGCTCGCCGATTGCGGTCTTCGCCTCCTCGCTGGCGACCTCGCCGGTGATCAGCAGGCGCCGGTTGAAAGAGGTGAAGTTGAGATGCGAGGTTGCGGCAAACCGTTCGGGAACGCTATTCGCAGCTTTCCACTCGATGCCTTCGTCTTCGGTCTGGGCACCCGTAGTGCGGCGGTCTTGGGCGGACATCACGCCGACCGTGGCCCCGGTGGCGATCACCGCCGGGACACAGCCCTGTAGCAAGGAAAGTGCCGCGAGCAGGGAAGTGGTCGCGAGGGCGAGTTTCAGGTTTTTCATCATTCGACTCCCAGAAGCAGTGCATCGATCCCATCGCACAGGCAGTGGATGGCGACCAGGTGGGTTT